>ENA-UZWT01009266-UZWT01009266.1-metagenome-genome-assembly--contig:-Day-1-50m-contig-9266_pt1 | contig 16378 bp, 14 predicted proteins | sample MGYA00260338_ERZ794898 | MGnify/ENA metagenome assembly ERZ794898 | reverse complement strand
GAAAAATCTCCTGCTCCCTGGCGTAATATTTTAGGCATATCGTCGGTCATATCAACCACGGTTGTAGGCTCAAGCCCACAGTAACCCCCATCGATCACCATATCTACATGGGAGCCCAACTGCTGATTAATTTCATAGGCATCAGTCATGGGGTACTCGTCCTCAGGCATCATGAGTGTAACGCTCATCATTGGCTCGTGTAGACTATCTAGCATAGACATCACAATATTGCTTTGCGGCACTCTAATACCAATAGTTTTGCGCTTAGGGTGCATGAGTCGTCGCGGCACTTCCGATGAGGCTTTAAGAACAAAAGTAAAGGCACCCGGGGTTGTCGCCTTGAGGGTCCTGTAAACTACATTATCCACACGAGCATAATTTGCTAGCTCGGATAGGTCCTTACACATAAGCGTAAAATTATGATGCTTATCTAGCTTGCGAATAGTACGAATCCGATCCATTGCCTGCTTGTCGCCAATATGACAACCCAGCGCATACACCGAATCTGTAGGATAAGCGATAATTCCGCCACGATGCAGGCAATCTACTACCTTACTGATAAGACGCTGCTGAGGGTTTTCTGGATGAATAGAAAGAATCTCGCCCATGGTAATCTTCTAAAGTTGCTATTTTAATTATTATCTCACAGCCAACCCAATAAAACTGTGATTATATCTACTTACAAGGTCGACTTAATGACCTAAGCATCATAACTCATCTTTTTCGGCTTAAACTGAGAAAAAGAGGGATATTGACCGCCACTAGTCTCAAAACTAGCTTGATAAGGGGTCCACTTCAACAGCATGGCTCTTAATTCAAGTAATCCGATTGGCCTGTCAATATAATCACTCATACCAGAGTTAATACATTGAATCTTTTGCTTATCACTCGCACTGGAGGACATACCTATAATAGGTAATTTACTGGTCTCGTTTTCCTCAAAATTTCTTATCTGACGAGCGGCCTCATAACCACTAATAAAAGGGACATTGCAGTCTATAAGCAGTATATCAAAACACCCATAAACCACTTTTTTTACAGCTGTTTTTCCATCGGATATAATCTCGTAATTACAACCTAAACGGCACAACATTGCCTCAATAACATGCTGATTTATTCGACTATCATCAACAATTAATACATTGACTGTTTTATCTTTATGAACCGTTACCACATCGTTAATTGGCATCTTTGCGGTATAGGATCGGTTGACCAGCATCGCTGTCAAATTAGCGGTAAGAATTGGCTTGCTAAGACGTGCTACATGAAAGCTATTAATGTGATGTGATGCAAAATAGGGGTTTGATAAAATTAAAGCAAATATATCTGAAAAATTTAAACAATCTTCTACCAGTCCAAAAAAATCAGCTATGGGCATATCTTCTATATCTTCATCCACAATAATCGTTTGAAATGTTTTTGCGTCGGGCTTGGCAAGCCTAGTTATGGCGGCATGGGCCGATGAAACAACAATTAACTGTCCGCCTAAAGAATTGACCGTATTTAAAATATGATCTTTTATCAGCCCAGAGGCTGTGACTAATAATAATGTTTGATTCTTTAATCTGAGTTTTTTAGACCCAGCACCCTTAGCACTAACACCCTTTTCTAGGGATTTTGTCGCCAGCGGCAGTCGTATCGATACCTGAGTCCCTTGTCCAAAATCACTTTTTAGCTCGAGTTTACCACTTAATATTTCAATAAAACTCTTAGCAATAGCAAGCCCTAATCCAAGCCCTTGGTAAACCCTATCTGAGGAACAATCTACCTTAAAAAAAGGCTCAAATATTTTGGATTGCATTGATTTTGCTATGCCTATTCCTCTGTCATTAATCTTAAAGCAGACTGTTTTCGGCCTTTTATTAGATAAACTTTCATCATCAGCATGGTCTACATAAAGTGATACATCACCAAAATGTGAGAATTTAATCGCATTATCTAAAAGCTGAAAAAGAATCTGACTTAACTTGACTGGATCAGTAACTACGCGAGCTGGAAAGCCGTCAGATATAACATAACCGAGGTTTAGGGATTTTTTGAGTGCCTTTTCTGCAAGTTGATCAATGATTTCATCTAAAATTTCAACGAGGTAACAGTCCTGCTCTTTAGGCTTGAGTTGATTATTTTTAATTTCAAAAAATGTTATCACCGCCTGAACTGAATTCATTAATGATTGCCCAGAAGAACAGACCACTTCGAAGTATTCCTTCTGCTTGCAAGTCATAGCTGTTGTAAGTAAAAAATCCATCATACCCAGCATTGAACTCAGAGGTGATTTAAGTTCCTGAGCCAACACCAAAGAATGCCTATTATCAGCTGTGCTCTTGTGATTTATGACCTCTGACATATTTCTCATGCCTCTATATCTTCTTTGCTTTTGATCAAGCCGCAATATAGCTACTAAAACATGGCGACTGAATTTATAGCGAGATTAGATACCTAGCCGCAAATGATCTAGATATAAGACTCACTTAGAGTAATGATTAGTCAAAATCAGACAGCATTTCAATTTTATAAAGAATAGATTTTTGGTTTCTGCGACACAGTTCACACTTTTAGTTAGTTCCTCAGGTATTTAATGAATCAGGTTAGCCAATTTGGTCTTTCTACGGGTACAATGTGTACAGACCAAACAGATTCATCAAATCGCACAATTTCTGGGTAATAATCTTTAAATAATGACTTATCAGCAACCACAAGAAACACCTAAATCTGCATCTAAAGGAAAAGACAAATCCGAGAGTCTCTTGCTTAACTTGCTGTGTAATATTATTTTGCCGACTTTGATATTGACCAAACTCAGTGGCGATAATTATTTAGGTATCAAATTAGCAATTGTAGTCGCTTTAGCCTTTCCTCTAAGCTATGGTTTTTATGATTTTTTTGCGCGTGGGAAATTAAACTTTTTTTCTGCTTTAGGACTGGTTAGCGTAGGCCTTACTGGCGGTATCAGCCTTCTTGAAATGGACGCTATTTATATCGCCATTAAAGAGGCCTCCATACCAGGCATTTTAGGAGTCGCAACTTTACTTTCATTAAAAACCTCTCAGCCACTCATTCATACACTGTTACTTAATGAGTCAGTTTTTGATGTTAAAAGAATTAATCAGGCATTGACTGACAATCAAAGTCATAGTCAATTTGATCAGTTATTGATCAATGCCTCTTGGATATTAGCTGGCTCTTTCTTTCTTTCATCCGCTCTCAATTACATATTAGCCGTTGTTATCCTGACTGCTGAGCCTGGCACGGTTAGCTTTAATGAACAACTTGGTAAAATGACTGCACTGAGCTTTCCAGTAATTGCACTGCCCGCCATGGCCGTTATGATGGGCAATCTTTTTTACTTATTTCGCGGTATTAAACGTTTAACTGGGCTAGATTTAGAACTCATAGTTAAACAAAAATAATTTTTATCCTTAGAAAATGGAAAGACTTGATATGTGGTATGCAATTATTAGTGAAGATATTAAAAACAGTCTTGAGAAGCGGAAACTGGCAAGGCCCGCTCACCTTGAGCGTCTTTATCAATTAAGAGACGAGGGCAGACTTTTAGTTGCCGGCCCAAACCCAGCTATCGATTCGGAAGACCCTGGCCCTGCAGGATTTTCCGGAAGCCTAGTTATTGCTGAATTTGATAGCCTCGATTCAGCAAAGGCATGGGCCGATATGGACCCCTACGTTGCGGCTGACGTTTATGCCAATGTGGTTGTGAAGCCTTTTAAAAAGGTTCTTCCATCAGCTTAATTGAATTATTAATTAATACAAATTAACGGTATGATCTGCGACTACCCATTAAAAATGAATGGTAAAAGAACCCATGTTTAATTCTAAATTAACTATCTTCGTAGGCCTGATTGTAACAGCTGCAGTCACTGTTGCTGAAGAAACTAATGAGCCTACAACCGAATTGGCTACGCCTGAAATTGGCTATATATCAGATCAGTTCTATGTCCCTCTGAGAAGCTCACCCTGCCCAACCTGTAAGATTGTGCATAAAGGTTTAAAAAGCGGCACCAAACTTTCAGTGTTAGGCGAAGAGGAAGAATGGACACTGGTGACCACAGAAAGTGGCTACCGAGGCTGGGTAAGAAGCCAGCACCTTTCAAGTGAGCCAGTAGCTCGCGAAATGCTAGAAGAAAGCCTATTCACGATAAATAGCCTAAGGTCAACCAATGCTCAACTTGAACTGGATATGCAAAATTCTTTTGAGTTAGTTGAAAGCCTTCGTGCAAGCATCAACGAACTCAAAGCGAGTCGTAATAGCCTATCGAAGGAATTAGCCAACATTAAATCAATTTCCTCAAAGGGCATCGTTCTTAACGAGCAAAATCAGTTACTGGTTAAACATAACCATATGTTGCAGGAAGAACGCGACGTACTGCGAACCAATGTCGATGACCTACAAAATAATAAGCACAACGAATCCATGCTATACGGTGGTTTTTTAGTTCTTTTGGGGTCAATTTTAGCGGCTATAATCCCTCGATTACGCGGCAGAAAACGCCTGTCAGGCTGGCACTAAATAAAATTTAGGATTTCACGATGAAGCATTTAGTTAACGTTTTTTTCGCTGCCTTATTACTTGTCGCAAGTACCATAAGTGCCGCAGAACAAACTCAACCACAGATCATTCTAGAGACCAATATGGGTCAAATTGTTCTTGAACTTAACCCTCAGGCGGCCCCTGAGACTGTTAAAAACTTTATTCAGTATGTGGAAGAAAGATTCTATGATGGAATTATTTTTCATCGTGTGATTGAAAACTTTATGATTCAAGCGGGTGGTCACAGATTTGACTTAACCCCCAAAAACCCCAGTCGCCCTCCGATTACTAACGAGTCTAATAACGGTTTAAAAAATCTTCGCGGAACCATTGCTATGGCTCGCACCAGTTTGCCAGATAGCGCTACTAGCCAGTTCTTCATTAATCATAAAACCAATACATTTTTAGATTATCAAAAAAACCGTCCAGGTTATGCGGTATTTGGCAAGGTTGTCAGCGGCATGGATGTTATTGACAAAATCGCAACCTCTGAAACCAAAGCTGTAGGGCGACTCACTGATCTACCCGCTAAGACTATCAGTATCATCAAGGCGCGCGTAATTAAGCCTAAGCCTGTGACCAATCTCAAAATAGAAACAGAAAAATCCGTTTCACGCAAAAAGTAATCTGGAATACCCATGACGGCACTCAGTATCAATTTAAATAAAATTGCTCTTATTCGAAATTCTCGAGAGGGCGACTACCCCTCTGTCGTCGAACATGCTAAAACCTGCATTGATTGTGGTGTTGACGGAATTACCGTGCACCCAAGACCTGATCAGCGTCATATTAGGCCTGATGATGTTCGTCAACTGGCTGCCCTTACCCGCCCACTCGATGAGGTTGAATTCAACATTGAAGGTAATCCATTTGCCGATGCCTTGGGTAGCTACCCTGGCTTGATCGCACTGGTCCAAGAAAACCAACCTGATCAATGTACGCTAGTCCCCGATGCTGACAATCAACTAACGTCCGATCATGGTTTTGATTTAACCCAGCAAGCTGATGCGCTATTACCCATCATTGATCAAATTAAAGCCATGGGTGTTAGAGTTAGTTTATTCATGGACCCTGATTTACGACAGATTAAATTAGCCTCTGAAGTGGGTGCAGATAGAATTGAACTTTATACTGGTCCCTATGCGGCAGCCTGGGGTTCCAATCAGCTAGAATCCCTTTTTCAACAGCATCTTGAAGCGGCTAACTTGGCTACATCGCTGGGCATGGGTGTTAATGCAGGACATGACTTAAATTTGGACAACCTTGAAAAATTTGCCAGTATTCCTGATCTTCTTGAGGTATCTATTGGTCATGCGTTTACCGTTGACTCATTAAATATGGGCATGGTGTCGGCACTTAGAGCCTATCAAGCCTGTCTTTCTTAGATTAAAAATGACTGATAAAAAAAAACAATCTAATAGTCATCAAAATCAGGATACTGATGAATATTTAGCGCGAAAGAATTTCTTTGACCATATGATTACACTCTATGGCCGCAAGCCGGTTATTGAGGTTCTTAAGGATCCTAATCTTAAAATTTATAAGCTTCACCTTGCCAAATCTAATCGTGAAAGCTCAATTATCAAAGAAATTAGAGAATTGGCTGAAAGGCGAAAGATTGAAATAGTACTGCATAGTCGCGAACAGTTGTCGCGCATATCAAGAAATAGCAAACAGGATCAGGGCGTGGCCTGCGATATCTATTGCCTGGGCTTTCAACCCTATACAAAATTTTTATCTGATATTAGCGCCCATAGTGGCGATAAAACTTCACTTATTGCCCTAGATTCGATAACTAACCCCCAGAACCTTGGGATGATTATTCGCAGTGTCACCGCTAGTCCTGCCACAGGCATTTTACTGCCTTCTAAAGGAAGCGCCGCTCTATCACCTTTGGTGATCAAGGCCAGCGCTGGCACTGCCTTTAAAGGCAATATTTTATCCTGCGATAATTTAGAAAAAGCCCTTATAGATTTCAAACAGCGCGGCTTTAAAATTTGCACCCTAAGCTCACATCAATCGACTCCCATTGCTGAATTTGAGTCGCAGCATCCCTGTATTTTTGTACTGGGTAATGAAACCCATGGGGTTCAACAAAGTATTATAGAATTGAGTGATTACCGCATTGGTATTCCAATGGCCAACGGCGTTGAATCTCTGAATGTGGCTGTGACTGCTGCCTTAGTCGCGTTTAATCTTTAACTGGCTGTACGCTCTTAACGTGCCATAGCGGTGAATGCATGGCGGTTAAGATAGATAAAACAAGAGTTACCGCCGCAATAGCGAAGAAGGTATCAGTTAAACCAATCCATTCTACAGTCAGCCCGCAGAATAAGGCTCCCAATGGCGCGCCGCCATACAGACAGAGTTGATAAATAGATGCTGCTCTTGAACGCATATTGTCTGGCACCTCGTTATGCATAATAGTGCGACCTAGGGTCATTGAGAGCCCAGAAAAAACACCCCAGATAAAGATCAGTGGAAACAATAGCCACAGTGAGGGCTTTAGGGCCACTAAAGCAACCAATGTCCCTCTAACCAAAAAGCTCAGCACCATTAATCTACCTGCATTAAGAAACATGGCGGATAGGTTCATAACCCCGAAATTGACAGAAATAATACCCAGAGTAAAGACTATCTGAAGTGCGGCGTAGAGTGTCGCACCACCGCCATAGAGCTGCTTAGCTATAAGAGGCACACCCACTAAGTAGACACCAAAAGCCAAGAAGCCGGTAGCAAACACAATCAATATTAGATGCAGTAGGCCTTTATTATGGCGAAATAATACAAGACCCTCGCGTAACTCTTTAACAAGGTTTTTAAAAGAGGACGAAGGCTTAGGCGGTAAATTTTTCTCAACCTCGGGATCAAATGGATGACATCGCTTAATAAACAAGGAGCTCAATAGAAAAACCAATAGCTGGAAGCTTAAAAGATGCAATGGATCGACAATATCCAGCTGACCTGCGAGCAGGAACCCTAAGCCCTGTGCGATAAACTGCACAACCATGACTTTTGCAACTGCCTGATGCATTAGTTCGGGTGCGGCATAACCAAGAAGGCTCTCTCTTGCCGGCTGGACAAAGGCAGTAATAGTGCCAAATATAGTGCCAAAGATAATTAACTGAGTAAACGTGACAGACCCGGTCCAAAACAATAGGGACAGGCCACCCACAGGAATAAAATAGAGTAGATATAACAGAGCTAACCAACTACCACGGTGTCGTCGATCAGATACAACACCGCCGGGAAGGACAAATAATAGGCTGGGCAATAGAACCGCTAATTGAGCAAAACCAAGGTAACTTGGCGATAAATCCAATACCCCGACCACTAGCCAAGGATAAAGGACTTTTTGCAAGCCCATGGCGAGATTGCTTAGACCAATAGTGATCAAAAAATAGCGAAATGAAAATGACTGAGTAGACACCTATTTACGTCGTCCACGGATTTTTGATACCGCCCAACCTATGAGAGAAGTAGGGATAAATATAACGATTAGACCGGCTAGTATGTAAACAAAATTTTGCATAATACTGTCTACGGAAACTGCGTAATTTTTTATCATTATTAATAAAAAAATCCCACAGGCCGACATGGATATAATCCAAGTAGAACGCATTTTAATTGGGCTTTTTCCCGCTTTATTGGTCATAGGTTTTTGGCCTCCAAAGCTAAAGTGTCGCTAAAAATTCTATAAGCGACTGTTCAGTTAGTATCTGAATTTCTAGCGCCTGCGCTTTTTTGAGTTTCGACCCAGCTCCCGGGCCTGCGACGACTGCATGAGTTTTGGCTGAAACACTTCCGGCCACCTTGGCACCAAATTCTTGAAGCCTATCTTTAGCTTCAGCGCGACTCATAGTTTCTAAAGTGCCTGTCAAAACCCAGGTCTGCCCTTTGAGTGGCTGTGAATCTGCAGACTGGTCTATGTCTTTCCACTGAACACCTGCGGCGACTATAGCTTCGACAATAGGAAGGTTATCTGGATTATTGAAAAAATCCACGATGTGTCGAGCCACGATAGGCCCAATATCATCTATCTCTAGCAACTGATCAATCGAAGCGGCTATCACTGCATCAAGAGTTCCAAAATTATTAGCTAATGTTTGGGCTGTCGCCTCCCCCACTTCGCGAATACCTAAGGAATATAGAAACTTGGGTAAGGTGGTTTGCTTACTGACCTCGATAGATTGCAGTAGATTTTCGGCCGACTTCTGTGCCATGCGCTCTAAATTAACTAAACCCTCTAATTTAAGATCATAAAGGTCGGCTACTGAATAAATTAAATCGTTATCCACCAGTGCATCAACCAACTTATCACCTAAGCCATCAATATCCATTGCCTTGCGCGAAGCATAATGTTTGATAGCTTCTTTAGTTTGTGCGCCACAAAACAGCCCGCCGGTACAGCGCGCAACCGCCTCACCCTCAGCTCGCTTAACGGCCGACTGGCAGACTGGGCAACGCTCAGGGAATAGTATCGGCTGGGCCACTGAGGGTCGTCTATCGAGTACCACTTTAACAATTTGCGGAATAACATCACCTGCTCGACGCACGATGACTGTATCGCCAATACAGACGCCAAGACGATTAATTTCATCAGCATTATGTAAGGTAGCATTGCCAACAGTAACTCCACCCACAAACACAGGCTCTAGGCGCGCTACTGGGGTTACCGCGCCGGTGCGCCCCACTTGAAACTCAACATCGAGTAATCGAGTCATTTCTTCTTGGGCGGGAAACTTACGTGCGATGGCCCATCGCGGAGCCTTGGCGACAAAACCTAAGCGTTCTTGCAACCTGAAATCATTGACCTTGTATACGATTCCATCTATATCATAATCTAACTGATCACGAATACTGGCTAAATGCTGATAGTAATTTTCACAGGCATCAATACCTTCCACCTGTTTGATATGTTGATTGATTTTAAAGCCCAATTTGCCGAGCATTTGCAGCATATGAAAATGGCTACTGGGCTTATCGCCGCCCTCAAACTGACCTACGCTGTAGGCGCACATCTCTAAGGGGCGTGTCGCGGTAATTTTGGAATCTAATTGACGAAGACTGCCAGCGGCGGCATTACGCGGATTAACAAAAGCTTTTTCGCCAGCCTGTTTGGCCTTTTGGTTTAAATGATTAAACCCCGCTTTGGGCATATAGATTTCACCACGCACCTCAAGAATATCGGGTATATTTTCACCCTGTAAGCGCAATGGAATACTTTTTATGGTGCGAACATTGGCGGTTATATCCTCTCCCACCGAGCCATCACCACGGGTTGCCGCGCGCGCTAGTACACCGGCTTTGTAAAGTACACTCACTGCTGCACCATCAAGCTTTGGCTCACAGGCATAGGTCATCTGTTGCGATGAATCTAAGTTAATACGATCTTTAATGCGACGATCGAAATCAACCATTTCGGTATCGGAAAAAGCATTATCCAAGGACAGCATTGGGACTGTATGGACTACTTGCGAAAAACTATCCAACGCGACGCCACCGACTCTCTGACTGGGAGAATCAGAAGTTAATAATTGCGGGAAGTCTTTTTCGATTGCCTGAAGTTCACGCATTAACCGATCATATTCGCTATCCGGAATACTCGGATCGTCTAGCACATAATAGGCATGGTTATGCTGGTTTAGCTCGTCCTTTAGGCGCTGGTAGCGCAGAACGGTCTCCTCTGGAATTATTGGCATCTAAGCTATCGCAACTTAACCGCTGCGCTCCTGAAAAAGAATTGCCTGATGTGCACGCTGACGATAGTGCTCAATGGTTTGTTTAGTCATTGAGCTTCTTGACTCATCCATTATATTTAACTGTAATTTTTCAGCTATATACTCAGCAGTTTCAATCATTAAATCGAAGACGTCAGCGGGTTTTTCTAGATCTAATGGTGCCATAAATAGAGTGACACCGACTAGTTCCTGATGGCCTATAGTAGTCAGGTCAAAAGTTCCTGGGTTAAGTAGGTTCGCCATACTAAATAAAACAGGCCCTGAGCCATTTTCATCGGTATGTCGATGGAAGATTTTCATTTCCCCGTAACGCAAACCCCGCTCTAACACTGCATCAAGTAGCAATTGACCGGAACAGGTTTGACCCGAAGTGGTCATTAAATGAATCACTAATATTTCTTGTTGGGGCGGCTCTTTAGGCTTTTCTGACGACTGCTTTTTTGGGCTTACCTTTGAGGCTGGTGACGTTTTTTTGACCACAGGTTCATTATCTAAAGCTAGGGTGCCCTGCTCTGGCTGATCAAATAAAGAATTTTGTTTTTCGTTTTCCATGCGTGCAGAAAAATCATGCTCGCCGTCTCTTGAGACAACTCTTGATCTGCCTGAGGGAAATTGGCTGTCCGAAAAAGGATCTCTGTCGTCTTCGTAGCCTACCGAGCGATCGATTTCTCGAGAGGACATTTGAATATTATCGTAGCGATTACGTTTTCGACGCCGCATAACGTCTAACACTATGGCTAAAAAGACCATGGTGCATACGGCTATTACGATCGTCTTTGGTTCAAAGTAATCCATCAGTGAAGAATACTCTAATTATTCTCTATAACGCTAGTCCTAGCGCCTAAAGAGTCTACTTATGCCCCTGCTAATTCAGCGGCCTGATTTACGTCGACAGTTACCAGGCGGGAAACACCTGGCTCATGCATGGTGACACCCATTAATTGATTGGCTGCCTCCATTGAAATTTTATTATGCGAAATAAAGATAAACTGTACTTGATCTGACATTTCTTTCAGCATAGCGGCATAGCGACCCACATTAGCATCATCCAAGGGCGCATCCACCTCATCCAGCATACAAAAGGGTGCAGGATTGAGCTTAAAGATTGCAAACACCATAGCAATCGCGGTAAGCGCTTTTTCACCACCAGACAGAAGATGAATCGAACTATTTTTCTTACCTGGGGGTCTAGCCATTAACGCCACACCCGCATCCAACAGGTCATCACCCACCATTTCTAGGTAGGCATGGCCGCCACCAAATAGTTTGGGGAATAACTCTTGAATATGCGTATTAACAAATTCAAAAGTATCTTTAAATTTAGTTCTAGTTTCGCGATCAATTTTTTGAATCGCATTTTGCAAGGTGTTTAGCGCTTCTTCTAATTCAGCATTCTGCTGATCAAGATATTCTTTACGCTCTGATTCAAGCTTGTATTCATCGATAGCCGCCAAGTTAATGGGCCCCAGTCGTTGAACTCTATTTGCAATAGCCTGCAGGTTTTCTTCCCAATCTTGAATCGCCGCGTCTTCTTCTAGGCTTTCGAGTAATTCGCTGAGATCGCCCTGCTTTTCTGAAATTTGGCTTTCAATAGTCCCGCTTAGGGTAGTAATTTCTTGTGCCGATAAGCGCTGCTGTTCAAGTTTACCCTGAGCCTGCTGAACCTGTTGATCTAACTCACTGCGTAACTTTTCCTGCTCACGCATTTGGAACTCAACCGTCTCAACCGCTGATCTCGCCTGGGCTAATTTTTCTTCGACTGCTAAACGCGACGCTAAGGCATTTTCAAGATCCTGCTTATAATTTTCTGAGGGATCTTCTTTGATGTTAAACGCCGCTTTTAATTGCTCGCGACGCTCACCCAAACGTTCAACCTGCACCTGCAAGCGCTGAATACCCTCGCGAACCGATTCCAACTGGGTGGTTAACGAACGTTGGCGCATTTCTAATTGCTGACGCTGAGATCTATCCTGCTCAGCCTTTTGACGACTTTCGTCCAGCGCAGAACGGAACTGATCACGTTGCTGAACCAACTGCTCGCGCTGCTGAGAATCAACATCCATTTTCTCAATAGCCTGCTCAAGGGTTTTGCGAGCCTCTGTAAGATTGTCTTTTTCGGACTTAGCCTGAGATTCAACCTCTGCCAACTCAGTCTCAGCACGCTGTTTACGCGCCTTGTACTGCTCAATCTGCACCTCAAAGCCACTCAGTTTTGAGCGCAATTCGGTATATTTATTTTGCTGCTCTGAATACTGCGAATCCAATTGCTGACGCGCCTGTTCTAATTCTTTTAGCTGCCTCTCGTGATCAGTACGCAATTGCTCAGTGCTATCAATTTTTTGATTAACCTGAGAAAGCTGTTTGCCAATGTGCTCTAACTCTTGCTTGCGCTGTAAGAACCCCGCAGTGGCATCTTTATCTCGCGCCACACGCAACCAGTTATTACCTAACCAAATACCCTCAGGAGTCACCACAGATTCTACAGGGCTAAGCTCAGACTGCAGTGCCAGAGGCATCAGCGAAAGGTTATCGGCGGCATAGATATTAGCTAATAAGCCATCAACGCCCTCTGCTTTAACTAGTTCACCAAGTAAACGACCCTTATCTGCAGAATTCTTAGAACCTGAGCCTTTACTGATCAGTAATAATTCGCCTTTTTTAAAGTCATCTAGCAAATCAATGCTGGCAACTACATCATCTACCGCAATAGCCTGCAAGTAACTACCCAAAACAGTCTCAACCGCAAGCTCCCAACCCTTAGCCGGAACCACAGAATCGGCTAGTCTCGGCTTATCTGCCAAGCCCTTATCAGCTAACCATTTTCTTTCTGACTCGTCACCCTTAGCCGCCTGCTGAAGCGCTTCAAGTGATGCTTCGCGTCCCTTAAGTGTCTGCTGTTCACTACGCAACCTGTTGTAATCAACTACGGTTTGTTTTTCTTTCTCGCGCAATGACTGAATAGCTGTGCTCTGTTCTTGACGCTTTTTATCTAGATCCGCTCGCGAAGTTTCCACTGCAGTTAATTCAGTCTGCACTGCCGCCATTTCTTGTTCCGCAGGGCTTGCCTGAAAACGACTGACCTCAGTTGCCAATGCGCTGCGTCTCTCATCAAGGCGACATAAAATTTGTTCTACATGCTGAATTTTTGACTGCTGAACCTCTGCCTGTTGACGAGGGTTAGCTGCAGCTTGGGTAAACTCATCCCAAGATTGCTGCCATTGCTGCATCGCAGTCTCAGCAGTTTGCAATAGCTCTGCAGAGGTTTTTTCTGCATCTTGCGCCTTCACCAGTAGAGGCTCCAGTTCTGACTGCTCAGCCTCCCAACCAGTGGCCTTTTGCTTGTCTGTATTCAGATGCTGCTCAGCTTCGGTAAAGTTATGCTCAGTTTGCTGAAGGTCTTTATCTAATTCTTGGGCGCGTTGCTGAGAGTGTTCTATAGCCTGCTCTATGCGCGCAACCTCACCACCAATCTTATAAAAATTGGCTTGAATTTCATTAAATGCATCACTGGTTTGAGTGAAATCAGCACGCAATTTTTCAATCGCTGTATCGCAACCACTGCGCTCGGTAACCAGCTTTTCATGCTCAAGCTCAAGCTTGCCAATAATTTGCTTTTGCTGTTGGCCAGACTGGTCATAGTCACGCCAACGTAGGGCTAGTAATTCAACCGTTAATTGACGCTCTTGCTTCTTGTACTCAGCGTATTTTTCAGCGGCCTTAGCCTGACGCTCAAGTCGACCTAACTGACGACCCAATTCATCGCGAATATCGGTGAGTCGCTCAAGATTTTCTTTGGTTCGATTAATCCGCGATTCGGTATCTCTGCGACGTTCTTTGTACTTAGAAATACCCGCAGCTTCTTCAATGTAAACCCGTAACTCATCAGGCTTAGATTCGATTAAACGAGAAATCATACCCTGCTCGATAATCGCGTAACTGCGAGGACCTAAGCCAGTGCCTAAAAAGATATCCGTAATATCGCGACGACGACACTTATTACCATTGAGGTAATAGTTGGCTGTACCGTCTCGAGTAACCTTACGCTTGATCGCAATTTCATTGTAGGAGGCATATTCACCCACAATACGCCCATCAGAGTTATCAAAAATTAACTCAATGGATGCCTGTCCAACCGGCTTGCGCGCACCTGAACCATTGAAGATAACGTCAGACATCGACTCGCCGCGCAGATTTTTGGCAGAGCTTTCGCCCATCACCCAACGCACCGCATCGATAATATTAGATTTACCACAACCATTGGGACCAACAACTGCACAGAGATTACTGGGGAACTGCGCGTTGGTTGGGTCAACAAAAGATTTGAACCCAGCTAATTTAATTGATTTAAGGCGCATTTTAGGTCGATTTCTTGGTCAAATTAAGTTTGCCATTTTGCTATGGCATTTTTCTTATTCTACACAGTATAAGCACTGGGCAAAACCATTAATCGACATTTATGACAGAATTATTCGATGGATTTTAAAGGTCGCTGGAAATGAATAGAATTAGGGCTTTGGTTTAGCCTAAAACGTCTTTAAATTAGAGTCTTTGACGAACTATCTCGAGGGCCAATGAGTACTTCCCAGAAGCTATCTCTATTTGCTGAACAGCTGCCTCCCAATCTCCTGCCTGAGGTGTAGCAGAACCTGATTGAGAAAGCCTTGCCACCGCTTTAACTTCGTTGACTGTGGATAAGTTATAGCCTTCCATAACCGCATCGGCATTGCTCAGGGTAATAGTGGTCGGCAAGTCCCCTGCTCTTAGTTTTTTCGCAGCTAGAGGCATAGGGGCACCTGAGGTAGCTACCAGTGCAACAAACACCGTTTGATTAGGGTCAAATTGAATAGCTTTATCAATACTGAGGGTAATTTCCACCTGCGGTGATAACTGTTGTTCAGGCTCAATACCCAAACGCTTTTGAGCACGGGCAATACCCGCTTTTAAGGCAGTAGCGGTTGGCGAACCCTGCTCCATCAGTCTGCTCGCTTCTTGCCAATAGGTAATTGCCAATTGCCACTGCTCGGTTTCAAACGCCTGAATACCTTTAAGCCCTAATACAGTAGGATTTGATGAATCAATCGCAAAGGCTTTACCAATGGCTCTGTTAACCTCATCAGTAAATTGGCTATCGGCAAGCATAAAGGTGAGTTCTGCATACTGAGCTAATAAATAACTATCCTCGGGCGAGGCTTTTATTGCTTGCGCATAATAAAACTGCGCACTGGATAAGTCATTCTGTTGAACCGCGCGCTTGGCTAGGAGTATCCAGTAATAGATATTGTCTGGGCGCTGTGCCGCTCTTTTTTCTATGGCGCTAAATAACGCTTGCTGTTTAAACTGCGCCTGCGGATCATCAATAGACAGTTGAGTGTTCTCTTCAAGCATTTTTAGTATCTTCTCATCAGCTGCAGCCCCCAAATAATGGTAGCTGGCTAAGCAGAAAATAGGCAGCAATAACAAGGCAACAGGCAATATCCAGCCGGCTTTTCTGGGGGCCTTGGTCTCTTTAGTCTGCGGGTTCTGGCTATTGATCAATAGTAATTTTTTAGCTTCTGCTATGAGTTGATCATATTGCGGTTGCCTTATCTCGTTCTGTTGTAATTGACTGTCTAATTGCGCCTGCTGATCGCGGAAGATTTGTAAATTAGCATCAGCATCGTCCTGCACTTCCGCCTTATCATGACGCACAAAAGGATAGACCAAGAACAAACTGGCAAGTAATAACAGTCCTGTAATTAACCACCAAATCACTGTGCGCTATCCTTTTCTAATAACTTTTCAAGCTCTGCCTGCTGTTCAACGGTCAATTCTGTACTAACAGGGCTAGCTTTTGGTCTTGAAAAGGCATAGCGCCAGACAATCAAACCTCCCAACAAGACAAAACATAGCGGCGCAAACCACAGAAACCAGGTACCTGAATTCACTTCTGGACGATAAAGAATGAATTCTGAATAACGGGAAACTAAATAGGCTTTGATTTCATCATCGGTGTTTTGCGCCTCTAGCATGCTATAAATTTGCGCTTTCATATCCTTAGAGATGGGCGCGTTAGAATCAGCAAGGTTTTGATTCTGGCATTTTGGGCAACGCA
>ENA-UZWT01023055-UZWT01023055.1-metagenome-genome-assembly--contig:-Day-1-50m-contig-23055_pt1 | contig 16484 bp, 5 predicted proteins | sample MGYA00260338_ERZ794898 | MGnify/ENA metagenome assembly ERZ794898 | reverse complement strand
AGGAAGCAGAGATCGAAGACGACACTGTCATCGTAGCTGGTGTTGGCAACAAGCGTCCTTATGACGGTCAAGGCATCTTCTTCGGCGAACTCTTCCGCGAGGTTGTCCGTATCGATGTTACTGACGGTGGTTCTGGTTACATTGACGAGAACCCACCTAACGCTTTCGTTGCTGAACCAACCGGACCTGCTGGTATTAAGGCTGAAGTTTCACCTACTGTTCGTGACGGCAAGATCGTTTCTATCGAAGTCATCGCAAACGGCAACCAGTACAGAGCTAAAAACCCAACGGTCTTCATCGCGGCTCCACGCGATCCAGACGGTAGACAGGCTGAAGCTATTGCTATCACAGAGCCTCTCTACTTCGACGTTGACTCCTCTACCCAGCCTAAAGAAGGTACTACAACTATCATCTTCAAGCAGCGACTAAATAATACGGTCTCTGTAGGCACAACAGTCTACTTCTCTCGCTTGAGTCTCCAGATCGCTTCATCTCACTCCTTTGAATACATCGGAGCGGGTAACAGCATCGACGGAGCACGACCTTCACAGGGCGGCGTTCCTATCAAGCAGAACGAGGTTGTTAAAGAGGACGGCGGTTCTATCGTTTATACCTCCACAGACCAGGCTGGTAACTTTAACATTGGTGATGACCTAGTCATTAACCAGTTCACAGGTACTATCTCTGGAAGATCGTTCGATCAGTCTGTGCTAAATAAAGTAACGCCACTCATCATCGCATTGGACAGCTAACATGGCAGCAGTAGCACTGAATACGTTTAAGACCGTAAGGCATCTATTGACGGACGCCAATGTGGGCATTTATACAGCCCCCATTGGTGTTGCCGCCATTATCCTTTACGCTCAAGCAACGCACGTCTCAAACGACGACGAAGTAAAGTTCGTGACATTTAGTCACGACAGACCCGGCGCAGACATTCCCGACTTTGAGATTGTCAAGCGTGGAGCGGTCATCCCTAACGACAGTTTAGACCTCTTAACAGGCAGACTTGTTTTAGAAACTAATGACATTTTAAAGTTTAGAGGAAATACGACCGGAGATGTGAAGGTTGTTGTTTCTATCCTAGAAACGGCTAAGAGCTAATAACACCCAAACACATTAAGTTAGGTCAATGACGAGAAATTATCTTACTGGCAGAGTAAATAGAGCTAGTTTTGGTGTTCCAGGACTATCTACGGCAGGTGATCTTGTAGTAGATGTTTCTGGAGCTATTGGTGTAGAAACCAGTGAACCGAGAGCACATATCGACACCCCCGATATTAGTATCAGGGGTGACATCATTGACGCTGATAAATTTGAAGGTGGTTTAGGTTATTTCTTAAGTAAAGACGACGTTGGTGTCAAGTGGGTAGCTGCCTCTCCCATTGACCTAACGTTTGTTCGTGTGTTTGATGACGGTGTACAGGTTGGTCCTAGCTCATTCAGTGGACTAAACTTTGCTGCTGGTGTTGATGAGTCATTCGTCACCATTACACCCAACGCAACCGATCCTTTCATCGCAGACATCGAGTTTGATGTTAGGTGGATCAAGTTTGGCTATGGTCCAAACTCAGGTATTGCAACTGGCTTCGGTCCAGACGGTACATATGCTTCCCTCCCAGGTTATGGAACCTCAGAAGCATCTGGTATCACGTCTGTCGGTGTCGGTACTATCCAACCACAGGATGACTTCCAGGTTGGTATTGGTTCAACTGGTGTTACCATCAATGGTAAGCTCGGTCTAGTTGACGCAGAAAGAATTAAAGCGAAGAGTATTGAGGTTGAAGGTAACCTAGAGGTTGAATCTCTAGTCGTTCGACCGGGTATTGCTACGCTCACGAACCTGGACGTCTTTGAGACTGCTAGTATACCGATAGAATATGTCGGCTTCTCAAGTATCCAGGAGGCTAGAGTAGGTTCACTCTATGCTGACCAGATCCTGGCTGGTGTAACTACATTAGGTATCAATGGCACCGATGTATTCATCCTGAATGACCTGTATGTACAGGGTGGTCTTGGTACATTCTCGGGTGACGTTTATGTTGGTGGTGACCTAACGGTTGCTGGTGATACATTCTTCAAACAGTTAAACGCAGAAAATATTGTCGTAACTGGTATTGCTACCATCCGACAAGGTGAGTTTGCCGGTATTGCGGTAACTGATCTACAAGCAACTGGCTTTACTACACTTACATTCTATAGTTTTGATACTGGTTTTGGTACTAGTCTCTTCTTGGATGAAGGTATTGTAGGTGTTGCTACCATTGGTAACGCACAGATAACCAACCTAACAGCGACTGATGCCATCATTGAAGATGCGCGTATTGGTTTCGCTAGTGTCGGCTTTGTTACTGCTACAGAAGCATTCATCTCTACAGCTACGGTTGGTTTCTTAACAACCAGAGGCGACCTATATGTATCTGGTCTATCCACATTCATTGGTATTGGTACTTTTGCTGATGACCTATATGTAGGACAAGACCTCTTTGTTAACGGCGACGTTACCTTCAAGACTATTAAAGGTGACCAACTATTCATCTCTGGTGTTGGTACTATTGTCCAGCTAGAGTCTGACGTTGGTATTGTTACTTCACTATTCAACGAGTTCCAGCAGACCACAGGTGTTGCTACTATTCGTAGAATTGAGTCACAGTTCTTACAAGTTCTTGACATTGAGTCAAGGAATATTGACAACAGTGGCATCATCACCTCCAATGGGTTCGACCTAAACGTAGGTACTATCAGTACAGTAACTGGTAATAGTGCTACGTTTGGTATTGGTACTTTCACGAACCTTAAGAGTGACGTTGGTGTCATTGGGTTCCTAACAGGTACTAACCTAATCTATTATAACCAGTCAGTTATTGACGGTACTATCTTCAGAAGTAATGATGTTGAGATCACAAGGAACCTTGAGGTTATTGGTCTAACAACCTTCCGTGGTATTGGTACTTTCGGTGATGACCTATACGTAGGTAATGACCTATTCGTTAACGGTAAGATCTTCTTCGAGCAGATCGAGGGTGAGAACATTCTCATCACTGGTATTGGTACGTTCAACAACCTAGACTTCACTGCTGGTATTGGTGCTTCTCTATCAGTTCGTGACCTAGATGTAACTGGTATCGCTACTATCCAGGCAACTGATGGTATCGCTGCTACGTTTACACGTCTATCTGTAGAGCAGTTGATCGTTGAGCCTCTAGGAAGAGGCGCACCTTTCCCTGGCTTCGCACAGATCGACCAGCAACAGTCACGTCTAGTAGATATTACAGACACCCTGTTCGTCAATAAGATTTCAGGTGCTGCTGCTACTTTCAGTACTCAACTAACATCAGAGAACGACACGACTCTCAACAGAGTCAATATCCAAGAGTCTATTAGTGGTGTCGCCACCATTACTGACGCGACTATTGGGTTTGCTACTGTTGGTTTCCAGACAACTAACGTATCATACACTGGTCTAGGTACCTTTAAGTTCCTAACAGTCGAAACAACTGGTACTTACGAGCAAGACCTTATCGTTGAAGGAACTGCCTTCATCAACGATGGTATTATCATTGGTGTTTCTACCATCCAGGACCTTGAGTTTAACTCAGGTATTGGTACAAACCTCGTCCTAGAGACTGCTACAACAGGCATCTCCACGATCGGTCTAGCATCCATCACAAGAGCTGAAATAACATCAGTTGATGTGTATGAGACAAACGTTGCGTTCAGCACCGTAGGCTTCGCCACAGTAGGCACAGGCATCAATAAGAGCGCACTGTATGTTGTTGGCGTCAATACCTTCGTTGGCTTCACTACATTCACTGGTGACATCTACGTTGAGGGTGACCTAACTGTAACCGGCGTTACTTCATTCCGTCAGCTTGACTCCGCACAGTCACAGATTGGTATTCTAACAGTCTTTGACCGCCTAGACTCACAAGGTTTCACCACTGCTAGAGACCTAACAGCAACCGAGGGCTTCAGAAGTCTCGGTGTTTCTACCATTGGACTATCAACCTTCAAGAATGGTGACCTAAACGTCAACCGTAACTTGACTATCGGTGGCATCACAACCTTCAAGGGCACTGTGGTCATCGAAGAGACCTCGTTTGTCAACGCAGAAGTCACTGGTGTTGCTTCTATCGGCACACTATTCGTCAACACAGGCGTTGCTACAAACTTCGCAGTTGACAACTTTGACGCAAATATCGGCATCGTCACTGACCTAACCGTCACTGGCGCATCTACATTCATCGGTCTATCAACCTTCATTGATAATGTAGGTTTCGGTTCTGATGTATTCATCGACAGAAACGTAGTCGTAGGAACCTCAGTAACCGTAGGCAACCGAGTCAATACAAGAGACCTAAACGTCTCAGGCATCGCTACTATTGCGAATGAGAACGTTGGTTTCTCAACTATCCGCTTTGCTAACATCACGGATAGCAACACAGGCGTAGCTACTGTAGGTGTTCTAAGCGTAACTGACGTTACTGTAACTGGTATCACGACCTTCGAGGGTGATATCGACATCAACTCCGACGTTACTATCGAAGGTAAGTTGGTTGTTGGTGAGTTCGGTTCCATCGGACTAGCAACATTCACAGATATTATCGTAGGAACAGCCACTATTGGCTACTCCGATACGACTGATGCCCTCATCGGCGTCTCAACCATCGGTTTCTCAAGCATCACTGAGTTGTTTGCTGAAGACTTACAGGTTGTAGGCACCAGCACATTCGTTGGCTTCACCACATTCAGTGGTGACGTGGTCATCGACGGTGACTTAAGTGTAACTGGAGTTGTAAGCTTCATTCAGTTAGACGCTCAACAGTCACGCATCGGTATTCTAACCGTCAGCAAGTTCATCAACTTCCTGGATGCTATTCAGGAGCCCACTGGGTTCACCACACTCAACCGTTTCTCGGCTCAGTCTGGTGTCATCACGAGTGTAACTGCTGAAGAAGTTCAGTCAGGCATCTTAACGGTCGCTGGAGACACCTCTGTAGGCGGGAACTTCCTCGTCTCGGGTATTTCCACCCTCGGTGGCTTAGACGCCGCTACGGGCTTTGTAACGGCTCTTGGTGACCTCTACGTTGGTGGTGACTTATATGTACGTGACGACATTAAGTATGATGAAATCTCAGGTCGTAACCTAAGCATCAGTGGTATCGCCACTATCAATAACTTAGAAGTTAGTAACCAAGGTTACATTAACTTCCTCCAGGCTAATGAAATAAGAGCTAACCTAGGTGTTCTTACAACCTTACGTGTTGATAACACCGAGTTTAATAGGTCCATCGGTACCAGTATTGTTACTGAGTTCATTACAGCAATTGGTCCTTCAACATTCAATGACTCACTACTAGTTGTAGGTGAGGTTGAGTTCCAAAGTGACCTCACTTCAAGTCAGTCTGTATCCATCGCTAAGTCTGTTACAGCAACTGACTTCTATTCTTCTGGTGAGTTCATCGGAAATGAAGCTGAGTTCAATGATGGTATCATTACTAACCTAGTAACAACTGATAGTGAGACATCTAACCTACGTGTTACTGGTATCGCCACAGTAGGCTACGCTTCCATCACGGACGCTAACGTCACTGGAGTTGCTACGGTAGGCTACGCAAGCATTACAGACGCATACATCGGCATCCTAAGTGCTATTGATGTTAATGTATCAGGCGTAACCAGCACGTTTGACTTGTTCGTCAGCAATGACGCCACGTTCATCGGCACGGTTATCTTTGACGGTAACGTAACTGTTGAAGAAGACTTAACCGTCAATGGTGATACAGAACTCGTAGACTTCACTGCTAGAAACGGTAACCTCGGTATCCTAACCGCGAATGGTCTTGATACTAGAAACTTTATCATCGAAGAGGGTATTAACGGTACGTTCTTTGTAGGTGGTGCTTCAACCTTCACCAATAACCTAGACGTTCAAAGCTTCCTATACATTAATGGTCCAGCCGGACAGCGCGGACAAGGCTTCGTCAACGCAGGAACAGGTATTATTACCTCTGTATTTGGTGTTACTGCCGGTTTCGGAACAGGCGTCTTCGAGTCCTTAGTTCAGACTAAGAACCTAGAAGTCAATAACATCCCTGCTTTGGGTGGCGTTCCGGTTAATATCGCGGATGACTTACAGATCGGCGGCGACTTCAGCGCCAACTCGGGTAGTATCAGTGCTCTAAGTGCTGAGTTTGTTGGTTCAGTTAAGGCGAACACGGGTATCTTTACCTCAGTCAACGCAACTGTATCGGCAACTATCGAAAGCCTCATCTTCAATAAGGCTAACGGCAACGATGCGAACATCGGTGTTGCTACTATCACGTACGCAAACACCCCTTACCAGACCGCTGGTATTTCGACCATCGGTATTGCTACGATAACCCAGGCATACGCGGGTATCATTACTGCCTTTGAGCAGTATGACCTAACTGATACCACGACGATCACTTCCTTCAAGGGTGAGACGAACACCACGTTCCCCACTACACTATACACTATCGACCCTTCACTATATGGAAGCTTCGAGATGAGTATCGATGCTAGGGAAGCTGGAAACGTTCACTCAACTAAGATACACGGTGTGTTTGATAACCTACCGGTTCCAAACACGTTCGCTAATGAATACTCCACAGTATTCAACTCTATCGAAGTTGCGGCATACGATTTCATTCCGGTAAGTGGGACAGAAACTCAGTTGACTGTCACCCCAGCGAACGCAAACACGACTGAATATATAATCAACATCCAACTCACAAGAAGGTTCTAAATAAGGACTTTTACTGACCCCCCTAAATATTGTATACAAGTAATATTACAGTATTAGGGGGAATGTGAACCCGTGGCGAATCAGAATTTTCGTATTAAAAAGGGCATTGAAGTTGGTTTAGGTGGTACTTTCATCTATGCTGATGACACAGGAGTAGGCTTTGGTAGTGCTTTACCCACTAGAGGTATTGACTCCCAGGTTGATGTTCTACTCCAAAAGAACTTAGAAGTCACTGGACTATCTACATTCGTTGGCATCTCGACATTCGAGAGCGACGTATTTGTTGGTAGAGACTTATATGTTAAGCGACAACTAGTTTTTGCTGACTTTGAAGCAGAAACTGGTCGTGTTACTGGCATTCTAACAGTAAATAACTTTGACTCAACAGGAATTGCTTCCTTTGTAGATGCTAGACCAGAGTATCTAGAGGTAGGAGTTTCAACTTTCACTGGAATCGCCACGTTCCAGGACGCATTATTCACACAAGATGTAGTTGTTGGTGGGGCTATCAGTGCCGCCACTGGTAACTTCAACTTCACCAACCTAACTGGTGAGAACATCCTCTTCACTGGCGTCGGCACATTCTCCGGCACAGTTGAGATCAATGATCTACAAGTATCTGGTGCCGCCACCGCCGCTACTTTAGATGTATTAGGCATTACGACCCTTGGTAATGCTGACCCCGTCGCTGGTTTTGTAACCACACGTGGAGACCTCTACGTTGGTGGAGACCTCTTTGTTAAAGACGATATCATCTATGATGAGATCTCTGGACGCAACTTAAATATTACTGGTGTTGGTACCATTGCCCAACTGGGTGTCAACACATTAACTGTAGACAACGTCAACATTCTCGAAGACCTTAACGTTGAAGGCAACGTAAGTATCGCCGGAAGTATTACCGTCGATGTTGACCTTAATCTAACTGGTATCGCCACTGCCAGAGCGATTGATATTGTCTACGGACGCATCGGCGTTGCCACAATGGGCATCGTTGGTATCAACTCCACCCTAACTGTAAACGGACCATCCACATTCATTGGTACCGTAACGTCACAGAACGACGCATATTTCGAGCAAGATGTAAATATTCTAGGCGACCTTAACGTAACCGGAGACATCATCTATGATGAGATCACTGGTCGTAACTTAAGTATCGCTGGTATCGCAACCATTAACACCCTCGGTGTTACAACTGATGTAACCATTGGACGCGACTTAACGGTCGAGAATAGTGCTCAGGTTGATAACGACCTAACAGTCACCAATGATGTTCAGATCAACAGAGACCTAGCTGTAGCTGGTGTTACTACTCTCACCCAAGACTTACAAGTCGGTGGAGCATCAACATTTACTGGTATTGGTACATTCGTTGATGACCTCTACGTTGGTGGAGACCTAAGTGTCGTTGGACGACTTGAGTTCACTGATATTTCAGGTAACAACCTAGAGATCAGTGGTATTGCAACCATTGCTTACGGTGATGTAACTGACCTACAAGTTGGTGTTGCTACTATCCAAGACCTACGAGTCGGTGGTGCTACCACTATGGTAGGCGACCTAACAGTAGAAGGTAGCGTCAACGTAACCGGAGACATCAGCTACGATGAAGTTCGTGGTAGAAACCTCAACATCAGTGGTGTTGGTACCATTGTTAACCTTGAGACTGATAACTTCGATGCTGACCAGGCTAATATTAATGTAGGTGTAGTCACTGACTTCACTGCCGAAGTCGCAACCATCCAAGATGAGGTTGTCGGTACTTCCACCATCACAACGGCAGACATTGAAGACGCCACCGTTGAGTTTGCAGACATCGAAGATGCAGACATTGGTATTGCTACCATTGCGTATTCAAACACCACGGATAGCAACACAGGCGTAGCTACTATTGCTTATGCTAATGTAACTGACCTAAACGTAGGTATCACAACCACTCAAGACTTGAGAGTCGGTGGCGCAACCACCATGGTTGGTGACCTAACAGTTCAAGGTAGTGTAAATGTAACAGGAGACATCAGCTACGATGAAGTTCGTGGTAGAAACCTATTCATCACTGGCGTTGGTACTATTGCCAACCTTGAGTCTGATAACTTTGATGCTGATCAAGCAAACATAAATGTAGGTGTAGTCACTGACTTCACTGCTGAAGTTGCTACTATCGAAGACGAAGTAGTAGGAACATCAACTATCACATATGCCCTCATCACTGATGAGCTTGTCGGCGTAAGTAGTATCGGACTAGCATCCATCACCAAGTCTGAGACGACTGTTGCTGAGATCTATGAGGAAGTAGTTGGGTTCAGCACTGTTGGTTTCGCAACTATCACTGATGGTTACATCGGTGTTGCTACTGTTGGTCTACTAACAGTAACTGGTGAGTCAAGATTTATTGGTATCGTTACCACCACCACTGATGTTTATGTAGGGGAAGACCTATTCGTTGCTGGTAACCTAGACCTAGGTGGAAACTTAGTACTAGATGATATTTCAGCACGTAACCTCACTATCAGTGGTGTTGCTACTCTCAACCAACTAGAAGTAACTACAGACACAGAACTCCAACGCAACCTAGAAGTTGCTGGTGTATCTACACTAACCGGCATCGTTACCACTGGAACAGATGTATTTGTAGGTAATAACCTATCAGTTGCTGCCGATACAGATATCTTCGGTGACCTAACAGTTCGAGGTAGTGTAAATGTAACTGGAGACATCAGCTACGATGAAGTAGTTGGTCGTAACCTTAACATCACTGGCGTTGGTACTATCACCAACCTTGAGACAGACAACTTCGATGCTGACCAGGCGAACATCAATGTAGGTGTCGTCACAGACTTCACTGTCGAAGTCGCTACTATTGAAGATGAAGTAGTAGGAACATCAACTATCACAACGGCTGATATTGAAGACGCTACGGTTGAGTTTGCAGACATTGAAGATGCAGACATTGGTATTGCTACCATTGCATACTCAAATACCACAGACGCTAATGTCGGTGTTGCGACTATCGCATACGGCAATGTAACTGACCTAAACGTAGGCATCGCCACCATCCAGGACTTGAGAGTCGGTGGTGCTACCACTATGGTGGGTGACCTAACGGTTCAGGGTAGTGTAAATGTAACTGGAGACATCAGTTATGACGAAGTAAGTGGTAGAAACCTCAACATCAGTGGTGTTGGTACCATCAACCAGTTGGGTGTTAATACATTCACTGCTGTTGACGCCATCATCGGTGTTGCTACTATCACAACGTCTGACCTTGACCAGGTTACTGCCGAGTTTGCAGACATTGAAGACGCAAGACTAGGTGTAGCTACAGTAACGAGAGACCTAACAGTATCTGGTCTAACCACACTAACTGGTATCGTTACTACTGGAACAAATGTATTTGTAGGCAATGACCTATTCGTTGCTGGTAACTTGGCTCTATCAGGAGACATCCAGCTAGAAGATATCTTCGCCACGAACCTCAACGTTTCAGGCACAGGTAGAATCAACACGGGTATTATTACAGACCTAACGGCTGAAGTTGCTACTATCGAAGACGAAGTAGTAGGAACATCAACTATCACCTATGCACTCATCGAGGATGAGGTTGTTGGTGTAAGCACTGTTGGTTACTCTGATATTGCTGACGCACGTATCGGTTTCGCTACAGTAACGAGTGACCTTAAAGTTGACCGCAACGTAGTTGTAACAGGTCTCTCAACCTTCAGCTCTAATGCTAGGTTCGCACAGGACGTCACTGTTGAAGGTGACTTGAATGTAACTGGCGACATTGTATATGATGAGATCGCTGGTCGTAACTTAAGTATCGCTGGTATTGCAACCATCGCTGACCTAGAAGTTCAGAACGACCTAGACGTCGGACAGAACCTAGATGTAGTAGGCATTGCTACTGTTGGTGTACTTTCCACATCCAACGCACTCATCGGTGTTGCTACTGTTGGTGTCCTCACAGCCAAGGATGGCTTCTTTGAGACACTAACCTTCGGCTCTGGTGGAGGCGGCGGCGGTGGCGGCGGCGGTGGTACTGGTATTAACTCTGAGTCTGTAACAGGTAACCTCATTGTTACTGGTATTGCTTCTATCACAACTGGTATCATTACCAACCTAACGGCTGAAGTAGTCAACATCACAGACGAGACTGTTGGTGCTTCCACCATTACATATGCAGACATTACTGATGCTGAAGTTGGCGTTGCTACTATCGGTTATGCAGACATCACTGACGCTACTATTGGCGTAGCGACAGTCGGACTACAGACAGTAACTACTGACCTATTCGTTGGTGATAAGTTCTCTGTTGTCGGTACCTCTTCATTCTTCGCTGATGTATTCGTAGACGGTAACATCAACGTAACTGGTTCACAGAACGTTGAGTCATTCGGTGCAGTCAACCTAGAAGTAACTGGTATTGCTACCATCTCTGATGCAGACATCACTGATGCAAGAGTCGGTGTTGCTACTATCGGTCTTGCTTCTGTAACTACTGCCGAAGTAACTACTGCTGGTGTATATGAAGCCACGGTTGCTATCTTAACAGCAGAAGACTCTACATTAGGTGCAGCAACTGTAACTTATGCAGACATCACTGACGCATTGGTTGGTGTTGAGACTGTAGGCTACGCTGATATCACTGATGCTGCCGTTGGTGTTGCTACTATTTCTAGTGCAAACATTGGTGTTGCTACAGTAACCGGTGACCTAACAGTCGAAGGTAACCTCAACGTAACGGGAGACATCAGCTACGATGAAGTATCTGGTAGAAACCTNNAACATCTCTGGTGTAGGTACTATTAGTCAGTTGGGTGTTAATACATTCACTGCTGTTGATGCTGCTGTTGGAGTCGCGACCATTGGTTACGCTGATGTAACTGACGCTGCTATTGGTGTACTAACAGTCACCACGGCAAGAGTAACCGGTGACCTAGAAGTTGAAGGTAACTTTGACCTAACTGGTGACGTTACTGTTGACGAACTAACTGCCCGTAACTTGGATGTAACTGGTGTAGGCACCATTACTAACTTGGGCGTCAGTTCATTCGCTGCTACTGACTCCACACTTGGTGTTGCGACTATCACAACTGCTGACATCACAGATGCCACAGTTGACTTTGCTGATATTGTTGACGCAAGAGCTGGTGTACTAACTGTAACTGGTATCTCATCCTTCCAGGGTGATATGAGTGTGGTAGCTAACGTTACCATTGATGGTAACCTAAACATCTCTGGTTCACAGAACGTACAAAGCTTCGGCGCGGTTGACCTAGAAATCACAGGCATCGCAACCATCGCAACTGCTGATGTAGAAGTATCAAATATTGAAGACGCCACTATCGGAGTCGCAACCATTGGTTACGCTGATGTAACCGAGTCCGTAACTGGCTTGGCTACTATCTCTAGCGCAAACATTGGTGTTGCCACTGTAACCGGTGACCTAACAGTTGAAGGCAACCTTAATGTAACTGGAGACATCTCATACGATGAAGTCTCTGGACGCAACTTAAACATCTCTGGTGTTGGTACTATTGCTCAACTAGGAGTAAGCACCTTCGCTGCTACTGATGCTTCTGTTGGTGTTCTTACAGTCACAGCAGCGGACATTGATGCAACCACCATTGAGTTTGCTACTATCACTGACGAGACCGTTGGTGTTTCCACTATCGGTTATGCAGACATTACTGATGCCCTAGTCGGTGTAGCAACTATTGGCTACTCCAACATCACTGATGCTGCTATTGGTGTTGCTACTATCACAGACACAGTCATTGGTGTTGCTTCTGTCGGTCTAGCATCAGTCACAGAACTAGAAGTCTCTACTGTTGTTGGTTACTCTGCTACATTCACTGACTTCAAGGTCACTGGTGCTGTTTCACTACCAGGCATTCCTGTTCAGGGTGGAGATGCTGAGTTCAGAAACCTCAACATCACTGGCTTATCATCCTTCGCCGGTCTTACTACGTTCAGTTCTGATGTATTCGTTGATGGAAACCTAACTGTTTCTGGTATTCGTATTGAAGAAACTGTTGCTGGTGAGAACTTACTAGTCACGGGCATCGCAACTGTCGTTACTGGTATCTTTACTGGTATTCAAGTATCTGGTGTAAGTACATTAGCTGTCCTCAATACTACTGATGCACTCATTGGTGTTGCTACTGTTGGTTTCGCTACTCTTACTGATGCTTACGTTGGAGTTCTAACTGTTGGTACTGGACGTGTAACCGGTGACCTAACCGTTGAAGGAGACCTTAATGTAACCGGAGACATCACATATGATGAAGTAGCTGGTAGAAACCTTAACATCTCTGGTGTTGGTACTATCAACCAGTTGGGTGTGAGCACATTCGCTGCTGTTGATGCTGCTGTTGGAGTCGCAACCATTGGTTACGCTGATGTAACTGACTTGCGCGTAAGTATTTCTACTATCAGTGAGGCAACCATTGGTGTTGCTACAGTAACTGACCTAGTCGCTACTGCCTCTACTATTACAACTGCTGACATCGCCGGGGCAACCATTGGTGTCGCTACTGTAACTGACGCAGCTATTGGAATACTAACAGTCACCACGGCAAGAGTAACCGGTGACCTAACCGTTGAAGGAGACTTCGCTCTAACAGGAGACGTCAACCTAGACGAACTAAATGCCCGTAACTTGTCAGTCTCTGGTGTTGGTACTATTGCTAACTTGGGTGTATCTTCACTCACTGCTACTGATGCTACTGTTGGTGTTCTTACAGTCACAGCAGCGGACATTGATGCAACCACCATTGAGTTTGCTACTATCACTGACGAGAACGTTGGTGTTTCCACTATCGGTTATGCAGACATTACTGATGCCCNNTTGGGTGTATCTTCACTCACTGCTACTGATGCTACTGTTGGTGTCCTAACAGTCACTACAGTTGAGACCACTACACTAGATGTAAGTGGCGTTAGTACATTCGGTGGTCAAGTCAACCTAGGTGGAAGTATTATCCCAGACACGGATGTTGCTTATGACTTGGGTAGTCTAACTAACAGGTTCAATGACCTCTATCTAGCTGGTACTACCATTGACCTAGGTGGTATTGAACTACAGAATGTTGCCGGAGAACTAACAGTTGATGGTGAGCCTGTACTACTACAAGACATTGGTGGAAACATTAATGTTACTGGCGTCACTACTACTGTTGACCTAGATGTAACGCAGAACGCACAGTTTGCTGGTATTACTACCATCGCAGATGCTGATATTACTGACGCAAGAGTTGGTGTACTAACAGCAACTACAGTTTCTATTACTGGTGACTTAGAAGTTCAAGGAGACTTTGCTCTAACAGGTGACGTTGTACTGGACGAACTAGAGGCTCGTGGCTTAGTTGTAACTGGTATTGCTACCATCAATGACCTAGAAACTAACATCCTCTCTGCCGGTAACGCAACATTCGACTCATCTTTTAGCACATTCGCTAGCGCAGACAGCGCAGCACTAGGTGTTGCTACTATTACTAAGGCAGATGTTGGGTTTGTTACGGCAACGAACGCATTTGTAAGTGGCGTTGTTACTTCCACAGGTGGCTTTGAAGGTAATGTAACTGGAAACCTATTCGGTGACTCAACTGGAGATCACAACGGTGATGTATACAGTAGAGACGGACTCACTCGTATCCTAGAAGTACCGGCATCAACTGGTCTTGCTGAACTATCTGGTAATGTAGATGGCGCAACCGTATCCGCATCTAGTTCCGTCACTTCACCTAACTTCTACGGTGACCTTGAAGGAAACACCGCAGGTACTCATACCGGCGACCAGAACGGTGATGTATACAGCAGACTTGGGACTCAGCTAGTACTAGAAGTACCAGTCGATACAGGAACTGCTGTCTATACAGGCAACGTTACTGGTGATGTAACTGGTGATGTACTTGGAGACACTGCTGGTACTCATACCGGCAACCAGAACGGTGATGTATACACGGCTGATGGTGCTACTCTAGTTGTAGACACCGCTGCCGCACCATCCCCAGTATTCAAAGGCGATGCAGAAGGACTAACTGGTTCCCCAGACATTGAAGTAACAGACATCACTGCTAGAAACATCACAAGCAGTGGCGTTACTACACTTACCTCAGTTAATATCGGTGTCGCTACAGTAACTGGAGACTTCACAGTTGAAGGTAATGTGAATGTAACAGGAGACATCAGCTACGATGAAGTGGTTGGTAGAAACCTTAACATCTCAGGCATCGCAACCTTCAACGATGTAGATATCAATGGCTTCACGACATTCGAGAAGGCTGTCGGTGTTGCTCTAACTGTAACTGACCTAGTTGTAACGGGTATTGCTACACTAAATGGTGTAGGTATTGCTACTGAAGGTGGTGACGTTGAGTTCAACTCACTAAACATCACTGGCGTTGCTACTGTTGGTGTCCTATCAACTGCTGATGCTCTTATCGGTATCGCTACAGTCGGTCTTGTCTCAGCTAAGAACCTAGAGTTTACCACGGGCAACGGCTTCGAGCTAGAAGTTCAAAGTCTAACTGTTCCTGCTGGTGGTTTCGTAAGCTTGCCTGGTATCCCAGTCTCTGGTGGAAGCGCAACGTTCGCTGAACTATCTGTAACTGGCGTCTCTACCTTCGGTGGTATTGCGACATTCACTAACGATGTTTACGTTGACGGTGACCTATTCGTAACAGGCGATCAGGTATTTGAAGGTGCTGCTGCTGTAAACCTAACGGTCAGTGGAGTACTAACAGCTACCAACATCAACTCCACGGGTATCGTAACCTTCGCTGACGCGAGGATCGAAGACGCAACCATCGCATTCGCTGATGTAACCGACTTGAATGCCGGTGTTGCTACTGTCGCTAGTGCGAACATCGGTGTTGCTACTATCACGGGTGACCTAACGGTTCAGGGTAGTGTAAATGTAACAGGAGACATCAGCTACGATGAAGTGTCTGGTAGAAACCTCAACATCTCTGGTGTTGGTACTATCGCCCAGCTAGGAGTCAATACCTTCACTGCTGTTGATGCTGCTGTTGGAGTCGCAACCATTGGTTACGCTNNGTTGCTACTGTTACTCTACTAAATAGCACCGACGCAACCATAGGTTTCGTAACTGCTACGGATATGTGGGTCTCTGGGATGATAACCGCCCAGGATATCAACTCACTATCTGACCGTCGAGTCAAGGAGAACATCCGTATGGTTGAGAACCCACTTGAGAAAGTGGAGCAGATCAACGGTGTACACTTCGACTTCGTCAATAGCGGTAGGAAGTCAATGGGTGTCATCGCTCAGGAAGTTGAACTGGTATTCCCTGAACTCATCGCTGGAACATTCCCCAAGTCTGTTAACTACAACGGTTTGATAGCGGTTCTAGTCGAGTCAGTTAAGGAACTCAAGACACAAAACGAGAATCTTGAGGAACGTATCAGAAAGCTAGAAGGTTAATTTCTCCATCGTATAAATATAAGGAGCTACCTTTGTAGCTCTTTGTTATTGTACGTACATACTTACTCAAGGAGAACAAAACCCGAATGGCATACTCTATTTCCGGTGGTGTCATTATTAATGATAGTAGAGCGTTAGTTGGAGTCTCAACGGCTTCAATGACAGACGTTCTCTATACGAGTGGCAATATCATTCAGTCTGGTGTCAGTTCTATTACTGCTCCAGCAATGTTCATTGCGATCGGCAGCGAAAATGTCGCAGTCGCAAC
>ENA-UZWT01006851-UZWT01006851.1-metagenome-genome-assembly--contig:-Day-1-50m-contig-6851_pt1 | contig 16581 bp, 16 predicted proteins | sample MGYA00260338_ERZ794898 | MGnify/ENA metagenome assembly ERZ794898 | reverse complement strand
AAATAATCCTATACAATCCTTCATGGATAGGTATATAAAATTTTATATAACGGATATGTATGATGATTATTATTATTCCATGTACAATCAAAATATTATAATGATACTTCAAAAATATTTAGAACATAATAATATAAATTATATAATGGTTGATGCATTTGAATCTATGTTATATTCTAAAGAATACGATAAAATTGATTTAATAGACAAAACTAAATATTGGGGGTTTGATTCAAAAACTATTTCATCATTTTTACATGAATTTGGTGATAAATCATTATTTGAAAAGGATCAATGGAAGCCAAATAAACATACACCCGCACATCCAAGTAGAGATGGACATGTATTATTTGCAAACGAATTATATAGATATATAAATGAATAAAAGTAAAGTAAAATATTTATTTGATGTTTTCGAACATCTTGAGTCATTTGATATTATACCATATCAGGATGTTATTGATTTGTATAATGAAACAGAACTTAGAATACAAAACAATTTAGAATCAGAAGAAAATGATGGAACTAATACAGTTCCGTTTAATTCTGATGTTGATGAAAAAGATGATGCTGGATTTTGGTGGGGATATCCTCCAAAATGTCATTGGATACGGAATGATGATAATACTGAAACTGTAACTAAATCAGATGTTGTATCAATGGATATGACTGGATTGAATAAAACATGGGATTCATTTATGTATTTAGAAATTCCAAGTATATTCTTTGATAAATATCAGAAGGCTGTACATTCAAACCCAAATATAGAAATATATAGGGAATTTATGAAGGAAATTGATAAAACAGATTTAACTAAAGAATCTATAGATAAAGTATCTGCAGAATTTGATATAAAATATCCTACTAAAATTTCAATAACGAACTTCTTTAGAACATATGAAGAATTTGCATGGAGAATTGATTTAGATGAAAGGCAATATGTTAATATGAAAAAAAATGGAATAATATATCCAATTTGTTATAATAGTACACGTTCTATGTTAGATAGAGGTACTCATAGAATGTTATTCTTATCATCATTGGGTAGTGCAGTTCCAATATTTGTTCAATCTCCATATAAGAAATTTAGTAACTATGTTACTATTGATGATTTATCAAATAAACAATGGGAAATGAACTTGGGTGATTATTTCGGTGAAGAAAGAACAAAAATGATTATAGATAAAAAAAATAAAAGATTAGAATTTTATATCAAGGATAAATTAGTAGAAACGTATGAATGAGGATGAAATAAAAAAATGGGATGTGTTGCAAAATTATAATAGCTCAAATGTAATAGCTATTGATTTTGATGGAGTTATTCATAAGAACTCAAAAGGATATCATGATGGAACTGTTTACGATGAACCATTGGATGGTGCAATTGAATCTATTAAAGAATTATCAGATGTATATGATATAATCATTTATTCTTTTAAAGGTCATCCTGATAGACCTAAGATGGGTGGAAAGGATGGTAATACATTAGTATGGGAATGGCTTAATAAGTATGGAATTTCTGAATGTGTATCTGATGTTGTTTGGGGAAAGCCAAATGCAAAAATATACATAGATGATAAGGGATATCATTTTCAAAATTGGAACGATACTAAAAAATATTTATATGAAAATATACTATAGTAATAAAGCTGATTTTATATCAGATGGATTTGAAAAATTATATTATTTTAAAATATATAATGGAACTGATTTAATTGAAACGATACATGATAACGTATCTAATCTAACGGAGTCATCTACTAAAGATTTAAAAGAATATCAATTGGAAAAATATCAAGGTTCTGCGGAAAATGATTATAATTCATCATCTAAATTTTCACAACTAGGTATAGTTTCACCAAAAGAAGATGTGTATTACTATAATGAGGGAGATATGCAATCATATTCACTAAAACCTATTGTTTCAGGAAGTATTAGGAAGAAAACTTGGAAAAGTTCTGATACACTAACTTCTAGACTTATCAAAGAAAGTACAATACGTGATATATCTACTATAGATTCATTTGTATATTTTACATTCCCATATCATTTTGTAAATGAAAATTTATCCAAAACATTAGGAAGTACTAATTTAGAAGCAACTCGTATTTGGTATAATTTTATTAGACATAACATGACTATTGGTAATATGATTATGGCAAAGGATATTGTTGATAAATCACATCCTACCACAATAAAACATCCAAATGGAGGTAATGAATATACTCCCAAAGACATATATCAATGGAGATTTGATTTATCATTTTCAATGGTATATACTATTAAAAAATATGGATATTATAATCCTGTAATTAATAGTGGATTAGAGATGTTTTATGATGGTACACATAGATTAGCATATGGTTCTATGGTTGAAAAAGATGTACCATATTTACAAGCAATTCCACAAAAAAAAGAATATAATTATTTAACTAGTAAAGAGTTTTTTACAATCACTCCACCGTTTTTTAGGGATAACGAACATGCTATATTTTTATTTAATCTTACTACCAAGAAAATTAAAGTATACTTTATAAAAACAAATGTTATGAAAACTTCAATTCATAAACTTACCGGTGATAAGGGTATAAAAGTAAAGAATGGAGTTGAATTAAACAAAATCATCAAAGAACATGTTAAAAAAACCACAGCAGATTGTCAAATTGAATTAAATCCAATTCCACCAAAACCAATACAGATATTGGAATCGGTTGTAATAAATAAACCATTAATATGAATCCAGTAATCATTATACCTGCAAGATTTGAATCAAGTAGATTACCAGGAAAACCTTTAATCGAATTAAATGGTATTCCTATGATAATTCGCACGTGTATATCGTGTGAATCCGCATTTGGTAAAGATTCTGTTTATGTTGCAACTGATGATATTCGTATTAAAAAGATGTGTACGGAATATGGTTACAATGTTATACTCACCTCTAGTGATTGTTTGACCGGAACAGATAGAGTTGCAGAAGCCGCAAAAACGTTTAGTGATGATACATATATAATAAATGTACAAGGAGATGAACCGATGATTACAGAGAGTGTAATATTACAACTACACGAATATAGTACATTAAACAAACACACAATAACATGTAAGACAAAAATATACGAAGAAGATGAATTCAGAAATCCAAATATTGTAAAATTAGTAACGGCAGACGATAGTAGTTTACTATTTGCATCTAGAGCACCAATCCCAACCACAAAAAACAAAAATTTTATAAATGCGTACAGACATGTACCAATTTATGGATTTTTAAAAAAAGATTTAGATGAATTTTATAGATTAGGAATGATTAGAAAATCAACATTAGAAAATATAGAAGATATTGAGATGTTACGGTTTATTGAACATGGGATTTGTGTAAAATGTATAAATGTAGAATATAATGGAGTTTCAATAGATACACCTGATGATGTTATTAAAATAGAAAAAATATTATGAAAACAATTGCAGCAATAGCACATGCGAGAAAAACAAGTACTAGATGTCCTAATAAACATTTAAGACCTTTTGGTGATACAACGTTGATTGATATCGCCTTAGATAATTTAAGTAAGTTGGATGTAGATGAAAAGTATCTTGCAGTGTATGACCAAGAACTAAAAGATAAAGTTATTGATGGAGTAAAAATATTACATAGAGAGTATGATTCAGTTGCACCAGGTAATTGTCATCATTCGATAATGTATAGACATTTAGAAAATGTTAAATCAGAATTTATCGTAAACTACAATCCATGTCAACCATTTTTACAAGTTGATAAGTTGAACCATTGTATTAATATTTTTAAAGAAAGTAAAATGAAAAGTATGATTACGGTTCAAAAAGAAAGAAACTTTTTTTGGGATGAAATGAAAAATCCAATAAATTTTAAACCAAATGATAGATTATCTACAACTGCAGGGCCTTGGGTTTATTTAGCCACACACTCTTTGGTATTTTATGAAAAAAATTACATGCTATCTGAGTGGGAATTGTTCCCAAACACAAAAGATAACCCATTTCCACTCGTAACAGAATGGAGTGAAAATGAATTAATTGACGTAGATACTGAATTAGATTTTAAATTAGCAAAACTTATATATAATGAATAAACCAATCACATATGTTTACTTGGAAACTACAAACTACTGTAATCTTGCTTGTTCATTTTGTAATAGAGATGAAGTAATTGGTGCATTGAACCACATGCCTATAGAAAAGTTTAGAACACTTATGGAAAGTATAAAACATCATCCAATAACTGAAGCTAAACTGATGGGTATGGGTGAACCAATGTTACATCCAAGATTTAATGAAGTGTGTAAAATATTTAAAGAATATTTTCCAGATGCTTTCTTAATAGTTGCTACCAACTGTCAATATAATATTGCCGAAGGAAGACCTCTAAGAGGAAGATTTCAAGATGCATTACAATATATTGATTTATTATATTTTTCAATTGATGGTTATGGTGAAAGTTATGAAAGAGACCGTTCGCCTGCAAAATGGAGTAGATTATTATCATTTCTAAGTGATTTTAAGGATATGGATAGAAACGGTTGTAGAGTAACTTGTAATTATGTGGTAAATCCTCAAAACGTAAGTGATATACAGAGAGTAAGTGATGAAATCGTAGATGGATATGGATTAGAAGAACTTCGTTTAAATATTGCACAAGATTGGAGTGAAGATAAGAGTATGCCTGGTGGATACACTAACGAACAACTACAGTATTTAAAATCTTGGGGTGATAATGTAAAAGGAAAATCTAAATGGGATTATGAAGATTGTTATTGGGTCAATGAAGGATTATATACAACCGTAGAGGGTAATGTGAAAATGTGTTGTTTGAATACTGCAGCAAAACCATTCGGAAATCTATTTGAAGAAAATTTAGATGATATACGAAATTCGACTGATTTTAAAAATGTACAAAATGGATGTAATACAAACAATCCAACATCTCATTGTAAAAATTGTTCATACAAAGAACTAGTACCTATGTTAGATAATATAAAAACTAGTAATTAATTCTAAAAAAATATGTTCGTATCAGAATATGATAAATCCAAGATAACTGAAATTTTATCAAAACAAGATATATACCACATTACATCACTACCATGGGAAGTTGCAGCTAGAGATGTGGTACGTGAGCAAGATTTAAACAAACTTACATTAAGAAATAAGTGGATGTATGATAATAATGGATTTTATAAATCACTCGATTCTTATTCAAATGCATTTAAACGTATAGATGAATATTTAGAACGTGGTGATGCACCATTTACATTAAGACAACGAATTAATATAATACATGAATTACTTGATTGTGATTTTGATACAAATTTACCACTACATATTAGTTTTGAACCAAATGATAAATCGTATTGTAATACAACAATAAATCTTAATGATGATTCAATAGATAATTATGAATTTATAATTCACCCAGGCCAAACAAGAGCACAGGGTAGTGTTTTTACACGAACTAATTTAGAAAATGTATTAATTTATGTAAAAAAGGAACATAATGTTGATGTTAAAATGAATATCAGTAACTATATTACAAAAATTGAATCACTAGAACAATTGCTTGAAGTTTATAAACCAAATTCTGAGGTAGATAAAGATGTACTATCAATTAGTTTCTCAACACCAAATGTTAAGGGTATTGATTACTATGGTGGATTTAAAAAACATCATCAACATGATATTACTATACTAAAAGCTTTTCAGATGCATAAACTCAAAGATTTAATATCATCACCATCTGTAGGAAACGAATCCGTTCATTCATCTAATCATTATACTTACAAATCACTAAAATCAATTAATAACTTTTATAAGTTATTATCAAATAATAGATTTAATATATATTCTAATAATTCCGATTGGCTTGGTAACAAAAATAAATCAAACCAAGCAAATTTATATCATAAAAAAATTGAAAATAATGAATGGGTAAATTATGAAGAAAACACATCAGATAGGTATGAGAGTTATAAGCATTTAGTTTTTAATAATCCTATTGGGTCTAACCAAGTAATCTTTGGTGAAAAGTTTTTTCCTGACATAGATACTATGTTTTCAGATAATGAAATAAAATTATTGAAAGAGTACTATATTTTTTTATCAAAAAATAAAGAACTATTAAAAGAGGTATTTTCAAATTCTAAAACTTTTCCTTTTAAACCACATATGGAACGGGTAGCTTCGGATTTGATTGATGGAGTATCTTTTACTAATTTTTGTAAAATATTAGTAACAAAAAATAATTTTAGTGGAATTTGCATGTACATGCATGATTCGGTAATTAGAATAAATGATAGAGATGTTTATGAATTTTTATTTTGTATAAATTCTGAAGTATCTATAACACGAAGTGAAGATAATAAAGTTGCAATAATAAATTGTGAACATGAATATTGGAAAACAGGTAAGAATTATAAAGAATGGATATTACCAAAAACCTTTTACACACCATGAAACGAATTGCTTTTTTAACACCATATAAACACTTACCAAATTTTAAAAAAAATGTTGAATCTAAATATAAATGTTTAGATTTATCAGATTTAACAGAATTGGAACAAAAGTATAGTATACAAACTAGTGACTATTTGTTTTCTGCACCAAATTACCAAAAGTTTCAAATAACAGATGATTTTATAAAAAATACAAAAATATCTATGGTAATATCTCCATCAACTGGAACAAATCATATAGATGTATCAATACCTGTTATTTCAATTAAAAATGATAAGGTTTTGGAAAACATATGGTCAACTGCAGAACACAATTTATATTTAATATTATCATTACCAAGAAATACAAAAAATATTGTAGAGTTACATGAAAAAACTCTTGGTATTCTTGGATATGGTAGATTAGGAAAAATGATTGAACACATCTGTAAACCAATATTTAAAAATGTATACACATCAGATATAAATCATACAGATAATCAATTTTTTAATGAAACTGATTTCTTAAGTATAAATGTAGATTTGCGTGATGAAAATGTTGGTATGATAGATTCAGAATATATATCAAAATTCCAAAAAGAAATATATATAGTAAATACAAGTAGAGGAGAGATTATCAATGAATTGGATATCTTAACTCTAATAGATAAAGATAAAATAAAAGGATATGCAACTGATGTTATCCAAAATGAACATAGTGTTGAAAATTCTATTTTATTATCAACAAAAAATAATAAAATTATAATAACACCACATGTTGGAGGTACTGCATTGGAATCTCAAGAAAAAGCATATAATAGATTAATCGAAAAAATAAATTAGTTATGAAAATAATATCAGAGTTATGTCAAAATCACAATGGTGATAGAGCTATTTTAGAATCTATGATAGAGTTTGCAGCTGTGGATAGTGATATATTAAAAATACAATCCATTAAAGCAGATACGTTTACTAAGAGAGAAGAGTATGAAGAGTTTAGACCATATAAGGATGAGTACCAAAGATTAAAGGGTATTGAATTATCATGGGAAGATGAAAAATTCTTTATAGATAAATGTAAGGAACATGATGTAGAATCCATGACTACATTGTTCACACCAAGACACACAGAATATTTTAACTCATTGGGTTACGATAATTTGAAACTATCTGGATACTCAATACCTGCATTTGGATATGGTAAATTATTAAAAGATATAAAGTTCAAAACATTATACTTTTCTGCATCAAGTTTAACTTTAGATGAAATAAGTAAAACTGTATCTAACCTAAAAGAAATGGATATAGACTTTTATTTATTAGGATGTACATGTGTTTACCCAACTCCTTTAGAAAAGGCCAATTTACAAAATATAGACTTTTATAGATTTTATTTTGGTTTAGATAAGGTTGGGTATAGTGATCATTCTAATCCACATGAAGATAATTTACTTACTGCAAAATTAGCTATATTCCAAGGTATAGATGTACTAGAAAGACATTTTACAATATTAGAAATAGATGAAACAAGAGATGGGAAAGTATCTATGACACCATCTATGTTATCAGAACTAAGAAGATTTTCAAAACTTTCACAAAGGAATCAGTATATAGAACTTAATCAATTCAGTAAAGAACAAGAACACAATCACGATTATTATAGAGGAAGATTTGTATGATAAAAAGAAAATTTAACCCATCGATATCTCACAAAAAACTGAGATTACATTCTGCAGAAAGAAACACATCTTGGGCAAACGTATTTAAAGATTATAAAGATTCACTTACAGAAGATGATTTGAGATTTTATCCAAATACGGAAGAACTCAAAGAACCATTGTCTGAGTTTTATGGAAGTGATAATTTTTTAATGGGATTTGGTTCGGATAGATGTATAAAGTACTTTGTACAATCTAACTCAAAAAAACATTGGTTAATTGGAAAAAAGAAATTAATAATTTCAGAACCAACATTCCCTATGTTTGGAGTATATGGGCAAATGTATGATTTAAAAATACGCCGTATACCATATAATATTATAAAGTTCCCAATTGAATCTTTTTTAAAATCTATTACTAAAAATTCTATTGTAATTATATCAAATCCATCATCACCAATAGGAGATGCAATTTCATATTATGATATACTTAGAATACTTGATAAAGGAGTACCTACTTTAATAGATGAAGCATATATCGAATTCTCAAACGAAAAGAGTTGTATCGAGTTAATAGATAAATACCCCAATCTATATGTTACTCGAACTTTTTCAAAAGCATATGGTTCAGCAGGTGCTAGATTTGGAGTAATATTTTCTCAAAAACAAAACATAGATTCTATGACTCAATATAGAGATATGTATGAAGTATCTGGTCAAACTTTAAAATGGATACAAACAATATGTAAGCATAAAGATTTCGCAGATGAGTATATATCAAATGTAAAGAAAACTCGTAGTGAATTGTTGATTAAATTATATGATATGGGAATCAAGTTTATACCATCGGTGTGTAATTGGTTTCACGTAAGAGAACGTGATTTGCCATTATTAAAACACATGGAACGGGATGTGGAATTTAGAAAAAATTGTGTAATACCAGAAAGAGGAAATGATTGGGTACGATTGCAGATAACCGATAATATAAAAGATTACGATTGGATTTTAAAGTAAAAGGACATAGTAACTATAATTTAAAACTACATGAAAATGTTGTAACTAAATCATCTGATATTGATGATATTAGGTTAGTAAGGTCTGCACTAAAACAAAAAGAATTTAAATCTAATCATTTTAAATCACCCAATGTAATTGAAATAAATAGTGATTCTTTTCTGATGGAATATATTCAAGGAGAATCGTTTTCTCAATTCTTCACACTAGCAACTAAACGAGATTTAGATGGACTTATACGTAAAATTGATGGATATTTCAAAGAACGTATTATCGGAGAAACCATGTTACCAATACAGATACTAAAGGATAAGTTAAAATCACTAGAAAATGGTAGTAATTTGTTACCACTATTGGATAATGAATCTGATATAAAAATAAAAGTAGGATTGGCTCATGGAGACATGACTCTTTCAAATATGATATTTACAGATGAAATATATCTAATAGATTTTTTAGATTCTTATATTGAATCACCAACTATGGACTTGGTAAAATTAAGACAAGATACACATCTGCACTGGTCTTTAAATATGGTAAGTAGTGTAACTGATTTATCTAAAATAAAACTTGGATTATCGTATATTGATGATTGGTTAGTAGAAAACTATCCAATAGAAAAATATGAATTATTACAAATAATTAATTTACAACGTATTTATCCATATACGAATGATGTTGGAATAAAAAAATATTTACAAACTAATATTAATAGGTTATGCGAAATCTTATAATACCATGTGCAGGTAAAAGTAGTAGATTTACTACTAAACTACCAAAATGGTTACTTGAACATCCAAGTGGTAATTTGATGGTATTTGAATCAATTCAAGGATTGCCATTAGATACTTTTGATAGAATCATTATAGTTGCATTAAAAAGACATTTGACAAATGAACTCATTGAATTGGTAAATTTACAATTTAAGGATGTTTTAAATTTTGAATTATTACTACTCGAAAACGATACACATAGTGCATCGGATACGGTTTCACAGGCAATTCACAAAAAGAATATAGTAGGTTCTATATTTATTAAAGATGCAGATGATTATTTTAAAATAGATAAAATTGGTGAAAATGAAGTTTGTACATATTCCTTAAATGATTGTATAAACATAACACCTGGAAATAAATCATATATAAAAAAGAATGATAGTGGAGAAGTTTTAACGATTGTAGAGAAGAACGTAATTTCATCAGATTTTTGTTGTGGGTTATATACATTTTCAAACGCAAGAGAATTTGTAGATACATATGACTCCATAAAACAAGAAGGGGAGATATATATATCACATGTAATTTTTAAAATGTTATTAAATGGAAAAACATTTTTTAACAGAAGTACACGAGATTTTATTGATTGGGGAACTCAAGAAGATTGGGATTCCTTTATTAAAAAGCAAAACTAGATGATGGTAAATAAAAATACAAAATTATGAATATAATAAAAACTATTAAAATGTATCTTAAGAAACGAAAATTAGATAAGATATACAAAAAAAAATTAGAAGAGCTAAGAAAGAGAGACCCCTTTACTTATAAAAATCACTAATTATCCAATACTTTATATTTATATACTAATAGTGTATAATTCATATGAGTGAACTTTCAAAATACTTGGTAGAGCAAATACTACTTGAGGATGAGAATCCTATTAAAAAAACAGTAGTTATCTATGTGGGTAGGTTTCAACCTATGCATAAAGGACACTATGGTACTTACCAACATCTTGTTAAAAAGTTCGGTAAGGATAATGTTTATGTTGGTACATCTGATAAGGTACAATTACCAAAATCACCTTTTAACTTCAAAGAGAAGGTGAAAATTATGACTACTATGTTTGGAATTCCAAAATCCAAAATTCATAGAGTTAAAAATCCATATAAACCCACAGAAATTCTTAAAAAGTTTGATGAAGAAACAACTGCATTTGTAACTGTTGTTGGTGAGAAAGATAAAAACCGATTAGGTGGTAAATACTTTCAGCCATATAAGGGAGAACCAACAGAAGGATATAGAGATAGAGGATATGTTTATGCAGCTCCAATGTCTGGTAATTCGGTAAGTGGTACAGAAGTAAGAAATGGTTTATCAGTTGGTTCTGATGAACAAAAACAAAATTTCTTTAATAAAAGAGCATACGGAAAGTTTAACAAAACCATCTTTAAGATGATTACAGATAAACTTGATGAGGGTATTGAAATTTCTAAAGAAATGATTGAGGAATGGTTGATAAATGAATCATCTGTAGTTGGAACAGGACAATCAGATGATGGACCAAACTTTTTTTTTCCAAACTACGATATATTTTCTAAAATAAATATAGATAGAGCAAAGAGAATCGGATATGAAGTGGTCAATATGATTACTACTAAAGAATTAGAAGATTATTACGATCATCCAACATATCCAAATGGACCTGTTAAGGCAGTAACTCCATTTCCAGCAGGTGTACTTGGTACACAAACTGCAACTAACCAAGTTGATATCTATTCATCGGATGCTTATTCTAAATGGTTTAAACACGTAACTCGTAAAGCATCCTTGGTGGGGTATTCAATAGTAAAAGGATTGGATAGTAACAAAGATGATAAGGAAAACGCATTGGATTCCCAAAAAGGTGATAAAGAGGCTCAAGGAGAATTTGAAGCATCTCTAACTGAAGCAATTACATTGCCTGTAAGTGTTGGAGATACTATTTTAACTGGTAGATTTAAGAATAAGAAAACCGTTGTTAAAACTATTGGTAAAGATGAACATGGAATGCCAACAATCAATGGTAGAAAAGTAGTAAACTTCAGAATGATAAAAGAAGGATTTATCGCTGAACTAGCCGGAACTGCTGTAAAGTGTGAAAAATGCAATCACTCTTGGGAAATCGAATCTGATGATAGTGAAAAGTATTTATGTCATTCATGTGGATGGGATTCTCAAAAACAAGAATATGATTTCGATGCATTCGATTCATGGCAAGAGAAAATGGGTTTGAATGAAGAACTCGATGAACGAGGAAAGATGAGACCTGCTGATAGATTGAGAAGAAAAGCAGCGATGGCAGGAAAGAGTAAGGAAATTGCAAGAAGAAGAGCAAGAACAATGAAGAGAAGAAAACCTCTTTCTAAACTTAAGAAGGTTGCTTATAAGATGGCATACAGACAAGTTTATGATGAGTTCATGAAAGAATTATATCCTGGTATTAAGAAATCAGATTTATCTATTGCACAAACTCAGGTAATTCATAAGAATGTGGTGAGAAAAAAAGGTAGAGTAAAAAAAAGAGCAAAATTTAGATTCTTACCAGCTCTTAGACAAAAAGAATTAGATAAGTTTACAAATAAAAACGAAATCAAAGAAATGAGTAAATCAACTCTTGATAAGATAGAGAAGTTTGCTGAAAGAAAATTATCACCAGAAGATATAGAATTTACTAGACACTTTTTTGATAGAGTAAATGACCCTAGAAATGGTAAAGAAATATCAGATGCAGAATTGACTGGGTTTTTTAAAAGATTATCAAGGTTCAAAAAAAAATTTAAAGAATTTTTAGAAAAGTATAACCAAATAGTTGTTACTGATAAAAGAAGTGATATCAATATTCCATTTGTAAAACAGGCAAATCAAATCATTGCTAAAACTGTAATGAGAAAAACCAACTTCCAAACATCAAATCCAAAACTTACATTTGAAGGATTAAAGGAATTGGGAGTAACTGATTTTAAATCGTTATTTAAGAAAATGCCTTCTGATTTACAAAAGAGAGTTTACAATTTAAAGAACTTTGGACAGAGAGTAGATAAACATCCAGAGGGTAATGTACTTAAACACACAATCAAAGTTGTAAATCGTTCAATCAAGGATGATGATATAGATATTGCTATTGCAGCAATGTTCCATGATATAGGAAAAGATGAAACTGCTGGTATTCATCCNNGGTATTCATCCAAAGAAAGGACACATTACACACTTTGGACATGAAAAAGTATCTGCTTCATTAGTAAAGAAATATAAAAAGTTTATAGAAGATGTTGGTGGTAACACCGCAAATGTATTTTACATTGTTAAAAACCATATGAGATACAAACAATTATCTGATATGAGACCTGTAAAACAAGATAAGTTAAAATCATTCAGAGCATTTGATAAATTAGGTAAATTCTCTAAACACGATAGAGGTGGATTGGATGAGAACAAAGCAACAAGAACTAAATTTAGTTTATCTGTACCATCTGATATTAAAAAACTTCAAAAGGCATTTAAAAAGAATAAAAAACAACTTTATGTTGTAGGTGGAGCAGTTAGAGATGCACTTATGGGTAATTCTCCAAAAGATTTTGATTTAACAACAGATGCAACACCAGAAGAAATGATTAAGATTGCTAAAGAAGGTAATTTTAAACATTCTACAAACAATGTAAACTCTAATCTTGGATTGGGGAGTATAATCATAAATGGACATGAGGTAACTACTTTTAGAGAAGATATTGGTAAAGGTAGAAGACCTGATAAAGTAAAGTGGTGTGATATTTCAACAGATTCTAAACGAAGAGATTTAACTTGTAACTCACTATACTATGATATTGATAAAAAAGAGATTATTGATTTCCATGGTGGAGTAGAAGATTTAAAAAAGGGTGTTGTTAAAACAGTTGGTAAAGCATCAGAACGTTTCGATGAAGACCCGTTAAGAAAATTAAGAGCAGTAAGGTTTGAAACTAGATTAGGTGGTAAGCTTGATAAAGAAACATTAACTGCACTTAAAAAGGATAACAACATATCACAACTTTCAGGTGAAAGAATCATGAAAGAGTTTAGAAGTGCAATCAAACAATCAAAAAACACTAAAGTTTATTTAGAAAGATGTGATGAGATTGGATTTACTAAACAAATCCTACCAGGTCTTAAAGTAAGTAAACCATATCCACATGATAATAACTATCTTACGTTTATTGCATTTATTTTAAGAGATAATGACCCAAGTAATGTAGGAAAGGTATTAAATAAAATTAATTATAGTAATAATGATAAAGATGATATTACATTTTTAATATCATTAAAGGATTTCACACCAGAAAAGATTATCCAATTTAAAAAACAACATGAAAATGTAAAATCAATCTCTGATAAAGATATTTTAGAATTTGGTAAACGAATTGGTAAAAAACTTGATAAGTTTGTAAAATTTAAGTTATCTGTAAAGGGAAGTGATATACCAAAAGATATACCCAATGGACCAGAACGAGGTAATTGGATTCAAAATCAAGAAAAGGAAAAGTTTATGAATGAAATAGAACAATTAATAAGTGATATTGATAATAAAATAGTTGAAATGTTTTTACCAAACACTAAAACACCACAACAACTAATCAAAGAAAACATAAACGAAACGAAATTACTTCAAGAAGGTGGTGCGTATGGACATATGTCTCATCCATTTGATACTGATATCAATTTAACGTTTGGACAACTTAAAGATATCGTAAATCGTGCCTTAGAGGGTACGTTAGAATTTACACGAGAGAAAACAGATGGTCAAGCACTAGCTATTTCATGGAGAGATGGTAGATTGGTTGCCGCTCGTAATAAAGGACACTTAAAGAACAAAGGTGAGAATGCTTTAGATATTAAAGCAGTTGCTGATAAATTTGCTGGTAGAGGTGAATTGGAAAAAGCATATAACTTTGCAATGAAAGACCTTTCAGACTCTATCAAATCATTATCTGAAAAACAAAGAGATAAGGTATTCAAACAAGGGGCATGTTTCATGAATCTTGAAGTAATCTATCCAACATCAGTTAATGTTATTCCTTATGGACAAGCATTGTTGGTATTTCATGGAACTATGGAGTTTAATATGGATGGAATCGCAATTGGTGAAAATGGTGATGCAGCAAGAGTACTAGCTGGTATGATTAAACAAGTTAATAAGGATGTACAAGATAATTATACAATCCAAGGACCACCTGTAATCAAATTACCCAAATCACAGAACTTAAACAAGAGTAAATCTAAATATGCATCACAGATATCTAAATTACAGAAAGAATTCAGTTTAAAGGATACCGATGGTGTTGCAAACTATCACCAAGCATGGTGGTCTCAATGGGTTGATAAGAATTCACCTACAACACTCGATAACAAAACCAAAATGGGGTTAGTTAAGAGATGGGCGTTCATGGATAAGGGATTTAGATTAGATAAAAAGAACTTTAGTGATGAAAAAACACTAGAATGGGCTAAGAAAACAGATAAAGAAGACCAAAAGAAGATTGGTAAGAACAACTTAATGAAGTTCGAACAAATATTCTTAGGTTTGGGTGCAGAAGTGTTAGAGTTTACTTCATCTGCACTAACTGTTAATCCTGATAAGGCAGTTCGTGATATGAAAAAACGAATTGATAAAACAATTAAAGATGTTAAGAAATCAGGTGACCCAAAAAAGATTGAAAAGCTTAAATTAGAACTTGGAAGACTACAATCAATAGGAGGTTCTAAAAAAATTGTACCAAATGAGGGAATTGTTTTTGTATATAATGGTAGTACATTTAAGTTAACCGGAACGTTCGCATCCGTAAATCAGATACTAGGGATTTTCTTTTAAAATTATCGGTTTCTCTATTTTTATATATTTATATACAACAATATAACCTAATGTGTAATAATGGGAAAGGAATTTAATAAAAAGTACATGCATCCAACTCGAAGAAAGTTGGTTGATATGGTTGAGACAGGTGAGTATGATAAAAATACTACTGTTGGGTACACAAAAACAGAAAAATCTCGTAATGTAGGAGATAAATGGGAAGATGACAATCATAAATTCGAAAAGAAGGAAGGATATACATTAAAAACAGGTAAAAATCACGAAGCATTTCAAAAAATACGAGAATATCTTAAAGAAAAGAATAATTGTAAAAATGCTACGTGTAAAACTGTAAAGAAAACAGATAACGACATAAGATTTATCCAAAATGGAGGATTTTGTATGACTTGTACTGCTGAAAAAGAAACTGTTCTTAGAGTAGAGGGATTATTTGTTCCTTATCAAAATTATAAGGTTTGGACTAAGATGATTGTTTATGGAAAGCAAAGATTAGAAGAACTTAAACATTCTCTTACTGAAGTTAAGGAAGAATACGAATATGTTAACGAAGATGGTACTGTTGAGAAGTGGAATTTACCAAAATCAATAGATGAAGTAAAATCAGAGATACAAGAAATGATTGATATTGGTAATAAGGAACTAGAAGAACTAGAAGCAAACCGGTTATTGGCATTTGATGAACTAAAGGATAAAAATTATGAACATTATCTTTAAAATTTTAAAAAAACACTTTAAAGAAGTATTAATAATTGGATTAATAGCAGTTATCTTACTAATGAGAGCCTGTAGTGGTGATACCGAAGAACCCAAAGAAATAGTAAATGTGGGTGGTAAGGATTACGA
>ENA-UZWT01000093-UZWT01000093.1-metagenome-genome-assembly--contig:-Day-1-50m-contig-93_pt1 | contig 16616 bp, 16 predicted proteins | sample MGYA00260338_ERZ794898 | MGnify/ENA metagenome assembly ERZ794898 | reverse complement strand
AAGACTATATAGCCTAGTTTAACGATACAATGCTTATGAGTTGGATATGTATTCCCATCATCATCAGTAGCTACTCCTAAAGCAGTTATTTTATCTTCTGCTTGTTCTAAGCTATCAAACTCGTATTTACCTATCTTATTCATTTGTAAAGATTTTTAAATTCTTTTATCATATACGCTTTCTTGTGTAAAGCAAATTACCCTTGTTGATACCATAGGTGTATTTATTACCCTTTTAGTCATAACCATTAGCTTGTTAAATCTGTTAATTCTTGGTCTGTTAATGCTCTATCAAATACTGCTAGTGCTTTGACTTTACCTAAAAACTCACCACCTGCACCATCACCCTGATTAAATTGTAATTCATTTAGACCAATAGGTGTTGAGCCACTTGTATCAGCACCTTGTTCTATACCGTTTATCCATAGTGCAAAATCATTAGCTTTCCATTTTACTGCTACTTTATTAAAGTTTAAAATATTATTAGTACTGTTTGTTAAAGAAGCTTGTACTACACCACCACTTCTTGCTACTAATTGTATTCTATTACTAGCAGCACCGTATCTCAATTCTATTCTATTGTCAGCAGTACCATCACTTAAAGTAATTTCTCTTGCTGAATTATCATCAACTAAAGCAGCTATCTCTGCATATAACACACCCTCTGTTGAGTTTATTAATGTNNAATGTACTATTACCACTACCTGTTAGTGTTTCTGTTGCTCTTGTAACTGTACTACCGTGTGTTGGTATGTATGATGTAGCGTAGGATTGTTGCTCTACTTGAAAACCCCAAACATAAACTGTATGTCCTGTAACAGAATCTCCTGTTGCTCCATCTGTGTTTGATAAACCAAGAAAAAGACCCCCACTTGCTACGTGAGAATCAAATGTGCTTATTATTCTATACCAACCATTTCCATAGTTTTCTATTGATGCTGAAGTGGAATTTACAGTTCCAACTGTTTTATCTTCTAAATTAAACCAAGCACCTGTTTGTGAGCTTGAAGAATAAGCTAATCTAACAAATTTATTAGTACCCTCTTTCACAAAAGCACTTACTGTAAATGTGTCGCCTAAAGATAAAGATTGTGAAGTTTCTAAAAGAGCACCTGTAGAAGTAACTGTTAATTTTGAAGCGTTTAAAGTACCATCAGGAGAAATAATATTATTTGATAATAAAGATAAATTAGATTTANNATAAGTAATAAGATTAGTAGAAGTAGGCTCTAACAACCAATGCCCATTCTCTCCATTACTATCATAGTTTATTCTAGCTAAATCTACATCTTCACTAAATGTAATGTCTTTTACTGATATGTTGTCTATTGTTAAATTAGCATCAGTTGTAGGTTCTAAATATAAATCATCGAAAGTAGCTACAAAAGTTTGTGTTTTAACTCCAACTGTATCAAAACTTGGAGAACCTGTTTCAAGGTTTGCAATACTACCTGAACTAATAGATAATATTTCAAAACTTAATTCATAAGTATTTCCTATTGTCAAGAAGTTTTCTTGAAATAATTTTCTATAAGAACTAACAGTACCACCAAAAGAAGCTAAACCATCTTGTAAAATCCAACCATTTTGTGCAGTCCACCTATCATTAGGGTCAACTTGTTGTACTGATACGTTGTCTATTTTACCGTCAAAACCACTTGAATATATATATATAGGACTATTATTTTCAGCAACTATATAAGCAGTTTTTACACCAACACTATTTTGATAGTTTGTATTAGCACCTGCTCCATCAAAAGGTAAAGATACTGAACCACCGTTGTATTCTGTAATTTCTAAAGAAACCCTGTATGTATTACCACTTGTTAAAGTAGAACCACTTGTTAAATAACTTGCACCTCCATCACTTGCAGCTACACCATCTTCTATACTCCAACTTGTACCTAAAGTCCAATTACTATCCGTATCAAATGTACCGTTTGTAACTGCATCATCACCTAACTCCTCAAAATCACCATTAAGTACTAATTCAGGGTCAGTAATACTCTGCATATCTTGTACTAAACCATCAGAGTTTATTCTTGTAGCACTACTTGCTCTATCGAAGTCAAAGTCTGATGATACATCTACTACTGATATGTTGTCTATTGAGCCATCAAATGCTTGTTGTTGAAATCTAAATAAATCACTATTAGATGTATATATAACTTGATATGTACCATTACCACTATATCTTTCATCTAAACCATCAGCTCTGTCAGTAGGTAGCACTCTAAACGTACCACTAACCCAATCTTTTATTTCAAATGTTACTTTTATTTTTTTATCTCTTAATCCTGATATACTTTGTGTAATAAAATCAAATGATGCGCCATCACCCTTTACTACTCCATCTTCTATACTCCAACCTGTATCTAAAGTCCAATCACTATCCGTATCAAACGTGCCGTTAGTTACAAGTTCATCACCTGTATAAGTCTTTACAGAGTGTACCCTTGCATCACTATATGCAGTAGGGGTTAATAGTATAGATGCTTTGTCTAGCAACTCGTAGTTATCAATATCCTTAACTACTTGCTTACTATCAGCAATATTCTCGCTATAAGTAGCACGACCTTTGATAGCCGACATTAAAGAATCTATTAGACCTCCTAATACTCTCTTACCTACTCTTATCGCTAAACTTAATCCTAACATATTACGATGTATATACTACTTCCATAGTAGCGTTAAACCTTACTGTTGTTTCATCTGCTGTTGACGGTGCTACTGTAATTATAAGAACATCACCCGCAGCAAAAGATGCACTACTACCTAAAGATGTTATTGAAAACAAATCAGTAGTAGTATCACCTCCTAAAACTTCACTTGCAGTATCGCCTAGCTGTGTAAGGTCAATAGCGGCAGAGCTTTCGTCAACAGGTGTACCTTTATATATCTTAAAACTTACAGTCTTACCACTTGTTCCCCCAACTAATCCGCTAAAAGAGTTTACAAAACCATCTCTAGTGCAATATAGTTGTGCTTGTTGTAGTGCGTCTTGTGCGTCATTGGTAGGGTCTGTAACGTATGCAGACCAAGAATAGGTAATGTTACCTCCATAAGCAGGTGCGTGTTCATCTGCACTTCTTACCCTGTTTAAAAATCCACTAACACGAACAAAATGAGTTTTCCTTAGGTTGTCATCTTGCCATTGTAAAGCACCGCTAGAGTTTTTAGTAAGCACAGTATCATTACTAGCTGTACTAAATCCTTTAGGAACGTGCAGTTGCGAATCCTCTAAACTACTATGTTCGTTACTAGCCATATTAAGATTTATATCCTATGCAAATTCCACTTGTCAATGTAATCGCTGTAACCTTTCCTACGAACAATGTAGTTCCCGCAGGTACAGTAGTTTGTAGAGCATCTACACCCGTACACTCATCAGCAGTAATACTAGCTATAACACTCTCCACAGGGAAGTGTAAGCAGTAATATCTTTTGCCTGTTTGTGCAGCAGTAGTGAATACCTCAACATCACCACTAGGAGAATGACCTACCATTCGCATTAACGATACATTATCATCTAAAAATCCTGTTGCCATTTTATATTATTTTATTTGTTTCTATCGTATGCCCAATTCTTTAAAGCAATGTAATTCTTGGAGTAAGGGCATTCTTTACTCACGTCTTTGCCTTGTGGTTGTTTAATTGCTCTTGCAATATACGCAATAGCTTTTCTAGCTTCAGTAGCATCGTTAGATGTCCAATCAGCTTTCTTCTTAGAAAGTAGTTTTAAATTTCTGTTTATAGCATCTCTACCTAAACTAGCTTTCTTACTACATTTATTCTCAGACCATCTTTTTAGCTCTGAGTAACTCATATTTACAGACTTCTTATACTCTGTAAATGTTTCATCAATCTCCTCTTGTGAAAAAGCATTTTTAGCGGAGTTAATCTCAGAAACCAAATCACTCATCATCTCGTTGATTAAATCCATAAGGTCAAGTTGATTCTCATCAAACTCATCGTAAGCATCACCATCGTGTTCCTTGCCACACATCCAATTACCATCAGGCATTTGATGCTCATACCCGTCAGGACAATCTTTATTTTCTCTAAATACGTTTTCTTCTTCCTTCATTAGTAGAATATTATTCCGTTCATCTTACTAGCTATGTCAGTATCAGGCATAGAGCTATCTCCATCCTTTCCATACAAAGAATAGTTATTTACTTGGTCTTGATGAGTAATGTAAGCAATCATATCATCCAACAATACCTTAGCCTTTCTAAATGTATCACTTTTCATTTGATTGAACTGCTCTACATTTGCAGGTGTGCTAAAATCGGAAACATTAACAACTAATCCTGCTGAGGTTGTATTGTATTGAATCTCATTCATAACCTCAAATCTAACAAACCAACATAATGCAGGTTTTAAATAGTGTGTTAACAAATCAGAGTTTGCAGTTGTCAAAGTACCATTATGGTTTTGCGTCTTTAACTCCTCAAACATATCTAATCCAAGCTCAGGCTTAATGTGTGCAAGTTCAGCAATTTCAAGTATAGCATCACTTATCAAAGCAGTATCTGTTGCCTGATTAGTAAATGAAGTTGATATAACCTCTGATGCTGTTACAAACTTGTTGTATTGTCTTACATTTGCCATATTAGTCTTGTGTTTCGTTTCGTTCTACTCTAATTGTCTGTCTGTCTGATAAGAGCATATGACCATCCTCAATATCTTCTAAGTCTTTATTAAGCATTGCTCTTTGCTCATTGATAGTCAATACCTGCTTAGGGTCAATGTCTGATAGGAATGAAATAGGTGGCTCGTAAGCGACTTTTAAGTCATCCGTATCAATTCCTACCTCAGCAGCAATAACTCTCTTTATAGGGTCTAGTAAGATGTTAGTAGTATCTCTAATAACAGTTGACATAGCTAAGTCATAAGCNNAAGTCATAAGCTATTCTAATCTCACTACCCGTATTGTTCATCTTTCCTGATGATACGATACCACTCAAGGCAGGTTGCCATCTGTGAGCGGTAATTATGTTTTGGTCAGTTAACTTCTGTAAATCTAGGAAATCACCATCATCCTTGTTACTTATAATCTGAACGTCAGTACCTCTACTGTCCTCACCGTTCTTTACAAGGAATAATATCTTTGAGTTGTTACCACTACCTGTTAATGTATCTTTGGCAGTTTCAACAAACTTCTCTGCTTCTGCTTCACCAAAATCACCGTTTACGGTAACAATAGCAGAAGGACTAAATCCGTTCTTAAATGATGTGTGATTAAATTTACCAATCTCATAGTCTATTGCTATGTGTTCTAATGCAGCTACATAGTCAGGTAATCCGTAAAAGTTAAATGTACTTTCGTAGTCCTTGTAATGTATAATAAATCTACTGTTAGAAATCTGTGGGTAAACAGGTATTCTCTGTGTTTTATCTTTGTTTTTTCTGTAATTAGTCCAATCAGAATTAAAGTAAACATACTTCTTGTTTTTAGCTAGTCTAGCTGTTGAAGCATCTTTATGATAGAAGTTTACACCACCCTCATATACAACACCCTCTAGGTATGCGTTACCATAAGTGTAATAATCATCTGCTAGTTTTTTAAAGCAGTCCTTTAGACTTTCTCCGTTAGCATTAACATCTTCTATGAAATCAGCTAATGATTCGTTAGAAGTCAAGAAACCACCACCCGTAGTGAATGTAGTCTTTTGTGCTAATACAGAACGATGTGTAGAAGATTGTCTTTTTAACTCAGCTAGATATTGTGGAAATAGATTGTCTTTTCCAAAAGGAATCCAATCTTCTCTTAATCTGTCTAAGTCCTTAACCTCAGTATCTACCGTTGGAGTAGATAGGTTTACAAAAGCATACTTAGTGTTAAAACTACTCTTTGTCTGAGCTGTCTTTAACTGATTCTTCTTGTGCTTTTGATTTGGTTTTCTTTGGTTTTGCATCTTCTTTGCTTACAAAATTAGTAAATCCCAAGTCGTAAACCTTCTTTAGTTCTGCTTGAGTTGCCTTAGACCAACTTACTTTGAATCCATCAAAAAAAGTTGTTCCTTTGTTTAGTTTAGATTTATACATATTGCAAGTATAATAAAAAAAGAAGGAAAGGGCAAATCGCCCTAACCTATCCTTTTTAGTTAATATTAAGCTACTGTTGCTGTTCCACCTGCTGTGTCAAGAGTGATTGCACTTGAACAAACTCTTGGAAGCTCACCTGCTGAACAAGCGATTGTTACGGTTACACCGTTCTCATCACCTAAAGCAGCACCTGTTCCACCTTCAATAGATGAAACTCTTGCATACATTTGAATGTTACCTACCGTACTATCCTCTAAAGCATACGCTTCAGAAACACCTAATACATATTTACCACCATTATAATCTTGACAGTAAACGACTAGATTTTCATTTAGTAATGTTTCTAAGTTACTCAAGTGAGAAGTTGAAATGCTAGGAACGTAAAAAGATACTGTGTGTTCAAACATTATAGTGCCACCTTCTTTAGTACCCGTTGTACTAAGAGAACCTGTACCCTGCTTTAAATCAAACAACTGAAATACATCAGTAGCATTTAAAGCAACACTGTGGTCATCAGCAGACCCATCAAACGTTACAGTGCCCAAATTACCTCTTAACATTAAGCCTACATACTGCAAACCACCTCTGATTTCTAAATCGCTGTGTAATATACTTAAATTTTCGATTGCCATTTTATTATTATTTAAAAGTTAAAAATTAAGGGGGAGTATTTCATCCCCCGTTAATTAAATTAATTATACAGCAATTGCATCAGGAGTGTAATATACAGCTAGTTTAGCATCTTTTAATGCTACACCTACCATATATGCTACACGGAATCTGTATGCTTTGTTGTCTTGTGAGTACCATTGCTCAACTGAGTTCTCATCAAAATCAGTACCTACAACAAAAGCATCTTGTGTAGTTAACATTGCTCTGTGAGTTTCAGCAGCAGCATTTTGACCGTTAATCTCAGCGAAGTCAGCAGCAATCGCTACATCCCAATCTCTACGAACTACTAAAGGAATACCTCTGTAAGTTAACTGAGGAACACCGTTAACCATTGCACCGTAACCTGCTGCTGCAAAGTTAGAAGATTCTAACGTAGAAGCCATATAGTCATCAGCGATGTCGCCTGACACAAAGTAAACGTGATTTCCTGCTTCTAATAATTCAGGAGAAGCGTTGTCATATAATTTCTTTAGAATATCTAAAGCGTTACCTGCAACTAAAGCAGCACCATCATCTTGTGTAGAAGCATCTAAAGAAGCACTTGTTAGTGCAGTTGCACCACCTTCACGAGCTACTTGGAAGATACCATCATATATACCGTAGTTAGCATCAGCTTCAGCAACATCTGATAACCATAATTGACGGTTGAAGTCAGCTTTTACACCTTGTCCGATTAAGTCAAGAAGAATGTTCTTAACGATAGTTCCGTCTATGTTCTCAAAGTCGTGTCCCGCTCTTAATACTTGACCTTTCATTTTATTGAAAAGCTCTTTTGCTCTAAACTCAATCTCAGCTTCAACTCTTGCAGGAGTAAGTGTGATTGTAGCACCTTTTGCAGAATCAGAACCTGCTGCGAAAGCAACGTCAGAAGCGGCAACAGTAATTTTACCTAATTGATTGAATTTGTCAATAACAGTAGTACCTTTAATGTTAGGTAATACCTCCATATATTGCATATAATCCTGACCCATAAATATAGGTTGGATAATGCTTGTGTTTACATCATACTGCTCAACAGTAGGTAAACTTGATAATGTTAAATTTCCCATTTTATATTATTTATTAATTATTTTAAAATTGATTTAGCAAAAGCATCCCATTTGTTAACCACAACATCGTTTTCATTGATTGCAGGGTCAGAATCCACTTCTACATTAGTTTCAGTAGCTTCTAATTTCGCTAGTTTAGCTTCCATATCAGCAACCTTGTTAGTCAAGTCAGCAATAACACTTTCTTTTTCTCCAACAAGACCTGCTAATTCTTCTTTTTCTTCTGTTAAAGATTTAGCGTTTTCTTCAAGTTCTTCAAACTTGTTAACGATAACCTCATTGTCAGAAATAGAAACAGAAACTTCTTCAGCAGGAGTAGAAACTTCCTCTCCTTTAACAGCGTTTAAGATTTCTTCTTTAACACCGTTGAACCAAGTTTTTAATTCTTCAGTCATTTTAATTGATTTATTATTATTAGTTAATTTCAATTTATCATTAACCTCTTTCTCATTTACGTTTGTAAACTTAGATAGGTCAAATGAAGCGGCAACTTTCATAGGCTCTGTAATTGTATCTATAAAGCCATATTCCATTGCTTCCTGACTAGACAACCAAGTTTCTTTATCCATCATATCAGAAAGAGTTTCAAACGAAAGGTTTGATTTCTTAGAATATATTTCGATAATTTCATTTTTTATCTTGTCAAGTAAATCAGCAGTTTTACGCATATCTCCTGCTTCTCCTGCCGATTGTCCAAAAGGATTGTGAATCATAAAGAATCCGTTTTCTGACATCTCAATGTTATCTCCCGCCATAGCAATGACAGTTGATATAGATGCAGCTAAACCTTCAATCTTAATGTTTACATATCCATTGTGAGAACGTAAAGTATTGTAAATAGCTAAGCCATCAAATACACTACCACCAACAGAGTTGATGCGTAATGTGATGTCAGCAGTTCCAACAGCCTTTACTTCTTCTATAAAGTTTTTAGCAGATGTTCCGTAATCACCTATCTCATCATAGATAGATATTTCTACGTTGTTATCCGCTTTATTTTCTATTGAATACCATTTGTTCATTTTGCAAATTTAATTATTAATAGTTAATATCTTTCGCAGAAATGGTCAAAACTATCTAATGTTGTAGTCCTTGTTGTATTTACGCTTGTGCTTGTAGATTATATTCTGTATAGTTCTCTCTGACACATCATACTTAATAGATATATCCATATAGGTATAAGTATAGTTGTTGTCATTCTCCAAGAGTATTCTGTCAAAATCTCTTATTATCATATAATCCCTTAGCTTTCTAGGTTCGATAAGACCTTTCTCTGATAGATGGTTCAGGACATTCTTTATTCCTGCTTCCTCAGAGTATCGTGCTTTGACCTCATTGTATATGATGTCTATGAACTCATCAACAATATCAGCACTATTCTGTCTTATCATATGCAAATATATTAAAAAGTAGCCTGACTTTCAATAGCAGATATTCTATTCTGCACATCTGTCATATCACTTTCTACGATTACAACCTTAGAACTTCCCATTCCTCCGCTTATTAATTGTTGTGCAGACCTTAATTCACCACCCATCGCAAACTTCTCTCCACTATTGAGTAAACCACCATCAGCGAACTTAACACCATTACCATTGTAACTGTTTATTGCTGATAGCACAGGTCTAAACATACTTGTTGATTTCTTGTTGATAATTGCTTCACCACCTTCTGCTTCGTGTATTCTGCCACCAACTCTAAATTTAACACCGCCATTAGCGTGTGATGCACCTTGAAACATACCGCCTCTTGTAAGACCGCCTTGCTCAAACTCACCGCCCTGCTCTCCATACCTTTCCGTATCAGATGAACCGCCACCGCCACCAATAAATGACTTTATATTAGCTATAACAGAAACTACTTGTGCAGCAGTAGCAGCCATAGCAATTAAGTTTGATGGAAAAGGTAATTTAGCTTGTTCAGCAATACCAACTTCAGCGTTTATTAGTCCGTGAATACCATCAGCTATTGCAGCAGCTTGAGTAATCTTAATTCCTGCCGCTGTTAACTTACTATTTTCGCCTTGTTGCTCGCCAATTTGCATTAACAGCTTACCTGTTTCTTTCATTGTGGCAATGTTCTTTTCTGTTGCCTTTTTCTTGTCTTCTTCGCTTTTTATAAATATATTAGTTTCTTGCTCTTTAAGTTTTATTTTAGCGTCTGTTAACCTTTTTTCTATTGCAAATTTTTCCTCAGAACCATCTTCCAATAGATTAAACGTTTCTTCTAAAAGCCTAATTTCTATTTCTAATAATCTTAAAGAAAAGTCCTCTTTAGTTTCTACCTCACTTGCGAAAAATTGTTTTTTAGCCTCTAGTATTGCTGACTGTAATCTTAACTCTGCTGAATCTCCTATGCTTTCAAAATCTCCTGTTGGCTCACCTAATGTAAAATCATCTTCTTTTCCTAAAAACGATTTACCAAACATTTTGTCTAATTCAACAATATTTATACCCATATCTGATAGCTTACTATCTAATATAGCTAACGCTTGAGCTGCTGTATTACCATCTTCATCTACCCCCTTAAATAATTCACCTTGTATTTTTAATGCTTCTTGAAAGTGTGGGTTTTGTATCATTTTAAAATACATTGTGTTTAACTCTCCTGCTTGTTCGTGTAGTATTGGTATATTTACTTGACCATCCCTAATAAAAGACCTTAATGAACCTACAAGTTGCTGTTCATAGTCACTCATCCCCACCATAGCAGAACTAAATAAAGTATTCATAGATATGGTCATTTGCTCGTGTTCTTTAGCAAGAGCTTCCATATCCTGTCTTTGAGCTAATAAATCAATACCTGTTTCAGATTGCAACGCCTTTCTTAATCTAAGTTGTCTTATAAGCTCATCTCTATTTAACTCTAATGCACCTGTTTCTTTATTTATTGCTGTCATATTAACACCGAAAAGCTCTGTTAGCTTTGTTAATTCGGTATTCATTTCTTGCATTTCAGACTTAGATAGACTTTGTTTTGAAGATAATTCATCATACCTAGAAACAGATTGTTTTATTAACTCATCTGTTTTGGTTATTTCGCTATATTGTTGAGCTAATGATTTAGTATAATCATCTGTTTGTTCGCTAAGTTTAGCAAGGCTATTAAACATAGTTGCAAAAAAGTCTACTGTGTCGGTAAGTAAAGGGGCTATTTTGTCTACCAAAACAATTCTTAATCCATCAAGTGCTGATTGAAAACGAAGTGTAGCACCCTGCAAAGAATCACCAACAATATTAGCCATTTCTTCTGCCGCACCCGCAGACCTTCTAAATGCTTCTGTTTGCAATTCTATCTTGTCAATATGCTCAATCATTGTGGATATTGCAGCAACTTGTCTTACATCCACAACCTTTAACATCTTCTCTACATTAACACCCTCATCTCTCATTCTTCTAAACTCACGAACCATATCTTCTCCTGAGTTTACAGTAAATCCAATAGACTTAGCCAAATCAGATGAAGGGTCGCCAAGTTTAAGAAATATATTACGAAGCGAAGTACCTGCAATAGACGCTTCAATACCTGCATCTGTAAGAACACCCATAACAGCGGTAGTTTCTTCTAGGTCAATACCTAACAGTTTCGCAACAGGAGAAACCTTTGTCATTGATGTTTGAAACTTCTCAAGAGTAAGTGCTGAACTTGTAAATGAAGCCGCCATAACGTCAGATACCCTAGCACTCTCTCTAGCGTCTAATCCAAAACCTCTAATAGTAGAACCAATTACCGTTGCAGTTCTTGCCAAGTCCTCACCTGTTGCTGTTGCAGTAAATAAAGCAGCTTCTTGTGCTTGTAAAACCTCCGATGCTGTAAAGCCAAGTTTAGAGAAGTTTAATTGTAATGCTGCTACTTGCTGTGCAGTAAAGAATGTAGAACGACCTAATTCTTGTGCTGTTTTATTTAAACTATCAAACTCATCTTCAGTAGCACCCGAAATAGCTTTTACTTTAGCCATTTCAAACTCAAATCCTTTGAACACCTCTATTCCTTGCTTAATTTGTTGTGTTACTACTTTAGATATTTTACTAAAAGCAGCTAGTGCAACAACAGCGGCAGTAGCACCCTTAGCAAACTTTCCTATTCCACCACTAGCACCCTTAGCTTTCTTGCCTAAGTCATCTAAGCCATCTTTACCTTTTTTGGTTTCCTTGCCTAGCTTGTCATAATTGCCATTTAATTTACTTATCTCGGTATTTAATGATTTAATATCATCAAGTCCTTTTACTTTAATTTCATATACTGATTGCTTCTTCGCCATTATATTTGTTTTGGTAATTGTTTAAATATATTATCTATGTCTTGTCCTATTGCCTTGTGTATTGAATTGTCATTTGTTCTTCTGTACGCTTCAACAACCTGCTCAATAAACTTTGTTTTACGATTATTATTTGATTGTGCTAAACCCTCCGCAGAAGGTAGTCCTTCTCTTGCTATTTTCTTTGCTATGTTATAAGCAATTAGTTCTTTCTCGTTTTCATCGCTATAACTTATGCCTTTTGCATCTATCCACTTTTTTATAGCTGTTACGTTTGGAAAGAAAGGCTTAGAGCCATCATTAACAACATCAACATAATCAGCATCAGTTGTTATAATTAAGTCAGCTTCATCAGCATTATATTCAACGTTTTCTTTTAAGCTAAAAAATAACTTACCCGTAGCAATGGAGTTTTGGTCTTCCAACTCACCTCTAAAACCTCTAACAAGTTTCTTGCCAATGTCATTCATTGCCCTATCAAATGTCTTTAAAACGTTCTTCATTATCCTTTTGCTAATTCTGAATTTTTTATTATTGAGTTTTCAAGTTTATCTAGGTTTTCATATAAATAACCATTGTATGCGGAAAAATGATATATAGAACCATTAAAAGTTGGTATTGATATGTTTCCTATTTTTCCTATTTGGTCAAAGGTAAAATCTGTTATTGGTATTACACCATTGAACACTTGAGTACCGTTTTCCCTTATGTATATTTTATTATTATTCCTTTGAATAGTAATAAGTAATTTCCTACTACTAGGTTGCCAATATCCTGTTGTGCTAACTACAACCTCGCTACTAGAAGAAAAACTCAAGTTGTAAGATTCATTGTACGATTCTCCTATTGATAAATACATATCATTGTCATCACTTTTACCTAACAACCTATATTGTTTATGATTAGGTATTGCTATTGGATTTATGTAAAAAAACATAGTAAAATCTCCCGTAATTGTTATTGGTGAATTTAAACTCATAAAACTACTGTTAGACCTATTAAAGTATAATGGAGAAAATCCGTTTACTCCATTTGCAAACTCTCCCAATATTGGCTTATTGACTTCTGTTGTTTGTTCTAAATGTAAATCGCCAATAGAACTACCCCAATACTCTACTATACCACCTCTTTCAATTATTAACTTTGAATAATCAAAAACGTAAATTGGATATACCGTTAAATCATCTTCTCTTTGTGATATATTAAAAGATGCTTGAGATGTAGATGATTGCTGCAACCTTAATCTTGACTGCTTGGTCAACCTAACATTCTCGTAATACTCTGATTGGTTTTCATTAACCTTAGAATAAACAACCTCTTGCAACACACCTTCAACGGTACAATAAACCTTTTCACCCTCCTTGCTTTGAAGTATTTGTTTTTGATTAGAAAAATCTCCTATTATTTTCATTATAAGTTTATATCATTAACTAAATCCATAACATTTCCAACTGTTTCGGCATCGTAACCTAAGTTGTAATAATCTACTAACTCAACTCTTGTTGATTCTTTTTTGTGTGGCTGAAAATCCACTATTTTATTTATTCTGTGATAAACACCATCTATTACTACTAGCTTACTAAAATCTATGTTGCACACATCAGAGTAACTCAAATTAATATACACAACCTTTATTCTTGGTTTTTGTTTTAACTGTTTTATCATTTTACTATAAAAGTTACTAAACAATCCTTTTTGAATTATTGTGGAATTTGTAGCACCACCTGCATCTTTCAAGTACAATTTTTGACTTACGTCTGAAAAAGAAAGATTGTTGTCTATAAAGACTTCAGAACCATTGTATGTTCCCATACTTAAATACTTTCTTGTTCTATATGTGGTAGTTTCATCATAATCTGAAGCACTTAAATTTATAAACGCTGCTTTTGTAAATAAAAATTTGTTTGTGCTTTCGGCAGATAAATCATTATTTGTGGCTTGATGATACCTTTGCCAAGAGCCATTTTGACCAACATTTTTTGTTTTATTAGCAGTTGACATATATTGATTCGGCGGATTTAACAACAATATTCTTGAGCCAATAGCATAAGATTTTTCTGCCCTTTCTGCTGATGGTGCGTTATTATTTATATTGCTAAAATCTTTATGATAAATTGGTATTAAAGGAGTGTTAGTAACGCTAAATGAAGATGATGTATCGTCTATATAATCAGGCTCATACCAATTAAATGATGGTGAAAAGTATTTGTTCTCAACAATAAATTCACCTTGTAAAAACTCACCCGTTGTATTAATTTCTTTATAAGCACCCCAATCAACATCATTTCTTTTGTTATATCTTTCAAGAAAAGCATCATTACTAGCATCCTTATACTTAAATATAATTTTAGATTTTATATCGTATATAAAGTCTTCACTTGTATTTTTCGAGTAATCTATTTTATCAGTCCAATCATAAGCGTTATTAAAAGAATAGAAATAATCATAAGGCTCTACACTTACAGTCTTAGCTGCTGAATCAGTTTTAAATTGTAAATTAAACATTTGAGATACACCTGCAACAAAATCAGATTGCTTCCCGTCAGGTAGCATATATTGTATTTCAGGAATCTCCTCTCCTACTGAAAATTGTGATGCACCTGTAATTTCAAAAGTTCCCCCAATATATTTTGTAATCATACTTCCTGCATTACCTCCTGCATAATCGGTCAGTCTAGGAACTACAACAAATAAATACGATTCAGATGTGTTTGTTGGTATTGTGGTAAAATCTCCCGAAAAGTTTTCTTCAAATATTTTTACATCATCATCTTCATCAATGTTATGTGTTCTTGTATCACTTTTCCAAATAAGTCTTGAGCCTGTTGTTCTTGTTAAGGCTTCCTCTACATCATCATAATATAAATCAGAAGAATCATCTGTTAAGTTAGTTTTCCAAACTTCTGCGTGTATTTTTATTTCAACAGTTTCATCAAGTATATTTGCATTAAAACTAGCAGAACCAACCTCAACATCTACATTCCAAGTTAATTCGTGTAAACCGCTATTGTTGACAACAACCATCGAGCTTCCTAATCCACTATTATTTGTTCTAACATTTCCTTGATAGCTACTCGAAACATTAGGGTTTATGTCTGCGGGGTCAACAAAGTCATTACCATAAAAAGCGTATCTTGCGTATTGTGCTGTTGTAATATTGACATTTGGAACGTCAATACTTGTACCACCAACAACATTTCCGTTTCTTTTATTTATTGTAGGGTTTCCAACTGCTCTTGATTCTACTTCTGATTGAGGTTGATTTGCATAATAATTTGAAATTTGCTCAGGAGAATCATTCTTTTCTATCTTTCCGTTTCTAAGATTTACTTGTTCACCATTCTTTTCAAACTCTAAGGGTATAATTAATGACTTAAAAAATTGACTATCACAAAACTCACTATTAACCTCATATCCTTGACCTTGAAAAATCTTATCCCAAATATTTTTTAGATAAACACAAGGCACAAATTCTAAATCAGTAACGTGGTCTTTTGGACTTACTCCTTCACCAACAGAAAGTAATGGGTATATAATTTTGTCTTGATTTTTAACATAATCAGTATCAAAACTTGGATGCTGAGTTACATCTTGAACATTAACAAACGTGTGATATGTTGGAGTTATAGTTCCATTCAACAAGCTAAGATAATCTGAGTATGGACTACTGCTAAACTTCATATCCTTTAACTCTAAACTCTTTAGTCCGTTTGCCCAATCCATATTATCGCCCAAGAATATGCAATCATACTCTAACACATCCTTTTGTTTATTAATTTTACTCATTCTAAGAGTTCCGTACATTATAGGAAGGTTGTCAGAATATATACAGGCGGGTATATCTTTTCTGATTTTTTTTATATCAACGTTACCGTCTTTATATATATGATTAAAAAGTTTATTGTTGTTTTTTGTTGCGGGAACTTTAAAAGTTTTACTAAAGCTACCATTTCTTGAATTAAAATCCCTTATGTCAAAATTCTGATAAGTCAACGACAAAGGAAAGTCATCGCTTGATGTAATATCAAGATTACCTAATATGCTATCTGTAAAATCTCTTAATTCAACTCTTATTTCTGCCATTATTGTATGGTTCTTTTAGCTTTACTTTCTATATAATTTACTGTGCATCTTTGCAAGTTCTCATTGTCAAACGTAGTAACACTAGCATCCTTAATTACAACAGGAACATAGTAGTTTCTATTTAGTGTAGAATACCAACCTTTAGAGTTAGGTATGTCTGTTTGATATTCCCTTACCACAATGTAGTCTATTTGTGTTATACCTGTTAAATCTTCATAGTGCAACAAAAACATTGGGGATATGTATTCTATACCTTCGTAGGCAGTTGCAGGGTCATTAGCGTTATTATGTTGACCACCCGCACCGCTTGAGGAGTGCCCTGTAACATAACCTCTAAATGTTTCCCATTCATCACTAGCTTGTTGGTCATAACCATTCAATGTAATATAGTGTGCTGAACCAAAACTATCAGCACCCAATGTACTTATCTTGGTTGTTTTGTTGGCAGCGTAACCTGTAAAACCAACGTAATCAGTACCTAAACCACTACCACTACTTTTTATT
>ENA-UZWT01003752-UZWT01003752.1-metagenome-genome-assembly--contig:-Day-1-50m-contig-3752_pt1 | contig 16637 bp, 14 predicted proteins | sample MGYA00260338_ERZ794898 | MGnify/ENA metagenome assembly ERZ794898 | reverse complement strand
GAAGATTTCCGTGTGCACGATAGAACTAGAAGACTTTTAAAGTCTTTGGAGGAGAATTTAGTCGAAGACTAATAAGTTTGTAAGTCGTTGAAGACTGGAGAGTTTTTGAATTAAACCTAAAGGTTTTGAAGTGTTTTAAAGCCCTTCTAGTTTTGTAAACTAGAAAAACTTGGAAGACTTAGAAGTCTTCTACACACACCCGATAGATTCTTTAGAATCTTGGGAGTCTTCAAAGTCTTATTAGACTTTGAAGTTCTAACCACCCCTTTAAAGCTATAGAGCTTTAAGGGGTGGGCAAGCTGCCATGGGGGGTACTAGGGATATATATACAATCTTATACATTTTGGAAGGGAATTGGATGTAAACCAGATAGTGCCGCAGCTTTAAAGTGCTTTAAAGGGACGAGAAGCGGGGTACATAGATAAGTATGTATGTACCTGCTCTATAATCTATATATATAACCCGGGGGGCTATAAGTATATTATACCCGTAGATTCACCACTTGTCAAGTTTTTTCTTCTTATATGCAAATAAGTTATAAAAAACTTGACAAACCTCCAAATTACGGGTATAATATAACTATATAGTATATAAAATACTCGCACAGATTCATGCGTGAAAAAGAATCGTATACACCCCCACAGGAGTAATACGATGACTAAAGAATTAGTATGCATCTACAGAGGCGTAAAATACATCAAAGTAGTAAAGGTATAAAGGAATGTCAAAGAAACAACTCACCACAAAGCAGGAAGCTTTTCTAGACCACTTAGTTACATGTGGTGGAGATGTTAAAGAAGCAGCATTACAAGCCGGATACGCAGACAATGCCTACCCGATGGTTGTGAAAAGCCTTAAGACAGAAATACTTGACATAGCTACAAGCATCATGGCTCAGAGCGCCCCAAAAGCAGCTTCTAAGCTTGTTCAGATAATGGACAGCAATGAGCCTATCCCACAAGCTAACATGCGTATACAAGCAGCACAGCAAATCCTAGACCGAGTAGGCTTAGGAAAAACTGACAGACTAGATGTTAATGTTAATACGGGAGGTGGTCTATTTGTAATACCCGCTAAAAAGGAAGTAGTAATAGAAGGAGATTACATTGAGGAGAACGAGTAGCACTATACCATTTGGTTATAAGCTCAACGAGTCTAATAACGAAATGTTAGAACCAATAGAATCCGAACTAGAAATGCTAAAGAAAGTATTGCCGCTTATACAGAACAAAACTTTAAGCTTACGAGAAGGCAGCATGTGGTTAACCCACGAAACAGGCAGACCTATCTCGCACATGGGGTTAAAGAAAATTGCAGAAAGAAAATGATTGGGACGTTAACCCAGAAAATTACGCAAAAGATTCTGACGGCAACTTCATACTTAAATTAGATGGAACTCCACGCAAGAAAAGCGGGAGAGCTAAAGGCTCTAAGTCGAGAGGCTATAACTTCCACTCAAAAACTAAAGCTAAGATGGCTGCAAACAAAGAAGTAAAGCGAAAAGAAAAGAAACTTAAAGCAGCCCAGAACAAAATTGACAATTACAAGAAGTCTATAAAATCAACTAAAAAGACTCTCAAGCAGCTCGAAAATGAGAACAGCGCAAAGCTAATCGAAGAAACCGAGCTAGATAACGTACCTAACTCTCTAAAGCAAGAGGCTACAGAAGACGTTATCTTCAAAGCTAACGAAGGCCCGCAAGAGGACTTCCTCGCTTCAGGCGAGACTGATGTACTGTATGGTGGTGCAGCAGGGGGTGGTAAGTCATACGCTATGCTTATTGACCCCCTTCGTTTCGCACACCGAGCAGCCCATAGAGGCCTAATCATTAGACGCTCTATGCCAGAACTAAGAGAACTAATCGACAAGAGTCGAGAGTTGTACCCCAAGGCATTTCCGGGATGTAAGTACAAAGAAGTAGAAAAGCTCTGGAACTTTCCAAGCGGAGCTAAAATAGAATTTGGATTCTTGGAGCGTGATGCAGATGTTTACCGCTACCAAGGACAAGCATATAGTTGGATAGGGTTTGATGAGATTACACATCTACCCACTGAGTTTAGTTGGAACTACCTCGCCTCACGGCTTCGTACCACAGACCCAGAGATAGAAACCTATATGCGTTGTACAGCAAACCCCGGTGGCTCAGGAGCGCATTGGGTGAAGAAGCGGTACATAGACCCGTCCCCGCCCAACGAAAGCTTCAGAGGCCATGACGGGCTAACAAGAAAGTTTATACCGGCTAGACTAGACGATAACCCCTACCTAGCTAAAGACGGACGTTACGAGCAGATGCTTGCAGCACTGCCGCCAACACAACGTCAGCAGTTGTTGGATGGAAACTGGGATGTTGCAGAAGGCGCAGCATTTACAGAGTTTAGTCCGCCTGAGCATGTGATACCTCCGTTTGAGATTCCTGTGCACTGGGAGCGTAGTAAGGGTATTGACTATGGTTATGCATCAGAGAGTGCGTGTGTATGGGGAGCAGTAGACCCCAGTGATGGTACACTGATTATTTATCGTGAACTATACCGCAAAGGCTTACTCGGCACTGACCTAGCGAATATGATTACAGAGATGGAATACGAAGACCCCTTCTCCGTCCAAGGAGTGCTTGATACAGCCTGTTGGAGTCGTACTGGTACTACAGGTCCAACTGTCGGAGAAACGCTTCAGAGAGCCGGACATAAGCTCAGAAGGGCTGATAAGAATAGAATACAAGGTAAGATACAGATTCACGAATACTTGAAGCTTCAACAAAGCGGTAGGCCCAAAATACAAATATTTAATACATGCCCTAACCTGATACGTGAGCTTCAAAGTATTCCCCTAGATAGGTCTAAGCCTGAAGATGTAGATACAAATGCATCAGACCACGCATACGATGCACTGCGTTATCTCATTATGGCTAGACCACGAATAAACGACACAATAAGTCAACTCAGACAGTTTAGAAGAGAATCATCATTTACTCCGTCTGACTCAAACTTTGGATACTGATATGGCTAAGTGCAAAATGAAAAAGTACAACAACGGTGGACTTGTAGCACGTAAAGAGTTTAAGGGTGTTGGTTCTATTGAAGGTAATGTTGCCGGAAACCACAACTACACAAAAAGCTCAGTAGCTGCCTCAGTAAGAAAAGGCGGAAATTCTGCAACTGCAAGCTATTCTAAAGATAGTAGAGGAAACTCAAATAGCATCTTTAGCTTTGAAAAACAACTTCCTAATAAATCTTCAGTAGGGGTTAAGATTAGAAAGAATCCAAAAGTAACTTATCACAAGCAACTACGTGGTGGATTTAATTTAAAAGTTGAAGCCAACAAAAACTATCGTGGCATGTCAATTTCTAAGCCTCTATAAAGGAACACTAAATGAACGAAGAAAAAGAAATGTATGACACAGCCGATGAGATTTACTTCAGTGATGAAGAAACTGCAGGTGGTCTTGAACTTGAGCTTGAAGAAGATGTACGCAATCAATTCGTAAGTCTTGTAGAAGCTCGATACGCTTCTGCAGAACAAGCAAGAGACTTTGATGAGAAAAGATGGCTAACCGCTTATCACAACTTCCGAGGAATCTACAACAAGAACGTAAGATTCCGTGAGTCTGAAAAATCTAAAGTATTCGTAAAAGTAACCAAAACTAAAGTATTAGCAGCGTTTGGTCAGCTAGTAGACGTTATCTTTGGTACTGGGCAGTTCCCTATTGGCGTAAGAGAAACTAAACTTCCTGAAGGTATTGCTAAATATACCCACATGGAAGCCGGTCAAACAGGTATTGAAACTAGCGCACCAGAGTACAAAGAACCCGAAGAAGAAGTAACCGAAGAAGATAATCCTTATGATGTTGGTTACGAGGGAGACGGACGAGTACTGGGTGCAGGCGCTACGCTTACTGCTGTAAAAGACACATTATCCGAAGCTATTGAAGAAGCTAACCTAGAGTTCCAAGAAGGGCCTTCTCCAGTTCCAGAAGACTTAGAGCGCTCTCCGGCTAAAGATGCTGCACGAAACATGCAGACTTTAATTCACGACCAAATTGAAGAATCAAACGGCACAAGCGAACTACGTAATGCCCTACTCGAATCTGCATTGTTTGGTACAGGAATCGTAAAAGGTCCTTTCAACTACAATAAAACATTGAGCAACTGGACTACTAACGAAGATGGTGAGCGTGAGTACACGCCAATTGATGTGCGTGTTCCCCGAATTGAGTTTGTAAGTATCTGGGACTTTTTCCCAGACCCTTCAGCTACAAGCATCGAAGATTGTGAATACATTGTACACCGACACAAAATGAACAAGTCTCAGCTCAGAGCCTTATCTCGCATGCCTTTCTTTAATAAAGATACAATACGAGAATGTTTACAAACAGGCGCTAACTACGTAGAAAAAGATTATGAGCATGAACTTAAAGACGACCAACGAACCGAGGATTATGGCTCTGACCAGTTTGAAGTTCTAGAATACTGGGGTATAATGGATGCTGAATATGCTAGAGAAGTTGGTATGGAGCTTCCGGAAGAAATTGACGACTTGGATGAAGTGCAAGTCAACGCTTGGGTTAGTAATGGAAAGCTCCTTCGTGGGGTTGTTAATCCTTTTACTCCTTATAGACTTCCGTACAACGCCTTTCCTTACGAACGTAATCCTTATTCTTTCTTTGGTATTGGCATTGCAGAGAATATGGACGACTCTCAACAAATAATGAACGGCCACGCACGTATGGCTATTGATAACCTTGCGCTTGCAGGCTCACTAGTATTTGATGTTGATGAGTCAGCCTTAGTTGGCGGACAGTCTATGGACATCTATCCCGGAAAAGTATTCAGGCGACAAGCCGGAATGCCCGGACAAGCTATCCATGGCGTTAAGTTCCCAAACACTGCACAAGAAAATATGATGATGTTTGATAAGTTCCGACAGCTTGCTGATGAACAAACAGGCATCCCTAGTTATTCACACGGACAAACTGGCGTACAGAGCATGACACGTACTGCATCAGGCATGAGTATGCTTCTAGGTGCAGCGTCACTAAACATTAAAACAGTTATTAAGAACATTGATGACTTCTTGCTAAAGCCTCTAGGTGAAGCATACTACCAGTGGAACATGCAGTTCTTTGAAGGCGAGCTAGATATTCAAGGAGACCTCGAAGTTCGTGCTATGGGTACAAACAGTTTAATGCAAAAAGAAGTACGTAGTCAACGATTAACTATGTTCTTACAGACTGCACAGAATCCTGCGATTGCACCGTTTGTTAAAATCTCTAAGATTGTTAGTGAGTTGGCTTACAGCCTTGACCTTGACCCCGATGAGATTCTTAACGACCCAGAAGAAGCAGCAATCATGGCACAAATTATAGGAGCACAAAATGTTGGACAAGGAGTTGGCGAAGAGACTGGGCCCACTGGTGAACAATCAGGAGCTATGGGAGGCGCTGAAGGAGCACCTCAACAACCTACGAACCTTGGAGCTACAGGGACTGGCGGTGGCAACATCGGAACTGGAACTGTACCGCAAGCAGGGGAAAGTGAGTTCACTGGCTAACCTGATGAATTTAAAGGAGCAGGCACTAGAAGCTCGTAATCGAATTGAGGAATAATAATGAAAGTACCTAAGTTGAAATATTCAAAAGGCTCAGAAGCTAAAAAAGAAATGTTAACTTCTGCGGAAATGATGGGAATTATCGAAAGAAATCACGATAAAAGTGCACGAGCTGTAATGAAACATATTCCTTTAGCTGATGGTCCTCCAGAAGGTTTAGTTGATTTTGGAATTATGATGATTGATAAATATAGAAAAGTTAAAGACCAGTTAGAAAGAAATAGAGAAAGAAAGGCAGTAGGCTCGGTAATTAAAAAAGCAACAGAAGGTGCTGACTCGTTGTTGTCTGAAGCTCGTAAAGACGTAGTGGCTGCTCGTAAGCCTGACCTTCCTGCTCCTAAAGAAGTAATGGAAATGGCTGAGGCTGTTGCAGATGTAAAAGGTAGTGCAGAAGAAATGCAAATGGATTCAGTGCAAGAAACCATGAAAGACACAACAAAGCTTGTAAACTCTTTAAGTTTCGCCCAAGGCGGAAACAAAAAGATGGACAAGCAGTTTGTAATAGAGTCACTCCAAGAAGTAGCAGATACTCCAATTGTAACGTCTAAAGAAAGCATTGCTGAGTTTATTGCAGACCTTCACAGAACACAAATAGACGAAGAGTCCCGCCCGCTACTAGCACAAAAAGACTTTGAAAAGCTTACTTCTTTTGCGTCACCTGAGCCACGAGAAGCACGAAGCGAAGGCGGCAGCATGTATGACGAAGACGTAGAAAAGTACTTAAAGTTCCAAAAAGAATTTGAACAAAGCATGGACAAAGCACAAGACGACAAAGCCCGTGAGCGCATACAAGGCCGCTTCCAAGAAATCAAAGATTCTTTTGACCAAGAAGTAATCATTAGAGCTATGATGAAAGAAGACCAAGAATCTGAACTTGAAGGCAAATACATGGGTGGTATCTTATCTCAAGAAGTAGAAGAGTCCATGGAAACTGACATGAAACTTGCCGAAGGCGGAGATGTAGAAGACACAGCACCAGTCGATACCTATGACAACATCCCACCAGAAGAAATGGAAGCAGTCGAAGCGTCACAACTTCCAGACACTGAAATGGAAAATAACTATGCAGAGTTTGTGTTGAATGAGTCGTTAACCGAACAAGACCAAGAATACTTGCTGTCAGCTTTAGAAGGTGACGAGCGACTAGGTGGCATCTTTGATAAAGTCATGGATGTTGCAGGAGAATTTGCCGGTAGCGGAGCTGTTGAAGGCCCCGGAACTGGCACATCAGATTCGATACCCGCAAGGTTGTCGGATGGTGAATTTGTTTTCACCAAAAAAGCAGTTGACCAATTAGGCACAGACAATCTCCAAGTTATGATGGATGATGCTGAACGTGCCTTTGATGGTGGACTAATGAAAAAATACTCAGGCGGAAGCATACTAACCTCAGATGAAATGGAAGACCCAGATGAGGATGTCCATAATCAAATGTTGTTAGCTAATGCAATGCCGAGTGTACGTAAGAAATAAGGCCACCTATTTATAGCCCCTTATTTTATTTTAATTTTAACCTAGAGGCCACCTTGTAGTATCAAGCCCTATTCCGTAAGCGCAACTGAATAGCTACCTTGAAAAGACGACAAGCCCCAAAAGGAGCAGTGATATGAGCGAAGTACAAGAAACAAATGAACAAGTAGCAAACCCTTACAACATGAACAAAGAATATGTTGAAGATGACAAACCCTTTGAAAGTGCTGAAGGAATTTTCTACGACAAGAAGCAGGCCACCTCTAAAGAAGCCCCTGCCGAAGAGAACACCGTTGATTATAAGAAAAGATACGATGACTTAAAAAAGCATTATGATTCAAAAGTTAGTGAGTTCAAACAGAAAGAACAAGAACTTGAAGCTGAAGCTCGCATGGGACAGAAAGTTGAAGAGTCTGTACGCCACGAGGAAGAAATAGAAGCCCAACAAGAAGTTCAACATTCAGAAGAAGAACAACCTAATGTTACACAGGATAGTAGACTAGAAGCTCTTGAAGAGCGTGAAGCTAGGATTGCACGTAAAGAAGCTGAGATTACTCTTAGCACAAAGCATCCTGACTTTGCAGATATTCGGAAAAGCGATGAGTTCCATTCGTGGGCTAAATCTCAACCGGAGTCAATTCAAGATTGGATATACAACAATCCTGATAATGTGGACTTAGCAGTCAAAGCTATTGATTTATATAAGTTTGAAAACGATGTTTCTACAGTTCAGCAAGGTACTCAGCAAAAATCACAAACTTCGACCAACACTTCTGCTGCTGATATGGTATCTACAAAGACAACTAGTATAGATGCTAAACAGCCAAAAGTTTGGTCACAACGGGAAATTGCTGCCCTGTCTATGGCTGAGTATGATAAATATGAAAAAGAAATCGACAAAGCCATTATAGAAGGCAGAGTAGTAGCTTAATTTAACTAGTCTTTTTTTAATAAGGAAACATAATCATGGCTCAATATTTTGAACCCTCAACAGATACAGATGCTAACTTCGGAAACTCAGTTGCCGGACAAAACAACTCTTACTTCTTACCTGCGATTTACTCGAAGAAAGTTCTTAATTTCTTCCGTAAAGCGTCTGTTGCAGAAGCTATCACTAACACTGACTACGAAGGCGAGATTTCTGCTTTCGGTGATTCTGTACGAATCATTAAAGAGCCAGTAATTAGCGTAAGCTCTTACACTCGTGGCACTAACACAGCTGCTACTAAGTTAACTGACGAAGAAGTAAACCTAGTTGTTGATACCGCTAACGCCTTTAAGTTCATCGTAGACGACATCGAAACTTCAATGTCTCACGTAAACTTCAAAGAAGTAGCAGCTTCATCAGCAGCTTACGCTTTGCGTGATGCTTTTGACTCTGCTGTTATTGCCGCAGGTTTCTCAGGCGTATCTACTTCAACTCCAGACCACACTCTTGGTGCTGACAATGCTACTCACCTTGCTGCAGGCGTTTATGACGGTGCAGGCGGTATTGGTCTTGACGTTACTGACCCTCTCGATTTGCTTGCTCGTATGGCTAAGCTTCTTGATGAGCAGAATGTACCGGAAGAAGGCCGATGGATTGTAGCTCCTCCTAGCTTCTATGAGCAGCTATCTCAGTCTGGTTCTAAACTATTGTCTGTAGACTTCAATGCCGGTCAAGGTTCAATCCGTAACGGTCTTGTAACTTCAGGCAAACTACGTGGCTTCAGCATGTACAAGTCCAACAACATTGCAGCTCCAACCAATGCTGATGGTAAACTACTTGCAGGTCACATGTCTGCTATCTGTACTGCACAGACTATCACTAGCACTGAGGTCATCCGTGACCCAGATAGCTTCGGTGACATCTGTCGTGGTTTGCATGTATTTGGTGCTAAAGTCCTACGTGACGAAGCACTAGTTGCTGCATTCTACAACGTATAATCGTAGAAACTTAATAAGTGAGGGGGCCCTAAAAAGCCCCCAATCTTTAACAAATTAAAAGGCACTATAGCTTATGGCAACAAATTATTTAGATTTAACTAACGAGCTTTTAAGAGAACTAAATGAAGTAGGTCTTACTACTGCTAATTTTGTTAGTGCTATAGGTATTCAAGCTCACGTTAAAGATGCAATCAACAAAGCGTATTTTGATATTATTAATCAAGAACCCCAGTGGCCTTTCTTGTCTGCGGGAGAAAGCGGTGCTGACGACCCTATGTACGGAAACGTATATGTCGAAACAGTAGCCGGACAAAGATTTTATGAGCTGAAGTCAGCTAGTGATTCTATTACTACAGACTACGGCTCAATAGATTGGGATAACTTCTATCTAACTACAGTAGGCGTTTCAGGCGAAACAGCTCCTTATACAGGAACTAACTTACGATTTACTACCACCGAAGAGTGGAAAAAGTTTCGTAGAGTTGCAGAAAACTTAGATGCTGAAGACTCCCAAGCTTATGGCGAACCTAATATTGTAATTAGAAGCCCAGACTCACGCAAGTTTGGATTAAGTCCAATACCAGATAAAGCCTATAGAGTTTGGTTTTATGCGTGGAACTTACCAACAAAGCTACAAAATTTTGCTGATGAGATAGTATTTCCAGAAATGTATACTGTAGTATTACTAGCTCGTGCAAGATATTACATACATCAATTTAAAGATAATCCTCAAGCAGCTTCATTCGCTATGGATGACTACAAAAAAGGTCTACGCAGTATGCGCTCAAACCTTATTGAGCCTACTCCAGTTTATATATCTGATGATAGAATGAGATTTACATAATATGGCAGCTTCCCAACCTTTTGGTTTTTCTACTAAGGGTGGATTAAACACCAACCTTAGTCAGATAGAAATGTTACGTGAGCCGGGGATTGCAACAACTCTGGTAAATTTTGAGGTAGACCCTGACGGGGGCTATCGCAGAGTAAACGGCTTTGAGCCTTACGGTGGTGATTCGGCTAATCGTCCAAATACTTTTAATACTGTATTAGGAATTAAAACCTATGCAGATGGTGTAATCGTTTGTAGCGGGGACGATATTTTCTTTAGTAATGATGGCGTTACTTGGCTACAGATAAATCGTACAGGTGTGCATAATCATGGAGACGACTATTCACAATTTACAGGTCGTTCAATTTTAGATAGGGCAGGTCAAAAACAATCTTCAATAAGCATTTACGAAGGTAATAAATCTGAATACGGTGAAGTTTTAATTTGTGATGGAAAGAAAAAACCTTTTTACTTTTACATGACAGGCACAGGTGCGCTAAACACAAGAACATTTTTTGCAGAAGAAATTACTGTAAATAGCACTACAGAAGCTCCATCAGTATGTACAATCCATAGTAGCTATGCTGTAGTTTCAGGAACTGCTGAAAATCCTAATACAATTTATGTTAGTGGTGCTCACGACATAACTTCTTATTCAGGCGGAGGCGCTATACAATTAGCTGATAAAGTAGTAGGTTTACGAAGCTTCCGTAATGACTGTATTATATTCTGTAGAAATAGTATTTATAAACTTATAAATATTGAAAATTCAAACAGCGACATAGCTATAGTACCAATCACTAAAAACGTAGGTTGTTTAGATGGCAATAGCATTCAAGAAATTGGCGGTGACTTAGTATTCCTAAGCCCTGATGGTATTCGTACTCTTGCAGGTACAGCACGTATCGGTGACGTTGAGTTAACATCTGTAAGTAGAAACATACAAAAGATTATTACTGCTATTACAAATAATATTGATTCTTATACAATCACAAGTGTGGTGTTACGTTCTAAGTCTCAGTATAGATTATATTATAACGACCCCACTAAGTCTGCTTCAGTATCTAAAGGAATTATAGGAACTTTTACGGGTCAAGGCTTTGAGTGGTCTGAAACAAAAGGTATTGAAGCGGTTGCTGTAGACAGTGGATTCCTATACAACAACATTGAGCAAATTGTCCACGGAGATACAGACGGCTACATTTATAATCACGATGTTGGAACATCTTTTATTTATTCAGGGACTGAAGCAAATGTTTCCGCAATTTACGAAACACCTTATTTGGATTTCGGAGACTTAGGAACTAGAAAGACTTTGCGTTATGCTAAAGTTTCAATAACCCCCACTAGCGACTTAGGTGGCTATGCACAGCCAGAATTATCAGTTAAGTTTGATTTTGATGATGATGAGGTTTTACAGCCTGCTAATGTTATGCTAGAAGAAGTTCGTGCAGGTGCAGCTTTTACTAACCCACTTTCTATTTTTGGTCAATCTTATTTTGGGGCAGTTGCTAATCCTTTGGTAAGACAAAATATACAAGGAAGCTGTTATTCTAGTAACTACACTATTAGCAGTAATGATAAACTAATCCCTTATACAATTAATGGTATATATATAAACTATGTCCCAACAGGCAGGAGATAATTAAATGGCAGGTACAGGCTACGCAAGACAACCTATTATTCCAGTAGACGGCAATCGTATCGATGCTTCTATATTTAATAATGAATACAATCAACTTGTAAATGCTTTTATGCATAACGACAATGGCACTACGGGACACACACATGATGGTAGTCCAACACAAGGCGGGAACATTGCAAAAATTGGCGACCAAACCTTTATAAATAAAATAGAAATTAATGCAACCAATAAGCGCATTGAATGCTATATTGATGTTGGTGGAGCTCCTGTAGAGCAGCTTCGTATTCAAGACGGAGTTATTGTACCTGTAACTGATAGCGATGTAGATTTAGGTACAAGCACTGTAAGATTTAAAGATGCTTTCGTAGACAGCCTAAACGCAACAGGTGTAGTCACAGCCACAGGATTTACAATAGGCTCAGCAGTTATCACCGAAGCAGAACTAGAAATCCTAGACGGCAAAGCTTTCTTAGACGAAGATAACATGGCATCTGATAGTGCCACAGGTATTCCGTCACAGCAGTCTGTAAAGGCCTATGTAGATGCCCAAGTCACTGCACAAGACTTAGACATTACTGACGGCTCTTCAAACATTTCAATTGATTTAGATTCTGAAACTTTAAGTCTTCTGGGTGGCACTGGAGTTACTTCTACTGCATCTGGCAACACTGTAACAATTGCAATAGATACAACTGTAGCAACACTTACAGGCACTCAAACGCTTACCAACAAAACTCTAACAAGTCCTGACATTAATGGCGGAAGTATTGATGGCACAACAATTGGTGCTTCTACTATTGCTGCAGGTAGTTTTTCGACTTTATCGTCAACTTTGGGTGCAACAATCGGAAGCTCAAATTCAGCTATTCCTGCATTAACGCTTACTTCTTCACATAGTACAGCCGTTCCTATGCCTCTTCTTAGGCTAAAAAGAGATTCAGCTAGTCCTGCAGATTCGGACGATATAGGCTCGTTGCAGTTTTACGGTCACAACTCTGGTTCAACAGATACTGAATTTAGTTCTATTACAGGCTTTATGCAAGATGTAACCGACGGTACTGAAGATGGTGGTATTACATTTAGTATTCGTAGAAATGGAGCAAGCACAAACGTAGCTAAATTTACAGGAAATTATTTATTTTTACAAAATACTACAGGAATTGCAGCATCTAACGGAATATCTACAACATTTGGAAATATTCAAACATCTTCTGGAGACTTAATTTCTTCAACAGGCGATTTAATAGCAACTAACGGTGTAGTCCAAACAGGCGGAGCTAGCATTGCAAAAGCCGGTTCTGTAACTGATAATTACTCTACAGGAACAGGAAGCTCAGGAAGCACAAAAATAGTTAATATAGGTACTGGGTATGCATCTAGTACTTCAACAACTGTTAATATTGGACCTACCTACTCTACCTCTAATACCCGTACTATTAATCTAAATGGTGATACAAATGTAGGAAGCTCTCTTGATGTATCATCCAACATCACAGTCACAGGAACTGTAAACGGTAGAGATATAGCTACAGACGGCAATAAACTAGACACTGTAGAAACTGATGCAGACATAACCGACACAGCTAATGTTACTTCCGCAGGCGCTTTGATGGACAGCGAGCTAACCAGTGAAGCATCTGTTAAGGCTCTTAACCAAGGTGTTGCTACTTCAGATAGCCCTACATTTTCAGCACTGACAGTTACTGGGCAGTTGAATGCATCTAGTCTTTCTTACACTAACTTTTCTACAGATGCTAATGGCGCTACAATTACCGGAAACCTTACAATTTCAGGAACTGTAGATGGAAGAGATGTAGATGCTGATGGTCAAAAGTTAGACACAATAGAACAAGATGCAGATGTTACTGATGCAGCTAATGTAGCAGCTGCAGGTGCAGTAATGATAAATAGTACTGGCACTAGCCAAACAATATATGACAATATTAGTATTGGCTCTATGCCATCAACTCCACGTAATTTAACCGTTAGTGGAACTTTAGGTGTTACTGGAACTTCTACTTTTTCAGGCAACTCTACTTTTTACGGAAACATAGTTGCAGGTAACGCAAATACTACAATTACTGCTTATGATACAGTACTTACTCAAAGCGGCACAGCAGATTCAGATGCTGTATTAACTCTTCAAAATTCTGATGGTGCTAATGCTGCTTCACCGGGTTTAGCTCTTTACAGAAACTCTAGTAGCCCTGCAGACAATGATTTACTTGGTAAAATCATGTTCCAAGGAGAGGATGCCCTTAGTGGTAAAATAAACTATGCATCAATAATAGGTAGGATATCCGACAGCAGCGCCTATACTACAGACGGACAAATTTTATTCAAAGTACAAAAAGGCAACGTTGATACTGACGTACTTAAAATTTATTCTACTTCAGGCGGTACTCCTGTTGTAACGACTTTAAACAACACAAGTATTGTTTCAACTGGCTCTATAAGTGCTAGTAGCAATGTAGGCTCAACAAGTGGAGGAAATGTCTACAGTTCATACGGAAGCCTTCAAGCATTGAACGGAACTGTAAATGCTCGAGCAGCAAACTTTGTAAGAAACTACAGTACACACACAGACAATTATTCTACAGGTATTTCTAGCTCTTCTAGTCACGCAAAAACAGTAAACCTTGGTACTGGATATGCAGCGACAGGTTCAACTACTAATATAAATATTGGACCTACTAGTGCTTCGACAAACAGAAATATTAGTTTAAACGGAACTACAACTTTAAATGGAGATTTAACCTTAGCATCAAGTAGAAGTATTACTACACCAAACATAACTATTTCTAAACTCGGAAGTACTACTGATAATTATTCTACTGGTGGTAATAATAGCAATAATCAAACAAAAACAGTAAACATCGGTACTGGTTTTTCATCTACAACAGGCGGAACTAATATTAACATAGGGCCAGTTGCTACTGCTGCTCCGTGTACGATTAGTTTAAATGGTGACGTAGTTGCAGACACTTTACAAACTAATGTCCTTAAAAGTTCACAATTTTCTACTACCTCCTTTTTAGATTTTAATAATTCAAATTATCAAGGCGGGTCAGCCACAGTTTTATCTTCTGCCGCAGGCCTAAGTCTTTTATTTGATGCAGATAATAACGACAGCACTGGCTTTGAAATCCACGGAGACGGCTCAGGTACTCCGCTGTTTACGATAGATTCTGCAGGGCTTGTAACTGGAAAGAGTGTTAGTTTTTCAAAATCAGGTTCAGTTACTGATAATTATTCTACAGGTGCTCATAGCTCATCGACTGATGTAAAAACAGTAAACATTGGTACTGGATATGGGTTATCAGGTACAACTACTAATATAAATATTGGTCCTTCGTTTGCTACGCAAACTAGAAACATTAATTTAAACGGCACTACCACTATGAATGGAAGTGCTTCTGTTGGAGGCAATTTAACTGTAGCTGCAAACAACAGCGGAGGCTTCACGCTTCCCGGCACTGACGGTACAAATGGTCAGGCTTTACTGACCAACGGAAGCGGTACTGTTTCTTGGGGCAATGTTACTGTAGATATTTCTGGTAAAGCAAACTTGTCGGGTGCAGCGTTCACAGGGGACGTATCAACTACAGGTACTTTTTCTGGTGGTTTATCTGGTAACGTAACGGGTAATGTAACTGGCAACGTAGCAGGCAACGTAGCAGGCAGTGTAACAGGTGATTTAAGGGGTGATGTACTTACAGGCAATGGAAATGTTGTTCTAGATGTACACGCTACTACTCCTTCTGTATCTACATTTGCCGGTACTGCTAATAATGCAAATAAAATAGGCAATAAAAGTATTGTTGTTGCATCTTCGCTTCCATCTTCCCCTGCTGCACAAACTATTTATTTTATTACATAGGTAAAAATTTATGTCTTTTGATAAAAACACGATTAGAGTAGGCGCTACAGAAATTTCTGAACTTAATTTTCCTGTTGGTTCTACTCCTACAGACATTAAAAAAGTTTATAATACAGGAAGCACTACTTCCCCGAGGCCAATACTAGTGTGGAAAAAAACAGACCCTTATTATATTCTCGAAGCGGGATTTGATTCTTATACAAACAGTTATACCCCAAGAAATGTGGGATATGCTCACACTAACGGCGTAGCTAGATATATTAATGACAATAACGCCAGTAGTACTGCTCAATCAATAGGAGACACTCATACTGGAAACCCTCTACCTTTTCCCCATTCTCCTATGGTATCAGGAAGCACCCTTGCGTTAGGTTTAGGAGGTTTTATAGCTAATTCTCAAGCCGGTGGCGGCAGTACTTACTATCTTTTTGTAACTGGGCATGCTCAAAATACTGGTTGGAACACCCTTACAGTTGCTCCTACGAGAGATTTTAACAGTAGCCATGGTACTACTTCTACTTTAAACAGGTCTGACGCTGTTTTTAGTTATAATAGCAATTTATATGGTGGCGTATCTCGTTGGTACTGGCAAATTAATACTATACCAAACGCAGCGCCATTTGGAAGTATATACGTTGGTAATGGCGATAAATTTAGTCTGGAATTTGATTAATGTAAAATAAATGGAGAATAAACAACATGAACTTTGAAGTTCTAAACCTAACAAGAAAACCAAGCAACGGTGCTGTAATTTCAGCAGACTGGAGAGCTTATAAATCAACGGGCGAACACGAAGCAGAGTACACAACTACTTCGCACTTTAATCCTGACCCTCTTGATGCAAACTTCACGCCTTACGAAAACATTACAGAAGAAAATGTAATTGAGTGGGTAAAAGAAATTTCTGATTTAACGGGTCTTGAAGCTTTATTAGACTCAGACTTAGAAGCTTTAACAGGCTCAGAACCTGTTTCAGGAACACCTTGGTAAAGGATATTATTATGACTGAAGAATCTAAACAAGTACTAGACCTAGCTGCAGCCTCTACAGGCGTAATGTCGTTAGCAACTTGGCTGCCTCCTGTAGCTAGTTTATTTACGATTGTGTGGTTAGGCATTCGCATCTATGAATCAGAAACAGTACAGAAGATTGTACATAAAAAGTGAGAAAGTTCTTTTGCTTACTAATGATGTTCTCATGGGTTACACTAGCAGAGAACGCTCAGGAAGGTAGTTTGAATACGTACCACGGTTCTAACTCGACTACCAATAGTAACAACA
>ENA-UZWT01000435-UZWT01000435.1-metagenome-genome-assembly--contig:-Day-1-50m-contig-435_pt1 | contig 16638 bp, 30 predicted proteins | sample MGYA00260338_ERZ794898 | MGnify/ENA metagenome assembly ERZ794898 | reverse complement strand
CTTCAACGGGTTTCCATGACTTAGCACGATAGGTTTCCTTATCGTCTGCGTCTCTTTCCATTTTGCCGATAGAGTAACCAACAGAAATGTTAGCTTTAATTCCATCAACAACATCAGAGAAAGCTTCACGAGCCAATTCACCTTTTCCAAAGCGAACCTCTGCACGCAGTCTACGCGCATTCTCGTCAAGCTCTACCGATTTAATAACACCAATCTGCTTCTCTGGATCGTGATCCAAAAGCAACGGTGCGCGACCAGATGCTAAGAACGATAAATCAATCGACTCTCGCGTATGGTCTAATACTTCAGTACCGAATGAACGACCTACAGGCTCTTCACTCGATATTGCCATCTTAACTGTTCTAGTGTCTTCGTCAATGGGAGATAATTCCATCTCCATTGCACGATGCTGTACTTCAGGACTAGCCGAGCGATCAGTTTCTTCTTCCACTTCTTCTGTAGTCTCTTCTACAGTTTCAGCAGTTTCTTCTACTGTCTCCTCAACTACCTCTTCAGTACGAACCTCGTCAACAGACTCAACAGTAGCTTCTACTTCTACTTCATTGTCCATATTTACAGCCTCTTCGTTTCTATCATCGTCTAATTGTCCAGCAATCTTCCTAGACCAAGAAAACCCTGCATCGCCACCCCATAATGCCCAAGCTATACGCCCTGCACTAGGATAACCTTTCTCTCCGGGGCTGAACCCATCAGCTTTCTTGTCTACTTCATGCCGACTAAAGAAAGAGTACATTCTTTTTACAGTATCGAATGATAGCTCTTTTCTATTCTTTATGTCTCTAGCTCTGGCTACACCAACTTCAGTGCCACCACGACCATGTTCTTTACGCCACTCTAAGCCTTTTACAGCTTCTGACACCATTCCATCAGTCGGTTTAGTGTTTATTTCCTTACCCTTAAACTTCGGCATCATCTTCTCCGATTATATCAGGGTTAATACTGTTAAAGTTAGCACCATACGGCTCAAGAGCGTAGTTAACTCCATATTGGTCTGCTATATCGCGATCTCGTGCGATCTGAGACACTAACTCCTCTACATCCTTACCATACTGGCTCGCTACGTCAGACAGGCTTAGAACGCCCGCTTTTAGCCCTGTAATGGCAGCATTCATTTCTTTCTGCGGGTCAACCCAGTTCCATGCTTTGCCTCGGAATTGAGCAGCTTCACAAAAACGATCATATTGACGTAAAGGTATGCCAAAACTGTTAACTTCCATCGATGCTGCAAGCCAATCATCATAAACTACGCGAACAAAGTGATCAGTAACAAACTTCTGTAGGTTACGGTAGGCATCACGCTCTTCTAGTGCGCCCTGACGGATAGAACTGTACGAAACAGACTCTAAATCGTTAGATAATGCAAAATAGCTAACGCCTAATGCCGAAGCAATGCCTTTTAGCACTGACTTATGGAATGAATCAAACTCATTATTAGGGTATTGCGGGTCAAATGTCTTAAAGTCAACGCCATTTGGTAGCTGATGGAACGTACCTGGTTGCGCTTCCATGATAGGCACATTGCCATCTAAATCGTCTGCAACAAACCCATCGCCAGCAGGAGACGTAAAAAAGCCCATCTTACTAGCACCAATACGAGCATTTACTACTGCAGCTTCTCTTAATGCGCCTAACTGCTTCATTGCAGAGATAGCAGAAGCCATCCAAGGCTCACCGCGAGACTGTCCTGCACGATTAGGGTCATACAGGTGAATCATTCTATCTGCGGGTATACGAACGTGCTTAGGTGACTTGCCAGTTGTCGAGTAATCGTAATCACCGGGATGATATGTCATTACATGGTATGCAACAGGCTTGCGGAACTTGTCTAGCTCGACACCCATGCGTACTTGATTGCCGTTTGGCAGTCTTTCGTTCTTCTGCTCATCAATTTGATCAGGCTCAAGGAACTCTAGCGCAAATGAATCGTGGAATGAACTTCCTCTATGCTTAACGATGAACACTTCACCATCACGGGCTAGACATTCAATTGCTAGTTTCTGTGCATCAATCCATGACATACCGCCATCAACGGTACAGTTACCAAGCTTGCCCCACTTACGAAATGCAGATTCAACCTTTTGATTACCATCTCTGTCTAACTTACCTATGGTATCTGTTGCCTTAACCTGCAAAGTGAAGCCTTTTTCACCAACTACGTTAATTTTGAGTAGATTTAGGTACTTTTTAGCGTATTCGTTGTTTCTGGCTAGGTCGCGTGAACGTGATCTAATTGATCGGAGTGCAGGTCGTAACTCAGAGTCTGCTGAACGCTCAGATGCCCTAAAATCACTAAATAAGTTGTTAGAGTTAGCTGCTGAGTATGATCGCTTAAACCCCTTGTCTGTTTTGACGGCTTTTCGCTTAAACATATCAAAAAGAGCCATTTAAAACCTCACTTTTATAGTGCTTGAGCCTTTACGCCCATGCTTAATGTCGATAGCGTTCATTTCTTGCTTAACTTCTCGTCTATAGAAGTCTCTAGCATTAACAAGCTCTTCAAATGTCATTTTGTTTAGCGATCTACCAGCTACGGAATAGCTTGCAACGTCTGAGTCAGCCTTTCCGCTAAGTAAGCTTTCAATCTTACCTAACATTACCTCTGCATGAGAACGTGGATCAGCTTGGTTAATGTCTAAATCAGGAACTACTATGAAATGCCCACGATCAATAACAACTCTTTCGTTGTCAGAGTTTCTTTCTACTTCTAGTTGGTAAAAGTAATGACCTTGAGTAAAGTTTGAGCTACCAGTTACAGTTAGAGCATTGCCGTGACCAGTATTTTCGTTGAGAACAGTGAACAGGTAATGATCTGTCTGACCTGTACCTGTAATTATTATTTCGTTATCGCCACCGCCAGATATTCTTGCAACATATCTAACCGTGTAATCGCTAGTTGGGTAATCAGTAACTAGATTAGACTTTTTCCACTGCACAAAATCGCCAATGACAATTGTATCTGGCTCTCCCTCACGGGCATTAGCAGCATCAAATAGATTTGCCATTAATTTATACCTTTATCGCCACGAATTAACAAAGCTTTTCCTTGTTTTTGGTACAAATGATTCTCTTGGCGTAACACTAGGTTCAGCTTTTTGTTGCGGCTGTCTATCTCTATTGTCTGCCAAAGCATTTATATCAACATTTAATATAGCATATGCTGCAATTGCGTAAACAAAACAATCTAATGCTTCGTTACGCGGTCTTATCTTTTGGAATACTCTTTTCTTGTATCCCCTTGTGTACTTAGTGATGATCTTCTCGGCTGTTAACTGCCTAAAATACTCTTCATTAAGGTCATCGTGAAAATGGATATAACCTGCACCCTCTTCCTTAATTCTTAACCTAGCGAACAGTAAGTCTTTCGCAGTATCAACACCAACAGGAAACAACATACACTTACCAATGTTGTTTTTACTGGGCCTACCTACTATTGCCTTACCCTCACCACCAACACCTTTGATGGCAAATACTCTTCGGGCATAGTTTTTCTTAGCATAGGAGTATACCGCATTTGTGAAATGACCTCCACTGTCAATGCATGATGCCCTTATAGGAAGCGGTCTGCCGTCATTCGTCATGTAAGTTGTAAATAGATGGCTGTCTAGGCTAGTCCATAGCTGAGGTGTGCTAGGATCGCCATATAATACCTTGTGATCAATAACGTATGATTCATCGTCACGCGCCCAACCAATTATAGACAACTCTAAGCGATCATCCTGAACATCCACACCGCAAGTAAGAAATATGACTTCTTCGGGTATATGCTCACCATAAGCCTCTCTTCTCTCTGCTAAAGAGTAATCGTCAATAGTTTCACCTTGATCTTCCCACGTTTCACCTAGATATGTGTTTGTCCACACCCTAAGTTGCTCAGGATTCTTACGCATGGACAAGAAATCCTTAACGCCATCAGATAATGGTGTCCAAGGCGAGTAAAGACCGTTAATAGCAAAACCTGCAACTCCTGCAAACTCTTTCTCTGCTATCCACTCACCATTGCGGATAGACCATCTTCTATCAGAGTCAGTCCATAACGTATCGCACTCATCGCATAGGTACTTAGCTGTATCAGGATCGCCCTCTTCCCATTGCACGTTAGACCACTTTAGCTTCTGCTTATGGTGGCAATGTTTACACGGTACGTTGTAGTAACGCATATCTGATGCCTCGAAAGCTTCCTCGATACGACTAGCGTCTTTATTCGTGGGAGTCGAAACCATAACAATCTTACGATTCCAGAACGTAGCCGCCCTTTTGCGAGCTAACTGAATCGGATCACCCTCTGACCCTGCACTTGCGGGATACCTATCAACCTCATCGCATAGGACAAGACGAATGGGTCGTGAAGCAAGACCAGATGGACTGTTAGCACCCACGAGCGTCAAACTTCCACCAGGGAACAACTTATGCAGTGTTGTGTTACCACTGTCTCTAGCGCGAGGGTCTTTTACCTTTCCACGCAAACAAACTGTCGCTTTAAGTAAACCGTTAGCAACTCGATCCTTAGAAAAGGCTTGCGCCATCTCAAGTGTGGGTTGAAGACAAAGTATGGGAGATGGATCGTTATCTATGTGATACCCAATAATGTTAAGCAATGCTTCTGACTTACCTAACTGCGCTCCCGCCATAACGACAACTTCTTTTATGTTAGGGTCAGAGCAAGCATCCATAATTCCTCGTTGGTATTCAGCACGAGCAGTATGCCATCGCCCCGGTTCAGCACTACTTTGTGAGTCGAGCCGCCTTTTTTGGTCTGCCCACTGACTTACGCTTAGTCTTGGTGGTGGCTTTAGCGTCTTTAGTGCTGTCTTCAGATGCGTCTTCAGTTCCTTTCGTTTCTGTCGCGTTAATTGTTGGGTCATAGTTACTGAGTTCCTCTAATGCTTCATTAAGCAAATCTTCTAAAATGCTCTGACACATACCAGCTTCTGTTTCTGCTGATACGACTGGAGCAGCTTTTGTAGGTATAGACGTTAATTTACCTTTTAATGCGCCAAGTACGTCTTCCCATGCTTTAACTACATCTTCTGCAATTACCAAAGTGCCATGAACTTTCGCTAATTCTAACTCAGCAATCTCAGCTTCTGCGTTAACTTTTCGCGTTCTAGCCTCGTCATAGCTTGATCCTATCTTAACTCCACCTGTAGATGCCATACTTCCTCCTATATACTTTATTGTTTAATCATATCACGTTATTGGCGTTTAGGATTAGTTTTGGGAAATTCTGTCTCTACGCCATAAAAGCGATGCGAAACTACCCACGGGCTTCGGCTATGGGAGTACCTTATCGATTCTAGGGCTTCTATAGGGCATATCCCCCCTGTTTGGCAGCAATACATATGAACGCAACTTTTATAAAATAAAGTCGCTTAGATCGCAATTCTGAGGGTACACTGTAAATTCATACAGTAGGGCTATTCGCCCCTGGTTGGCGTTACAGTCGATAGAGTTTTTAGTGGCTACTATCCTAGCAGCAATAGGATAAAGTGCCTTAAACGGGCTAATATTCGCTTGGCGGGTTAATAGATTGGATAGGGCCGGTATATTGGTTTGACTTTCTACCAGGCAAAAAAAAGGCCCGGCGATTAAACCGGGCCAATATATAAAGATAGGCTGCTTTTATTGTATAAGGGCCGCCAATGTAAACACTAGGCCTATGGCCAGGGCAGCGCCGAGCAAATTAAACTGCAATTCCTGGCGGCTTTCCCTTTTATACTGTTCTAACTCTAAGCGGCCAAGGCGTAAAAATTCAGTTTCGCGGCTGCTTAATTGCGGCTTACAGTAAACAATAGGTTTCTTATTCATTGGTTAAAACTCCCTGGTTATTTGGTTTTTATGGTGATCTAGTGCCTGGCGATATATTTTAAACCGGTTAAGCTTTCTATCCCTTGTAAACGCGTCCCGGTGCAGCATAGAACGGACGGCGCGTATAATATCGCGATTGCTGGCCGCTAATCCGCCGGCCCTGGTTTGGATTCTTAGATATTGAGAATATCCCATAATAAAGGCCCTTTAATTAAATACTGGTTTTTTGCGGCTTACCTGGCCGCGGCTATCGATAGTTTTAAAGCCGGTTTTATTATCCCGGCGCAATAGATCAATACCAGGATCAAACCGGGCCGCCGGTAAAAACTTTAATTCCACATAACCAGCGTTAATGAATTGCCGGTATTCATTGGCTATAGTTTGAATTTTCCCGGTATTATTACCGTTGATTTTATAGGCGCATTTAATAGGCGCATTCCGATTATCTTTAAATATTGCTATAGCTTGCATTTTCTTATACCTCCGCTGCTAGTACATTAAAGGCCTGGTTAATAGATATATTCCCGGCCAGATTATCAATGGTAAAATTGCCCTGGTCCTTTTTAGCCGCTCCCTTGGCTAATAGGCCGACTATCTTATTTTCCGCAAAAGCATTTACCAGATCGCTTTTATCGCCATCTATAACCGGCTTACCATTAAAGAATTGCGGCAATTGGCCCTTAAATACTACGGCCAGCGGCGTTTTATCCGGCACTTTGGCCAGGTATTTTTGATACTCCGGCGCACCACTATAGGAAAATATAAGCTTATAATTGGCCGGCGTTTTGCCTAGGCGGCTGCTGTTTTTAGTGTAATCGTAGTAAAATAAATCCGGGAATTTTTGCGGTATTCCGTATTTTTCCCAGGGAATATCCGATATTACATTAAGCCGGATAACTCCCTGTTTACCGGTTTTTTTGCATAGTTTATCAAAACGCGACAATTCCGCGGTAAGCTGCTGCAAAAATGCCTGGCGGTTGTTATGCCAATATTCCGTTTTAGCTTGCCTGGCCCTTTTAACATTATCGAACCGGCCGCGGCCAGCAGATTTTAAACAGCCCTTTAAACAATCCGCGATTGTAGAATAAGGGCACAAAATGCTATCCGGATATAAAGATAATTCCGCAATTCTTACCGGCTTTTTAATTCCGGTGGATTGCTGCAGCCAATCCGCAAATTGAACCGCGGCGGCCTTTTCTGTTTTTTTGATCTTGGTATTTCCGCTATTGGTATTTAAAAGCTTTTTAACCATTGTTATATACTCCGATTTTGATTAATTAATTGATACAAAAAAAGCCGGGCATTGAATCCCGGCCTTTATTCTATAAACTAAAAAATATCTGCAATCCTTTAATAAGTATAATTTGAGTTAATAAAGCGGCGGCGGATAATGTTAACCAGCCAATTAATGCAACCGCCGGGCCATACTTTTTTATTTCCGATTTAATAAATCCCATTTTAAAACCCTCTTTTTTCCCAATTGATAAATTGTTTTAATTCTCTTTTATACTGGTTTAATTCATATATTAAAGTTAATTCTAAGGCCAGGGCCACAATACCGCCGGCAATCGCTGCATTAATGCCCAGGCTCAAATAAAAGCCAATTAAGGCAGCAGCATATAATAAGTAGCTTAAAACAAAAATAATATTGATACGTTTAACCTGTTTAATTAAGTATTGATTATGCATTTTTTTAACTCCGGTTCGATTAATTGATGTAAGTATATTATATACATTATTGTTTATTATCAATCCCTTTAAACGCTAAAAACGGCCCTTTTATCGCACCGGGCCTATTTGCCTATATTCCCAGCATTTTTCCTACTTACTGCCTGGCCGATTAAATATTATAAACCACCAATAACGCTAGAGGCCGCGCCAACACTGGGCTGCAGCCAAACTACTGTATATTTATCCAGTTTTTGCCCTTTTTTTGGATTTTATACGGGTCTCATAAGGTATCCATGGGATAGCCATGGGATAGCCTTTCCATACGACATCCACGGAATAGCCATGGGATAGCCGTTGTCTGTGTTATCCGTGGGATAGCTTTTGTATAGAATATTTATGGAATAGCCATGGGATAGCTATGGAATAGCCGTGGAATAGTTTAAAACCCGGTGGCAACTCTGTAATTACTGCTCATTACTGCATTCTTCATGGCAATATTAAAGTTGGTTGGGAAGTGTCTCTTATAGTATCGAGCAGCGTCACGACCAGCCGGGTAGAACCCTCTTTGATCTCTGGTCTTTTCGCTATACTTGATTATTAATTGTGGAGCGCGTTTTGGTCTGTGTTTATAAAGCCCATATGGTCTAACGCCATACTTGCCGACCATAGGCTTTTTAGGTTTGAAGTAATCTTTTGTATTGGCAGACTTTCGGGCCAATGTATTTCTTGGAATATTCCCGTACTTATTTTTCTTTTGGTTAACAGGTTGTATTAAGAATTGATTGCCTTTTAGTGGCTTTACTGTACCGCCAAATATGATTGTATCCAGGTAGCTGTTTTTATCCTTTACTGCTATGAATCCTGACAATCTATTCTTTCTTGTGAAGTAAGCGTAAAAACCTCTTTTTGTAAATGGGTTAGCACCTAGATCAATATGCCTATCCATTGTTTTTGCCAAGTGACCATCCTTTTTCACTAGCTGCTTAAACGTGCTATTCATTGCCACCGATGCAGCAAAGGGAAATTCCTTTTTCTGTATACCGTTCATCATCGCATAAGCTTTAGAAAAATCAGTCATTATTTCCATAGGATCACCATAAGGTATGCGTGGGATAGCCGTGGGATACAGTATCCGTGGAATAGCCGTGGGATAGCTTCTACCATCTACTGCAAATACGGTCTACTTCTAAGTAGTTACAGCCATCATCCATACGCTCTTCAAGCATATAGAGAACTTCTTGCATGGCTACCTTATCTTTATCCAATAAGGCTTCAGCAAACCGCTCTACCAGGTCGTAGTCAGCTTCGTGTACGTTTTCGTCACTCTCGATTCTAATCATAGAGTGATTATAACATTTTAATCCTCAGCACCTAACTGACGTATCATAGCCGGGTTACGCATTGCTAACTGCTCTTCAGTTGGTGGTAACTTGCTCTTTCTTACCTCAACTTCATTACCCCAGTTCATTAGCGCAGTCTTTATACAAGGAGCAGCACTTGGAGTATCCAGTAAGCTTTGCGTGTAGGAATCTACCTTGGTTAAAAGGTCATCCCACCCATTACGCTTGCACTCATTTATTCTGTTTATAAGTTGCAGATTGATCATATCCTTACCTCTCGAATAGTCACTACTGCTAATTATACCACTATTTGTTTACTTTTGGTTCATTAGGTGTCGATGGGCGTGGTGCGCCAAGCTTTAGGTCATCAAAAGCTATTAAGGAAAGGATGAATATAGTGAATATAATTATAAGTTTCATTGCTACCTCTGTTAAGTGAGGCGGCATTCTAATGAGTTGTTTGATTGCTTAGAAGTGATATTTTGTCATGCGGGTAATAAAGATATGTAATGGCTCGTTTTAGGCACTGGTGAGCCAGACCAGCTTAATCAGGAGGGAGGACTCCTTGCCTATCTTACTAGGGGTTCGCTTGCGTCACTACTATGATTACTATAGCAGCGATTGCTAATATTTTGCCTCTCTTGTACCCGTGTACTTCAGTATCGAGCCACTTGATTGCACTTGCTTTATAGCCGTCTAATTTTGACTTTAACAGTTCTTTGTCAGCCATCTTATTTGCCTCTTTTATCGCTTGCTTTGTTTTTGTCATTATTATCTCCACTAATTTGTATTATGCCATCAAATCCCATTTGTTCAACCCAATTGTTAAATGCAGTTCTTTCTTCCCTATCAAACTCATTCTCCAGTGGTGGATACTGGTCGCGTAATCGCTCCCATTCACTCTTCAAAGTGTTCATATTTATCCCTCGCTTTTAAGTCTGCTAATTGTTGGAACAACTCATCTTCCATTGAGCTTTCTAAATAAAGATAAATGCTGTCCCTTACATCGTCTGCAAAGTTACCAAGATTAACTTTATCATCAAAGTATCCTAGTGCTTCACTCATATAAGTATCATCCCTACTTCCTGCATCTGGCGAGTCTTCTGCCATAGCAATGAATAGGTTTGACACCAACTTACTATGGGATGGCTTTTCTCCAAACAACATTTCTGTTGCTAATTTACACACCCCTGCATTGAATGAAGCAGGATAAATATCTGTATGCCAACTGGTGTATCTGTTTAGCCAGATATAAGTTGCCTCATCAATAACCGCATCAGGCAGATCAGACAACCTGTCTGCCTTTTCGAGCAGATCAATATGCTCGTAAATAAAATCATCATAAAAGTATCTAGACATTTTTTTTCCCGTTTGATTAATGAGGTTTTATCGTATCACACAATAAACAAAACTGTAAACTATATTCCTAATCTTTCTTCTTGTTCTTTTATCTGTCTCTTTATGTCCTGCTGAAACGCTATGACTTCATCTCGGTCAAACTTTTTAGGTGGCAGATAGGTTAGCTTCTTCATAGCTCTGAGTCTGCGCTCCCCATACATTTGTATCATATAGTCACGGTAGGCATCATGCACTTGAGGATCACCCATTAGCATATTGCATCTTTTACATTGGATATGCAGGTTCTCAGTGAACAGTTTTAGCCTGGTGTGCCTACGGCTATAGTAGTGTCCTCCATCCATTCCTTTCCAGTGGTCTACTCTTCCACAGGATACGCACTGAGCGTAGCCGTAGTCATCTGCAGCTTTCATGCGTACAAGCTTCTGCAATAGCACAGCAGCCTTATCAACCTCTTGGGCAATAGTCTTTCTTTTCTTAGTGGCGCGTTTTGCCATCATCATCTCCTACGATCTGTACCATCTCATCGCCAACGCCAAGATGACAGCGCGTACATAACCCTACGCAATTATCATCATCATCCATCCACAACTCTAATACGCCACCGCACTCGCAGTATTGTCTAGTCAGCTTGTAGTCCTTGCCACCGGGAAAGTTTATTACCTTAGCCATCGATCTCTTCCATTGTTATTTTAACTCTAGAGTCTTCACCGTTTTTCTTATGATAAACAATAGCTGTCATTGACCTCTCTGCACCGTAGCCCGAATCGCTGTGCCACTGATCGGTAGCGCACAATGCACCCCAGTGAGAAAACTGCATACTTCCTATCTCTTTACTCATATGATGGTGGATATGCCCTAGATGGCAGTATCTTTTTTTACAGCGCGACCACTCATCATCTAAATTAGTTATCACTGCTTGTAGTATTTGCTCATGCTTAATTCTGTCACCATGATGATAAACAAAAAGATTATTTTCCCATTCCCAGTGCAAAAACTTAGAATAGTTTTGCAACACATTAATTCTAGGCTCTTTGTCGTATAGTAATTCTAAACAACTAGATAGGTGGCAAGCCATGTCAGAATCATGGTTTCCTCGTACATTAATTACGACAACTTCTTGATGCGTTTCTAGCATCTTGTCTATAAGCGTCTGAAACATACGCCCTGCTAGTTTAAACGTCTTGCCAATGCGCGTATCAACGTCTACTGGTGTTCCCGCAGTAGTCTTGTTGTCACCAGAATTTGCATGGAAGAGATCTCCCACGTTGACCAAAACTCCAGTGTGTGCGTTACCAACTCTGTTTGACAATCGGTCTACAGCATTGTGTAAGGCTTTAGTAGCTATCTTGACATCCCAGTCTGCATCATCACCAGCCATTTTTGTTTCACTATCAGCAAGTGAACCAAAGTGATGATCGCCTACTAGGTACATGGCACAGTAATCTTTATCTACTTTTTTAGGGGGTGCAACTGGCTTTTTAAAACCTACAAGGTCATCAGTTAAGCCATCGACCATAGCTTCTATCTTTTCTCGTAGGTCTTTTTTCTCAGGTTCTTGTATGACCCATTGTAAAACTGGCTCATCGCCTTTGTAGGCTGTTGATATGCGCTTAACATCAAAACCCTCGGCTGTCTGGTGAACTAAATCACGATGAGGTGCTACACCCTTACTTGCTGCTCTTTCTTCTAGTTTATTTAGTGTTCGATAAACTGATCTGCGGTTTATTCCAAGTAGCTTGGCAGCCTTGATGACTGTGCCACTAGCAATAATTGCATTGACTACTTCAGTCTGTCTTTCGCTCTTACAAAACTCTAACAATAATTCAGGATTAATCTTCACACTTATTCCCTCTAATTTATAATTATGATTTTATAGCATATCGTCTCTGTTAGGAAATGGCACAAAAACACCTGTTTTCTGGCTTATCTTACGGTTAATTACATCATATACCTTTGTAACCTTATCCCTCTCTAGCTCCTTAATTGATGTTGTTCCAAACATCGCTTCCTGTACTACATTCCATATAAGTTCTTTTACGCTTGCCTTTGTCCACGGAATATCAAAGCTATCATCAAAAACTTTTTTCATATCATGACCTGACTCATTTAATTGCATTGCGAGCATATCGCAATACTTATAAATAGAGTTGTGTTGATTCATGGTGATGTTTTGATTGTTGCGGTAGGAAAATACAGCGTAGTTCTTTTTCTTATAATATTCTTTTGCGTGTTTGATGAAGTTATCAAGCTCGCGCTCATTACGACAGATAAATGCTTCTCCATCACTCATAATAGCCTCCTTAAATACTTATCCATCATGATAGATGATCTATCTTCTAACCTGGTTATGTCAGCCGGGTTTCTTCTATTAGGTTGCTTTCTGCCTTTACGTTTACTGTTGGGCTCGTACAAATCATCAGGGGTCACGAATTTCTTATTGTATAACCTATTTTTTATACAATTGTAATTCGCGCCAATGGCTTCAGCCAATTGCAAATAAGTATAATACTCCTCATCTACAAGTGACTGATGCTCTCCTTTAAATTGTAACAACCTCGTCTTTGCCATTCTTTAACTCTCCGTCAAAGTAGTAGCCAAGCTTATTTAAGTAAAACTGTTTAGCATCCTGCTTTGTTTCTACATTCTGCACCCAGCCAATATCGCATAGTTTATGCTCAATTGGAATGTTTCGCGAACTTTGCTTGCGTGACTTAGCCATGGGAGAGCCACCCGATTGGGCAGCCCTTTTTAGCCAGTTATCTATGAATCTCTTCATATCTACCTTTCTTTTTTTAGGGTTGGCATCCAACCAAGACTCCATTGATAAGAGTTCTTGCCGAACATCAACGCCTCGCTTAGAGTAGGCTCTTTCCCATGCAATAATGTCTTCTTGCTTAGGCTCGTAGGTGCTTCCGTCTTTACACAGCATCGTTATCACCCATAAAGTATTCCGCTACACTGCACTTTTCATCGTAACGATTAGTAACTTTAATCCATCGCTTATCTATGGGATGCCCTTGCTCTTTAAGCTCAAATATACGGCTGGCTACCTGTGTTATGCCTAATTCATTGAATGCATTTAAGCAGGTAATTGTTTTACCGCTCTGTAAATAATCCAATACTCTTTCTTGTTGTGTCATTGGCTTTTCCTCTCGTTTGTTGAATATTGCATCGTAATTAGAATCAAACCTGGCCATGTCTGTTGGCCGCTGCTTTGAACCCTTACCCATTGCTTTCTCCCTTTACATGATCGAGCAGCTCATTTACTAAAACCCATAGGCCGTCAACGTGCTGAGACAACTCATTGTACCAATACGCTTCATGTTTCTCGTACATCTCATCAAGAAAATCAACAAGCTCATCACTATCTCTGAAGTTATTTACACGGCCCTCAAAATATTTAACTTTATCCATTTCTTTCTCCTTTATGGCTCAACTAAAGTTTCGCCCGATTAATTGAAATATTAATATATACACATATTTGTTTAGTTACAAGCATTATTTATTAGCGACTTATATACTAGAATATATATTTAAAGACACATTTAACCCTTTCACTGCGCGGAGCAAAATTTTCGGTCAAAGGGCAAAGCGACTTTGCGGTTACATTGTATTCGTATCGGATATCCAACCTATCTCTTTGCAGAAACCGATCTGCATCGAGGGCTTTGTCTGGAGGGTCAACCACGCTCTGACGTTTTATTTAAGGAGTTCGTCAGCCCCAAGCCCGAATACACAAGACAAGATAAGACAAGATAATACTTCTAAGGATAAGATAGTATGGTATACTAAGCTTACTTGTTTTGTAGTGAATCCAAGTATAGTCTCTCCTTAGACTAAAAGTAAAGCCCCTTAATTGGGGCTTTGTTTTTTCTAGTACATTAAGAAATCATTTATAGATATATCCATAGCTTTGCAGATAGTCTCTATAGTGTGTAATTTCATATTCTTTTGCGCTCGCCATCGAACTACTTGCTGTGGAGTGCTGTCGGCTTTCTTGGCTAATACAACACTTGGTATACCTAGTTCTTTCTGAGCCATTCGCAGACATCTTCCTGCATCTATCATATGACACTCCTAAATATGTTAAAATCGGTCGGGTGAGTTTCCCCGCTCACAAACTCCTATGGTTTACCCCCTCTTCGGAGGGGGGTTTTTAACTAGAACGGAATGTCATCTTCTAACAAAGTTTGCTTTTGCTCGACCTGATTTGTCACTTGCTTAACACCCTGATTATGGGCCTGTTCTTTCGGAGTAAACTTTAGGCTCATATACTTAGTCCCTTTATTAGACTCGTTAATCCAACCTGACACCCAATAATCAACACCACCAATCATTGCGCTACCTTTACGATCAGGATGTGTCTCAGATTCCTTTTTATCGTTAACAAACATAGCACCGCTATTATCTTTCTGCTCATATTGCGACATTTTCTTTTTCCTTTAGTTTAAGTTTACTAATAACATCTTGCTCGAAATAAGCAATCTCTTCTTTTGTTGGAAACCTTATAGATGTCCAAGTTAAACACTCTATACATCCACCCTCAAATGTTTTGCCATGACGAGATTTAGTATCATCTTTGTTAGTCACTAAATATGCATCAGAGCAGGTCGGGCAGCATACTTCTATGCTATCCATATATACCTCCTATTGGGCTTCTCTAAATTCAGATGTTTTCATTATTTCCCTTTCCTTGGTGGTAAACTTTCCACCTTTCGAGGGGGCTTTCCATACTAATTGTTTCTCTGTTGTGCTGAGAGACATCCATTCTTCGTTAGCTGTGGAATAGTCTTCTATTGCAATAGCTTCCTTGATTGCTGTTATAACAGGCATAAGGTCAACAATCATATCTTCATACTCATCCTGCTTAGACTTCTCTGTCCGTAGCATAGCTGACTCAGCGTCATCATCTGCCGTAGGTATACCTGCAATAGATTGCAAAGCATAACGTCTAGCATAGGTGATTGCCGATCCCGCAGCTTGTGGATCACGTTTAACTAAAGGCAAGGTATAACTATTCTCCATCCACTCACCAGATGTATGCATGAGTCTAGTAACGACTCCTACACCATGCTCGTTAGAGATAGGGAATTGTGTATAGCTTAACCCATTCTTAGCGAATGGCTCTTTGATAGCTTTAATGACGGATGTTAAGTCCGCATAGCTAGACTTGAAAAATGGATTTGACGATTCCTTAACCGCTCCACCCATCTCAGATTGTGCCTTACATAATGCTTCAGCAAGGGCTTTTATTGACTCACTAGACTTCATATTATTTCCTCCTATGGAAGAAACAATATACCTTATTGCTGTTTACGGATCAACAGAATTGTTTAGTATTGCCAAGTAACTGGCGTAGTATCACGGATATCAACGTGTATAAATGTCTTAGCCACGCCCACCCCGGTAAACCCTAATCGCATCGCTTCACGCACAATGATATAACGCTCTGCGCCACCAGATACAGATATGTCTGCAGCAATGCCTTGGGCATGAGTACCAGGTGTAGACTTGCGGGCTTCTATGGGATGGCTCGGATCACGAAAGCCAGATGTAATATGAAACGAGAAACCACAGGCTTCACGCAACTCATCAAGCTTGTGAATAAACTCTTCGTTCATCTCGTTATTGCCAGTGCATTGGCAGTCAAACTCTTCTATCTTAAAATACTTAAATGTCATTTCTTTAGACTCGCTAGTTTGCTAACACCCTTAATACCAAAGCTACTAGAAATAGCTATGAACAATAAATACTGATACCACTCAGGCAGTTGCGCTAAAGCCTGAAAGCCATCTTCAACACGAATCACAATCTCTGGATCGCCAACAACTATGGAATACCCGATCATAAAAATAGGGATCGACAAAACTATAGTCCAAAATTCGTCACGCCAGCTGTTTTGAGTAGCATCAACAGCTTTAGATTCCCACTCAGCATCGTTCTCAATTACTTTTAGTTTAGCTTTATGCTTTGCTTGCTTCTCTTCTGCTTTATTCTTTAAGTACCCACCAGCTATGTTAGCAATCGGGCCTATTAAGTGCTGTAACATAATATTCTCCTACTTTAACGGCATTGATAATGCATCCATGCCAAGCCAGATATCATCAAGCTCTTTCATAATTATTTTAATTCGGTCATCAGTGTCCCCTAAACTTTCACTTATTAGCTCTGCTTTCTTTACAGTAGCTTTTATTGTTTCTATTTCTTTATCTAGCTTGGATACGTCTGTAGTTACTTCTAACAGCTTTTCTTGTTGCGCTGATATCGTCACTAGGTTTGTGCCTAAAGTCGCTAATTTTGCGCTTAGATGGCTTATATCGTTATCCTCTAATTGCTGCTCTATAAGTTGTATAGACTCATTTAAAGGAGCAACATCAGGAACGGATACGGATTCTACCGCTTCTAGCCGGGAATACAAGCTTGATGCAGTCCAGACTCCTCC
>ENA-UZWT01003091-UZWT01003091.1-metagenome-genome-assembly--contig:-Day-1-50m-contig-3091_pt1 | contig 16731 bp, 8 predicted proteins | sample MGYA00260338_ERZ794898 | MGnify/ENA metagenome assembly ERZ794898 | reverse complement strand
GATAAAGGAGATCAAGGTGATACAGGAGCTGCTGGTGCAGATTCTACTGTTGCCGGTCCTGCTGGAGCTGATGGTGCTGATGGTGCTGCTGGAGCTGCCGGAGCAAAAGGAGATCAAGGAGATCAAGGTATCCAGGGTATCCAGGGTGTTACTGGTAATGATGGTGCTGCTGGAGCCGATGGAGCTCAAGGTGCTGCTGGTACTAAAGGTGATAAAGGAGATCAAGGTGTAGCTGGACCACAAGGTTCAACTGGAACTGGAATTACAATGAAAGGTTCTGTTGCAGCTGTAGGTAATCTACCTAATAATGGAAACGCACAAGGTGATGCTTATATAAATCAAACAGACGATTCATTATGGATCTGGAACGGAACACAATGGATTTCAGGTGGATCTATTCAAGGGCCACAAGGACTTCAAGGTATTCAAGGTGCTACAGGTGCTGATGGAGCTGATGGAGCTGATGGAGCTACCGGAGCACAAGGTAATCCTGGTGAAAAAGGAGATAGAGGTTTACAAGGACTTCAAGGTCAACAGGGTATCGAAGGACCCGAGGGACCAGAAGGGCTACAAGGACTTCAAGGTTCAACTGGACCGGAAGGACCACAAGGTCAAAAAGGTGATACTGGCGCAGGTGGCGGCGGTGGCGGCGGAGTCAAATACTTATTAAGATTAGAATATGATATTAATGAGTCTTTAATTGATGGTAATACTACATTTGTTACTGCAAGCGGATTTGAAACTGCAGGCGCAAACATTATTTCTCAAACATCAACTGGTGGAAATAGTGGACATACTGTAACTCTTAATTTCACAGACACGAATCCTCCAACATCGATTATCGGTTATGGTTGGAATCCTGCAACTGGAAATTATACAGCTGCTCAATATGATAGAGATACTAAACAAGTACAATACGAAGTAGGTATTGCTGCATTTACTAATGGATCTACACAAGACGGTGGTTCTGGTCAAGACGGACAATGGTCTGGAACTCCATTCTCGGGCGCAGGTTCATATAACATTACATTAGATGTTGACCAATCAGCGTTAACTTATGGTAATGCAGTTAATGGAGCATTTGGGCAACCATCTAAGTTACCTCATGCATACTTAATAATTTCATTCTAATAAGCAATATAAAAGATAGGGTGGCTTCGGCCACCCTTTAAATAATAACAAAAAGGTAAATGGCTGAATATAACATAGACAACCCGATTCTATTCTTAAAAGGAACAGTAGCATCAACTCAAATCGAAAAAAGATATGAGCATGACGATGACACCGGATTAGGCCCTAACGGTTCTAATATTGGTATTGAATTTAATATAACTGTAAGTGGTATTGATTCTCAATCAATCGGTTCTAGTGAAACTAGATCAGGTTCGACTAGAGCTTATACTGGACTAGATATTAAAACCGGTGATTGGTTAGTAAACAACGAGGGTAAAACTTGTTTACAAATAATTAAAATGAGTTCAAAGTCTGAAACAGAAGTTTCATTTATTGCAAAAGACGTTGACGCATTTTCATATAAAAATTATAGAGCAAATGGTTTTGCTGCTGGAATTACAGAAGTAGCTTTCTTTGAAGTATCTGATTCTGGTAAACCGTTAATCGCAGGTGAAGACGCTGCTAGCTTCTTTGGTGATAAAGTAGCGGTAGATTTATTACAGTCTAGATTTGCAATCCAAGAAGAGGATGAAAGATTTAGAATGGAGTTTAGTACAGCACAAGCAGTTACTGTAGGACAAATAGTTAGTATCGGTGATAATGGTAACTTATTGCCTTATGGAGAAAATGGTGCTTTTGATTTTAAATTAGGTTTAGTAGTTTCTAAAAACTATGGTGGAACTATACTTCACATAAAACCATTTAATACGATTATTGATAATTTTAATGATCCATCTAGATTAGCTGCAGGATCTGCAGGTGATTTTTGGTATACATCAAATGTAAAAGCTGGAGATATTACAAACAACGTAAACGATGGTGGTGAGAAAGTTTATTTCCAATTTAGAGATGCAATCCCTACAGTGGTTACAGCAAGTGTTGCTAATATAGCAACGACTACTGGAGATTCACTTGATATAGGCACTGTTACATACGCGGCAAATGTATTTGAAAATTTAGATACAGCAGGAATCGTTGCCTTAATTAATCAGAACACTGCAACGCATAATGTGGTAGCGACAAACCCATTATTACCAACGGTATTAGAATCTTATGACGGTGATTTAAACCCAACGAATGGTGATGTTGTAATAGTTTCTTCTGCAGATGGAGGAGCAAATAATGCTGCAATGAAAATTAATGTATCGGATGGTAACAATAATACCGATGTTGAATTCAATATTTCAGATGGAACATTCCCTAATACAGGTGGTGCATACTTAACAGTATCTGCTACACAAATGGCTTTACAATTAAATGAAGGATTTAATTCAGCTAACGTTGATATTGTAGCATCTACTAAAGAAAATACAAATGGTAATAACAATGCAATATATCCTAAGTTAGTTTTAACTCTAGGTAATACAGGTTCAAGTATTACAATTACTGAAATAGCGGGTGATGCTGCAGGACAGACTTTTCAACAAGCAACTGCAATGCCATTAACTGCAACTGCATCTTCTGATTCAACATTAATATTAACAAGAGCAGACGGTGGCGATATTGCATTAACTGGATCTGGTACATTCGTTAACTCTAACGGTATGGTATCATCTTCTTCTGGAACTCCGGCATTATTAGTAATGATCGAAGATGAAGAAGGAACTGGTGGTGTTGCTGAAACTGGAGTATCTATTAAAGAAGAGATTACATGTAATGATACAATTAATGACGGTGACGCAGTAGGTGGAAGTATTACATATACTCCATTCTCGGATAGTACTGTAACAGTTAAAGTAAACGGATTAGCAGTTGATATATCAAGTGATAAGACTGGTGTTATATATTTCTCATCAGACGGAGGCGCAACTGCAAAAACAGTTGAAACCATTGCTGCTGGAGATTCTTTATATTGGAATGGATCGGTTGCTGGTTATCAATTAGAAACTAGTGATGATCTAGATATTACATATCAAAAATCTTCTAACGATTAATTATTACTACTAAATAATACTAAAGCCGCTTTAATGCGGCTTTTTTTATGCGATAAAAATAAATAAAATTAAATGTACATTTAAAGCGAGTTTCTACCTTTAATTCTACTAAGCGGGGATAAATAAGTATGAAAGGGGAATAATAACATTTCCTTTAGGCCTAAATAAACAAACATAAAACATGGCAAGATTAAAAGTAAAACAAATTAGTGACTTTACAAGTGCTGTTCAGAACCTTATCGATATTGATGTGGATCAGAATGCTGCAAGTATATCATCTGCTCTTTCTGCAGGTGTATCTGCAGGAGTAGTAGCAGGTGCTGTCTCTACTGAGTTAATTAACGAAGTATCTTCTATTGACCTAATATTAGCTGGTAAAGCTGGTAACGGTGACGTAACTGCAGTTTCTGACGCATTAAGCGTTGAGATTGCTGCTACTAATTCAGACGTAACCAGAATTGATGGCTTATTAGCCTCAGTTGCTACTGACGGAGAATTATCTTCAGAAGTTGCATCTATCGACACTAGAATTTCTGGTGAAGAGGTAACTAGATCTTTAGAGGTAAAAGCGGTAAGTAACGCTGTATCGGCTATTTTAACCGGTTCTACTACTGATTTAGATCAGTTTGCTGAAGTTATTTCTTACGTTGACAGTTTAGATACTGCTGACGGTGGAGCATTAACATCTCAAATTGCATCTTTAGGAGTAATAATTTCTACTAACAGTTCGTTAGACGTTGTTCTTTCGGAAGAAGTTGGAGATGTATCTGATGCTTTAAGTGTAGAGATTTCTAACACTAACTCTGATGTATTAAGCTTAGAGACTGTATTAGGAACGATGGGAACATCTGAAACAATTGGAAATATATCTGATGCTTTAAGTGCAGAGATTTCTAACACTAACTCTGATGTTAACAGTATTGATGTAAGACTTTCTGTAGATGAACTTGCAATTGATGCAGTTGCATCAGGAATAACGTACGTACATGACTTCGGTACTGTTGTTAGTAAAACTCAGTTCACAATTAGCAACGTTCTAGATGTTAGATCAACAAAGGATCTATTAGTATTCATTAATGGACATAACATTCACCCACTCAAAGCTTTCGAAGGCGAAGGCGAAAGAGAAGGTGGCGATGGTTACCAGAGTGCTGATGGACAAACATTTGACTTAGTAAACATTGGTTACGAAATTGATGCAACAGATCACATTTATGTGACTGGTATTAGAGCGTAATTAGTTATCTAATTTAAGTAAATTTTAAAAGGTCCCTTCGGGGACCTTTTTTTGTTTGCAAGATATATATGATATAGCTAAAATTATACATAAATTTATGAAAATAGGAATAACACTAGGACTTAAAAAACCTAATGAAAGTATGTGGATTAACGGTATTAAACTTAATGCCATTTTTTTAATGAATGCTCTACAAAAAACAGGAAATAAAGTGGTCTTATTAGATACTAATAAAGTTGTTAGTAGATCAAAATCCGGTAAGTTAAATGATGATGAAATTATATGGGACACTAAGAAATTCCCAATCTATGATTATTTTCAAACGGCAAAGAGTTGCGATGTTTTAATTTTACTAGGAGTTGCGATCGGCCCGAAAGATGTTGACAAGTTTAGATTAACCGGACCTAATAAAAAAGTAATTAAATACGCATGCGGAAATAACTATGTTATCGACATGGAAAATATGATTCACAAAAAAGGTGAAGAGGTAGATAAGATAGGAGTTACTTTTAATCAAAATATAGATGAGGTATGGTATGTGCCTCAACAAGGTTACCAAAATCAAGACTATTATTCTATTACGCATAAGTTGCCAAAAGAAAAAGTATTTGCAGTTCCATTTGTTTGGGATCCAATGTTTATTGACGAGATTGAAGCTAACTACGGTGGAATGATAGTAGATGAAAACGGTAATGAAATGCAAAAGACAGATGATATTCCTGTCTATCAGCCTGGTAAAAAGACTGAAGAACTAGAATTAACTATATTTGAACCAAATTTAAACGTAGTAAAATTCAGTATGATACCTATGTTAATTGCTGAACAATATTTAAATAACGGTGGTGACTTATTTAAAAGACTAAATATTATTAGCGCATCTGGTTTATATAAAAATTCTTTCTGGAACAAGTTTGTAAATAAGCTCAGTCTAACTCAAATGAAAAATAAAGATGGTGGAACTTTATTAGCAGTACAGCATAGATTTCCAATTCATTACATATTATCAAAGATGACAGATATTGTTTTGTCTCACCAATGGGAAAATCCACTTAATTACGCTTACCTAGATGTAATGTATTTGCAATTCCCCTTAATACATAATGCTGATATGATTAAAGATGCTGGTTACTTTTACCCTGACTTTGAAGCAGAAAAAGGAGCCGAGTTATTAAAGTGGGTTATAGATAATCATGATAGCAACATAGACGCGTATAACGAAAAGAACGAAGAAGTCCTAACAAGATATACAGTTTACAACGAGGATCTAGTGGACACATACAAGAAGCTCTTAGAGAACCTACATGCCGGCGAAAATAAACACAATCTTAGCCTAGAATATGATTGGAAAACAAACGTATATAAATAATGAATAAGAACGCAATAGTAGTTTACATCGATGATTCTGAAAATAATCTAGTAGAATTTGGATGGCTATATAAATCATGGTTAATGTGGTCTATAAATAATACTTGGGATATATTAGTCTTTACTAATCCATCTATAATAAAAAGAGTACAATCTGAATTTAGCCATGAGAATATCAAGTTTATTGAAATGGAACCAACCGATACCGGATATGGTTTCATTAATTCTTATGGAATGTTTCAAGATGAAGCTAATTTAGAAATTGTAAATGAATATGACTTTTTATTTAAGACTGATTGTGATACTTTTTTAACAAAGCATTTTGCAGGTTTCCAACCATGGAAAGATAAAGTCTATGTTGGAATTGGAATGTATGCTAATCACATAGATACCAATAGTTTAATCCAAGAAAAACTTAAAGTAATATCTAAAGGCTTAGGTCTTAATTATTGGGGACACTCACATATTGGTGCAAGCTTAATAGGAAGCACATCAACCGTTGCTGGAATTTCTAATTTACAAGTAACTGTTACTAAATGGTTATTAAATCACGGATTTCCAGATGGTGATGGTAGTTGGCCAGGCTGGTATAAAGGCGTTTCAGCTTTGTATGCACATGATATTGCAATAAATCACGCAATTCCACCATTATCTTTACAACAAGGTAGCTTAGATGTTTGGTGTGCTGGTAATAAAATAACATCGTTGGATTTACATATACATGCATGGCAGCAGTCTACTCATGCTGCTTTTAATAAATCAAAATTTCATGCAGGTGAATTACCAAAGATACAATTTGTCAATGTCCCAGATGTTGCTGGGGACTATTGTTTGCTAGTTGCAAACGAAAATGTAGAAACATTAATTACATTAGCAAAAAAATAATATTAACTTCTCTTTAAATTCTACCTTAGTAGAATACTAAAAAGATATATAATATAACGCTAAAAAAATACAAACGTATTAAATGTCTAGACTTAAATTAAAACAAATACAAGAGATACTGCTAACATCCGCTCAAAACGGTGATTATTTAGCATATAACTCTTCAACCGGTAAATGGGAAAACACTGCAGCGCCGCTTGATGGTGCTGATGGAACTTCGGGTAGTTCAGGAACATCTGGTTCTTCAGGAATAGATGGAACATCTGGTTCTTCAGGAACATCTGGTTCTTCAGGAACATCTGGTTCTTCAGGTGTTGATGGAGCCGATGGTACTTCAGGTAGCTCAGGAACATCCGGTTCAAGCGGAACTTCAGGTAGTTCAGGTAAAGATGGTGAATTAGGACCTCCTGGTGAAAAAGGTGTCGATGGTACATCTGGTTCTTCTGGAACTTCAGGTAGTTCAGGAACATCTGGTTCAAGTGGAACATCTGGTTCTTCAGGTGTTGATGGAGCCGATGGTACATCTGGTAGTTCAGGAACATCTGGTTCAAGCGGAACTTCAGGTAGTTCAGGTAAAGATGGAGCCGATGGTACATCTGGTAGTTCAGGTACATCTGGTAGTTCAGGTACATCTGGTAGTTCAGGTACATCTGGTTCTTCTGGTTCAGACGGAACTTCAGGTTCAAGTGGAACATCTGGTTCTTCTGGAACTTCAGGTTCAAGTGGAACTTCTGGTTCTTCAGGTACATCTGGTAGCTCAGGAACTTCAGGTAGCTCAGGAACATCTGGTGCTGATGGTAACTTTGGTGGAGCATCATTTGATTATACATTTGCAACAGCAACTTCAAATGCTCAACCAGATAATGGTAGAATAAGATTAAACAATTCTGTACAAAATACAGCAACAGCAATTTATATAGCTGAGACTGATGATTCAGGTGGGTCTATTCAATCTATTATGGAAACAATGGATGCTGTTACTTCAGGAGTAAAAGCACATATTAGACTTTCTAAAAAATTCGATGCAGATACTTACCTATTATTTGCAGTAGGAGATTTAACAGATCAAGGTAGATGGTGGAGACTATTAGATATATCAAATACTGGTGGTTCTGCTGCTAGCCCATTTGCAAATGGAGATGATATTGTTATATCGTTAGTTGCGACCGGTGATAAAGGTGATAGAGGTGAAAAAGGTGCTGATGGTACTTCAGGTAGTTCAGGAACATCTGGTTCAAGTGGAACATCTGGTTCTTCTGGAACTTCTGGTTCTTCAGGTAACTCAGGAACTTCAGGCTCAAGTGGAACTTCTGGTTCTTCTGGAACTTCAGGTAGTTCAGGTAAAGATGGAGCCGATGGTACATCTGGTAGTTCAGGAACTTCTGGTTCTTCAGGAACATCTGGTTCAAGTGGAACATCTGGTTCTTCAGGTAACTCAGGAACTTCTGGTTCTTCAGGAACATCTGGTTCAAGTGGAACATCTGGTTCTTCTGGAACTTCAGGTAGTTCAGGTTATTCTGGTGCTAAATCAGGAACTAACTTAGCTGCTTTAGGTAGAGGTGAATTTACAGGTCAATTAGGTTATACCTCAAACGGTAAAGTATATCAATGGGACGGAGAAGATTGGAAAGAAGTAAGAGACTTAGACGGTTCATCTGGAACTTCTGGTTCATCTGGAACTTCTGGTTCTTCAGGTAACTCAGGAACTTCAGGCTCAAGTGGAACATCTGGTTCTTCTGGAACTTCTGGTTCTTCTGGAACTTCAGGCTCAAGTGGAACTTCTGGTTCTTCAGGTAACTCAGGAACTTCAGGTTCTTCAGGTACATCTGGTTCTTCAGGTACATCTGCCGCAGTTAGTATTTCCGGTGGGAATGCTAATAATAGAATAGTTACTATGACAGGTAACTCCGCTACTCCATTTAATGGTGAGGCTAATGCAACGTTTGATGGATCTTCTTTAGTAGGGCCAACTCAATTTGCTACTGCTAGTGGAAATAACCCTGCTAAATATAGAATGTGGGGTAACTCTGCAACGTATGCTATCGGTATGGTAAGTGGTCAAACATTAGGTTATTTGAATGACTATGCAATGGTATTCCAAATGAATAACCAAGCAAGCCGAGGTTGGAAATGGCAATACGAAAATCAAGCTGCTGGTTCAGGTGCTATGTCTTTGACTACTGATGGAAAATTATATGTTGGAAGTCTAGTTAACTCGCCAGAATACTTATTTAGAAGTGGTGGTGAAATAACTAGTGATGGTTCAACAATGAGGTTTACATTTTAATCAAAGATAATAGGACACAATATGAGCTTAGATTTAACAAGAGATAGAAAGGCAACACACGATAATATATCAGTAGGAGGAAGTTATACTGACTCTATGATTACTGCACAAGGTATGGGTAATACCTCTAAAGTAAACGATGCATATATTAGATGGGTGCCAAATAATAAAAGTGGTAGTGGATATTACGCTGGAAACGGCGTATCCATTGACGCTAGCAATCTAGCATCTGGTGGTTACTTAGAATTTAATGCAAAATCACATACTACAGCACATGGCTTTGCAAGTGGTTACTATTGTTTAAAGTTTAATTATTATAGTAATAGTAATGCATACAATGGTGGTAACTCATCACCAGGTATTCGTTTAGCTGATTTTAGATTCGTAAGAGCTGAGTTGCAAGATTTAACACAAGGCGCTGAAGTATTAAATGGATGGTATAGTGGAAGCCAGGACTGTGTTATTGTAATTGTTAATGTTGGTAATATCCACGCTAGCCCTGTATGGATTTCTCAGTTTACTGAGTTTAGATCTTGGAGAATGACTAAAAATGTCGCAGGTGTTAATAAAAACTATAGTTATGCTGGAGTAATTACTAACGTTAATGACCTAGGTCAAATATCGGAAGCTCTCCAGGGAATTGGCGGTACTGCTGCTAATGCAAATGTTCAATTAGTAATAGAACATGATAGGACTACGATAGGACATGCTGGTTATGGCGAAGATCTTTCATCAGGTACTGGTGCTGGAGCGTTTTCATATACTGGTTTAACTAACGATACTATAGCTTCAAAGAATATTCCATGGGACACTGCTGGAAAAGATAAAGTTTTACCGGGTGAAAAACTACGTATTACTGTGTTTAATAAGGTAGATGGTGGAGCTGCACATTGGGGTGGTTACATGTCGGTTAAATTATTTGATGGAGGTACTCAATACACTTATGATATGGAATCAGTTGATGTATTTAAAAAATATGAGTTCTTACATACAAGACAAAGTGCTTTAGGTGCTGGTGATTTAGAGATAGAAGTGTTTGCAAGTGCTGGTAGCGGTGCTGGTGCAGGTGCTCCTTATGATAATGTGCATGGTAGAAATTTAGAAGTATATAAAGCTGGTTTTAATCCAGATCAAGAAAGAGATGTTGCAGTACATAAATGGCACATCAATGCATTAAACGTAACTGAAGGCCCTGTAGATTTTGATATTGCTAAAGGAGAAGTATTTGAAACCTTTTGGGAGAGCGAAAGAAATTTAGCTGATCAAACATATACATACCCATTAAATATGCCTAATAGTGGAAACACTCAATGGCTAAATCATTTTTACAATAATGGTAGTATAAATTCAACTGGTTTAGGTGCTCATAATGAAATTAGATTTGCAGAAACCGGGGTTAAACAAACTCAACAAACAGCTGGAGTATGTATAACAGAAGTTAGAGAATCAAAATCGAATCAATCATTTGACCAACCTCTTGGTTGGGAGCCTGGTAAATCAATATCAGTAGATTCTAATAAATTATATGTTGCAGGATGTTGGCTTAGAGTAAGAGACTTTACTACATTAGGTTCAGCTCAAGCTCCAGGTAGAATATCTTTAGTAACATCTGCTAATAATATATTAAGAGGATATAATGGAACTCAATATGCTGCAGGAACTAAAATAACTGGTCCTAGTATTTCCGATTATCCATTTGAGTCGTATGACGGTGATCATGGACAATGGAGATTGTTTACTATATTCTATTTACCACATTGGATGGACACCGAACAAGTAACTGACTGGCATAATAAGTATTTTGGTCAATGGGCTGGTGAATATGAATTTGGCGGTGGATTTAATCCTGGAAGACAGATTGTAGATGTTAGAAGTGGAATTACTCAAGGGGTAGATGCAAGACTAGCTCAAATGACAGAAGGAGTTACTGAAGTAAATCCTGAAATTAGAACAGAGGTTTATGGAGGCCAGGATATATGGCATGAAATGTTATTTCCTTTTTTAACTGAAATAGACCCAATGAATTTAACATCCGGTGGTGATGCACACTTCTGGGATTTTACTGAAGCATAATGAAACTGATATATAAAATAAGTACAAAAACAAGAAACTAACACATGGCGAATTTAAAGGCAGGAGCCACTATTCAAGGACACATAATATTGCATGCGGGTAATTTTGACCCTACTGCATATAGTGCCATGAAAGGTGATAAAGGTCAAAAAGGTCAAAAGGGAACTTATGGTGATAAAGGCCAAAAGGGACAAAAGGGTACTTTTGGACCTAAAGGCGATATTGGACCTAAAGGAGATCAAGGCCAAAAAGGACAGCTTGGACCACAGGGACCTATTGGTCAAAAAGGACAACTTGGACCTAAAGGTGACAAAGGGCCAATAGGTAATACTGGACCCCAAGGTGCTACAGGTGGCAAAGGACAAAAAGGAACTCATGGTAACCAAGGGCTTAAAGGACCTAAAGGAGGCCAGGGCCAAAAGGGACAAAAAGGTGGACAAGGACCTGAAGGACCACAAGGACAAAAAGGTGTAATTGGACCAAAGGGTGATACAGGACCACAGGGTACTAAAGGTCAAAAAGGTGAAGTTGGCCTACAAGGTATAGAAGGTCAAAAAGGACAAAAAGGCGCACAAGGTGGCGGTGGAGGTACTGGTGATGTTGGACCAAAAGGAGATGTTGGACCAAAAGGAAATCCAGGTGCTGATGGTGCAAAGGGACCTACTGGACCACAAGGTGTTAAAGGACCTAAAGGAGATAAAGGACCTCAAGGTGGAACTGGTTCACAAGGTGGACAAGGAGATAGAGGTTTACAAGGTACTAAAGGACAAAAAGGAGCTCAGGGACCACAAGGTGGCGGAGGTCAAAAAGGACAACTTGGACCTAAAGGTCAAAAGGGTGCAACTGGAGGACAGGGTTCTAAAGGTGGTGCTGGTCAAAAAGGTCAGAAAGGTGGCCAAGGTGGTGTTGGTGATGTAGGTGCTAAAGGTCAAAAAGGTGCAATTGGACCTAAAGGCGATCAAGGTCAAAAAGGTGCAATTGGACCTAAAGGCGATGGAGGTCAAAAAGGACAGCTCGGACCTCAAGGACAAAAAGGTGCAACTGGACCTCAAGGTTCTCAAGGTGGCGGTGGCCAACAAGGTGGCAAAGGTCAAAAAGGTGAAATAGGTGTAACAGGTGCAAAGGGACCTCAAGGTGCTAAAGGTACTTATGGAGATAGAGGACAAAAAGGTGCAACTGGACCACAAGGTGGAATCGGACCTAAAGGACAAAAGGGTGCAACTGGTGCAAAGGGTTCTGCTGGTTCTAAAGGTGGAACTGGTTTAAAAGGACCTCAAGGTTTAAAAGGACCTAAAGGTACTACTGGAGCTCAAGGGCCTGGTGGTCAAAAGGGACAAATTGGACCACAAGGACCACAGGGTATTGAAGGAGCTAAAGGACCACAAGGTGGTAAAGGACAAAAAGGTACTACTGGTGCTGTAGGTTCTCAAGGTGGTGCAGGTGCTAAAGGACCTCAAGGTATTAAAGGACCTAAAGGCGATATTGGTCAAAAAGGATCTCAGGGTTCTAAAGGACCTCAAGGTATAAAAGGATATACAGGGCCTCAAGGTGATCGTGGTAGTACTGGTGCTAAAGGACCTAAAGGTGGTACTGGTCAAAAAGGTGCTATGGGACCTAAGGGTGATCGTGGTGCTACTGGTGCTAAAGGACCAACTGGTCCACAAGGGCCTAAAGGAGATCAAGGTCAAAAAGGTGCGCAAGGTACTAAAGGACCTCAAGGTACTAAAGGACCTACAGGACCAAAAGGTGATAAAGGATCTCAGGGTTCTAAAGGACCTAAAGGTGGTACTGGTGATATTGGACCAAAAGGACAAAAGGGTGCAACTGGACCACAAGGTGGTGGAGGACAAAAAGGTGCAACTGGTGCAAAGGGCCAAAAAGGTGCTCAAGGTGGCGGTGGTGCTAAAGGACCTCAAGGTGCTAAAGGACCAAAGGGAGCTCAAGGTTCTCAAGGTGGTGCTGGTAGTGCTGGAACTAAAGGACAAAAAGGTGCAACTGGACCTAAAGGTAGTAATGCCACAGGTGTTAAAGGTAATACAGGTGCTAAAGGACCTCAAGGTGCACCGGGTGGAACGGCGCAAGGACAAAAAGGTGCAACTGGTGCAAAGGGACCTGCGGGTGCAAATGCCCCAGGTGTTAAAGGACAAAAAGGTGCTCCAGGACCTAAAGGTAGTAATGCCACAGGTATTAAAGGGCCTACAGGACCTCCGGGACCTAAAGGTAGTAATGCAACTGGAAGTGCAGGACCTCCAGGACCTCCAGGACCTCCGGGACCGGGTGGACCTCCAGGAATAAGTTCGCCAGGACCTCCAGGATCTCCGGGACCAAGAGGATATAAAGGTAACACTGGACCTACAGGACCTCCAGGAGCTTCAGATAGTAGAATTAAAACTATTGAAGGACCAATTGGTAATACTCTTAATAAGATAAAAGCTATGAGAGGTGTTATATGGGATGCAAATGAATTAGGACAGTCAATCGGCTTACCTGCAAATGCGCCGCAATACGGTTTAATTGCACAAGAAGTTCAGGCTCAATTCCCAGACTTAGTATTCCCATTACCAGAACAGGTAAATGGATTTGATACTCTGTTAGGTGTAGATTACTCAAGAATATCGCCGATCTTAGTTGAAGCGATAAAAGATTTAGATAATAAAATAACCGCAATTGAAAACCAATTAGGTAGTTAATAATAGAAAAGAGCAATAAATGGCTGACTATAAGAAAATTCTGATCGCAGGTAACCCTGCTTTTACTACCGACAACATGCACCCTGATCACTTCGATTACTTACGAGGTGAAAAGGGACATGAAGGTGACGTGGCACAAAAAGGTCAAAAAGGTTCTGCGGAACCTATTGGCGAAAAAGGCCAAAAAGGTACTAAAGGTGTTAAAGGTGTTAAAGGCATTAAAGGCGGAATAGGAGATAAGGGGTTAAAGGGTATCAAAGGCCTATTAGGTACAAAGGGTGAAACTGGAAATAAGGGTTCAACTTATGGTGAACACTTAATGAAAGCATCCGGCCCTGGTATGTCAGTAAGTACTTCTACGGGATCTTTAACTAACGTGGTATGGTCTGTTACAAAAAGTGCAGAAGGTACTGAAAATAGCTGGAATGGATCTGGACGCGGCGATACTGGTATTACTGGTGATTGCCACTTATCATTTAACGTAACTGCAACTCATAAGTATATAATGGTGGGTCTTACTGAAGATCCTACTAGCAATAATTCATATAATAGCATAGATTATTGTTGGTATATGAGAGATACTGCTAGAATCTACGAGAATGGTTCTAATAAAGGTGTTCAAAATGGTAATGGTATTTATACAAACACGACAGTATTTGTAATTGAATATGTTGGTGGTGTAATTAATTACATGATGGATGGTGCGATTACTAGATCAATAAACGTTGGAACTGGTAAAACCCTTTATTTTGATTCTTCTTTCTATAAAAATAATAGTGAAGCTGAAAATATTAAATTTAGTGCAACGAGAGTTGGTGTAAAAGGAGCACAAGGACCTAAAGGAGATACTGGTTATCTTGGTGTTGCAGGTGATAAAGGTAACAAGGGTATTGCTGGTGATGGTGGTGATAAAGGTATTAAAGGTAGATTTGTTTCTGCAGAGGTTATTGGCCAAAAAGGTGTTATTGGAAATAGCCCTAAAGGTAGTAAAGGTGATATTGGTGCTAGTCCAAAAGGCACTAAAGGTGGTATCGGAGACGGTGGCCAAAAAGGTGTTAAAGGCCGAAAGGGTGTTAAAGGTATTAAAGGTATTACCGGTTTACCAGGAGCTCCTGCCAGAGACGGTGGAATCGGTGATTCTCCGATAGGACAAAAAGGAGGAACAGGTGATACTGGTGAAAAAGGTACTCAGCCAAAAGGTAGAAAGGGTATTACAGGTATTAAAGGACTTCCAGGTGATGTTGGTCCTAGTCCTAAAGGTGCTAAAGGTGTGACCGGTGATAAAGGTGTTTATGGCTTAGTTGGAGATTCTCCAGTTGGACTTAAAGGCGATAAAGGTGGCATAGGAGACGGTGGACAAAAAGGTGTTAAAGGAGGTAATCCTGCTGGACAAAAAGGCGTCAAGGGTGTTAAAGGTAATTACGGAATTATCGGAGATAGCCCTAAAGGTAGCAAAGGAGCTATTGGTCAAAAAGGTGTTTATGGTTTAGTTGGAGATTCTCCAGTTGGAACTAAAGGTATTACTGGTGCTAAAGGTGCTAAAGGACCTCAAGGACAAAAAGGTTTACAACCAACAGGAGACCGAGGTCAAAAAGGTCAAAAAGGTAATTACGGAATTATTGGAGATAGCCCAATCGGTGTTAAAGGTACAAAGGGTAATACTGGAGATCGTGGTGCTGTAGGTTATGGTAATTTCGATTCTCAAGTTGTAGGAGATAAAGGACCACAAGGTGCAGTTGGTGGCGGTGGTGATAAAGGTAACCAACCAAAGGGTGCAAAAGGTGTAACTGGTGATAAAGGTATTAAAGGTATTAAAGGTCGACAGCCTGTAGGTGATGTAGGTCTTAGAGGACCGGTTGGAGCACAAGGACCTCCAGGTAAAAAAGGATTCCAACCAACAGGTGCTGTAGGACAAAAAGGACAAAAAGGTGAAATAGGTGGATCAGGCCCTAGACCAACTGGTGACCGTGGTGGTACTGGTGATAAAGGTGGACCTGGTCTTAAAGGTTATCAGCCAACTGGTGATAAAGGTAATATAGGTGGAGGCGGCTCTCAGGGTGGTCAAGGAGATAAAGGTTATCAGCCAACTGGTGATAAAGGACTTAAAGGTTCTAAAGGTAATTACGGATTAACAGGTCCTAGACCAACTGGTGACCGTGGTGGTACTGGTGATAAAGGACTTAGGGGAGATAATGGACCTAGGCCTGCAGGAGATAAAGGTAACAAGGGTGTTAAAGGTGTAATCGGAGACGTTGGCGCAAGCCCTAAAGGTGCTAAAGGTGCTACAGGTTCCGGCGGTGGTGTAGGTGAAGGTGGTGCAAAGGGTACACAACCTACTGGTGATCGTGGTGCCGCTGGTGATAAAGGTAATATTGGTAATAAAGGTGTACAATATTATGGAGCTGCAGGAGAGAAAGGACAAAAGGGTGCTCCTGGAACTCAAACAAAAGGTGGAGTAGGAGATAAAGGACCTGTTGGTGGTTATGGTTACACGCCGACGGGTGCAGCAGACGGGCAAAAAGGAGCAACTGGTGCCCCTGGTGATGCCGGTACAAGTTTACCTGCATTAGCGGGAGATAAAGGACCTCAAGGACCTCCGGGAACTGCAAATACTGGACCAGGTGGTTCGGCAGGACCTCCGGGACCTCCGGGAACTGCATCGACTGGACCAGGTGGTTCGGGAGGACCTCCAGGACCTCCGGGAACTAGTTACTCAGGTGCCGCCGGCCCTAAAGGACCTGCTGGTAAACAAGGACCTGCTGGATCAACTGCACCAGTTGGTTCCGGTGGTGGAACGGGCCCAAGAGGCGCAAAAGGTTATACTGGATCAACAGGAGCTCCAGGACCATCTGGAGGTGGAGGAAGTGAAGATGTATGGAATATAACGGCGTATAGTGCCGGGAATGTTCTCTATTTTTCCGGGGGTAGACAACAGTACATATACGTAGCCACTTACCGAACAGTAGATGTTTGTTCTGAGGCTAGACCGGTGTTCCAAAGCGGTTATGGAGAGGTTAGAGGGCCGTTTGATGGTAGCAGATCATGTCTTACAATCTGAGAAGATGGTCCAGGTGGAAATGAAGGCAG
>ENA-UZWT01000330-UZWT01000330.1-metagenome-genome-assembly--contig:-Day-1-50m-contig-330_pt1 | contig 16855 bp, 17 predicted proteins | sample MGYA00260338_ERZ794898 | MGnify/ENA metagenome assembly ERZ794898 | reverse complement strand
TGCTGTAGAAGCAACAAAAAAATCTCTATCAACCCTTGGAAGGTTTGCAAGATTTTCTGAGGCTGTTTTATATCTTTGATATTCTTGAAGTCTTTTGATTAAAGCAAGCTTTGGATCTTCCTCTTCTTCATCGAACTGCTCTTTGGGCAACATCATTCTAGATTTTATCTCAGCCAAAGTTGCTGCCATAACAAGATATTCTGCCGCCAATTCAAATTTAAGAATATCCATTAATTCAATATATTGAACGTATTGTTGTGTTATTTCTGACACATCAAGCTCTAGTATATTGATATTTTCTTTTTTAATAAGATAAAGCAAAAGATCCATTGGCCCAGAGAAAGATTCCAGACAAAGCTCAAGTGCATTTGGCGGTATGAATAAATCATCAGGGAGGGTCTCATATGGCTGACCCATTACCATCGGAAATTCTAACTGTTTTTGTGTGACATTTATCATAGTAAACACTACATAGTGTAAGGTTTAGACGTATTTAATACAACATATAGTATTTATAAAAAAAAGGATTGATTTAGCTTAAATTATGGCAAATATTTATAAATAAAAAATAGTTTATTTTTTACTACTTTTTATATTAATTTATGAACATTGATTTAATATGGTGAATTAAACAATAAATTAATAAGCCATGAATTACCTCACCGACAATACAAGAATAATTGACAGACAAAAGGTTCCTGCGCCTTATGAGTTAGTTAACAAATATCCTCTTAACGATGAAATTTCAAGACTGGTTTATGGAACAAGAAATGAAATTAGCCAAATTCTTCATAATGCAGATGATAGGCTATTAGTTGTGACAGGGCCTTGTTCAATTCATGATACCGATAGTGCCCTAGAGTATGCAAAATGGCTTAAAGAAGAAAGCTTAAAATATAAAGATACTCTTTTGCTGGTTATGAGAGTTTATTTTGAGAAGCCAAGGACAACTGTCGGATGGAAAGGTTTGATCAATGATCCTGATTTAGATGGAAGCTACAAAATTGCAAAGGGCATTGAAAAAGCTAGAAAATTGCTTATTGATATTGCAGAGTTGGATATGCCAGTAGGTACAGAGTTTCTTGACCCTATCTCACCCCAGTATGTAACTGACTTGATATCATGGGGCGCCATAGGCGCTCGAACTGCAGAGAGCCAAATTCATAGAGAGCTAGCATCAGGTCTTTCTTGTCCAATTGGCATAAAGAATGGTACTAACGGTAGTTTAAAAGCAGCAATTGATGGAATCCAAGCTGCAAATCACTCTCATGTTTTTCTCGGTGCCACAAAAGAAGCAGAGATAGCCATGTTAAAAACTGCTGGTAATAATGATGCTCACATTATATTGCGAGGTGGGAAAGAGCCTAATTATGATAACCATTCAATCAAAGAAACTCTTACTGCTCTCAAAGAAGCTGAAGTTAATGAATCTATAATGGTGGATGCTAGTCATGGAAACAGCCAAAAAAAGTTTAAGCAACAAATTAATGTAATAGAGGATATAGGCAAGCAGATTATCCTTGGAGACCACAACCTTAAAGGCGTTATGATTGAAAGCCACATACACGAAGGCAATCAAAAAATATCTTCTAATTTAAAATATGGGCAAAGCATTACTGATGCATGCATTAACCTTGAAGATACTTCGGTATGTTTTAATACTCTTGATAAAGCAGTCCAGCAACGAAGAGAATCATAATTAAAATGGCAGATGACAAGATTTCATTTTCCAAAGAAGTTGCAGAAACTCTAAATATAGAAAGTGCAATTATTCTCGATAAATGCAATCAGGATATATTTAAAAAAATTAGATCTAAAGATGTTTTAATAGAAAGGCTTTCGAATGAGCTTACCTTTATTAAAAAAGACGATATTGAAAAAAGTCTTGATGAGTTGTTAAGGTTCAATCTTGTAAAAAAATACCAACAGGAAGACAGTAGATCAAACCTTAGACTTCCTCGAGCTAAACCATTCGAAAAGCAGGATATGGGCAATGGCTGGCTTCCTTCTAGTGAGGCCATGGATGTTCTTGAGATGGGCTCGATAGAAGAAAGCTTTATTTCTAAAAAAATACCAGAGTTTAGAATTTACTGGATGGAAAGAGGTCAGCAAAGAAATAATTGGAATAGTACATTTATTGACTATATAAGACGCGAATGGGCCAAAGAAAATAATTCAAATAAAGGATTGCCCTTTCCTATAAGCAAGACCTGGGTGCCAAGTGATGATGTATATCAAATACTATCATTATCAAATATTACTGAAGAAGATGCGTCACCTTATTTAGCCGAATTTATATTATACTGGACTGACAACGGTAGTGCTTTCAATACTTGGAACTCAAAATTTATTGATCACGTCAAAAGAAGGCATCTTGTAAGTAATAAAAATCAAAATGAAAAAAGTAAAAACCATTCTGAACCTGGAACCTTCAAACAGGGCTTCGACGAAAGAAAAAAAGATAAATCCTGGGCAGAAGAGATCAACTTTGAATAAGAATGAATTTGTTGATGCCATAGATTCCTTATTCTTAAAACTCGAGCTTGCTTACCATTATCAATTCTATAAAGTTTTTGGAACAGACCAAAGGCTGAATGAAGGTAAAAAGCTATGGGCATCTAGCTTAAAGAAATTTGATGCAACTACAATATTAAGTTCAGCAGAAACTGTTGTTGATAACCAGCCATATCTTCCTACACTAACTGATGTCATCAGGGCATGTAATGATATTTTGAGCTTAGACGGGTTTCCATCTGTTGAAGAAGCTTATATAGAAGCAAGAAAGTCATTTTCTCCTAGGGCATCTTATAACTGGTCACATCCGGTGGTTTATTTCTCTGGAAAAAAAGTAGGTTGGAACCTTTTAGACGAAAGGGACTCTAAAGAATTATTTAGTGCGTTTTCAAGGACATATATAAAGATGAAAGATCTTGCTATCAAGGGTGAAAAATTTGTATTGCCGTCTGAAGAATCTAAAGAGTCTGATTTGAAGCCTCTAGATCAAAAATTACTTGAAAAGCTTAGAAAAAAACACAATATATAAAGTATGAATAAAAACATAAGAATATCACTGGCAATTTTTATTATTGCTGCGCTTGCTTTAATCTCTGGAAGATTTGAAGAAGTGGTTGAAAAAGAGGTTATAAAAAAAGAACTGTTTACTGTAGCAACAATGAAGAGTGTTGCTATTGCTTATCAACCATTAATTAAACTTAAATCGACTACGATTTCAGAAACTAGAGTTGATGTAAGAGCTAAAACATCTGGAGAGGTTGTAAGCATTGGAGCAAGGCAAGGTAATTTTGTTGAAGGGGATTCTGTTTTATGCAGTCTTGGTATTGTTGAGCTTAACAGAACAGAGGTTAAAGCACCCTTCTCAGGTTATCTTGAGAAGATTGTTAAACCAGGAAATTTCTTAGAAAGAGGTCAGGTATGTGCAACAATAATTCAGCTAGATCCCATAACATTTGTTGCAGAGGTGCCGGAGTCGGATATCAATAAAGTAAAAGTAGGTCAGACTGTTAATTTAAATTTAATTACAGGTGAAAAAATTGACGGTAGCTTAAGCTTTGTTTCTAAAAGCGCATCAAGTCAGACAAGAACATTTAAAGTTGAAGCTGAAATTAATAATATTAATGGTCAAATACGAGATGGCATTACTTCAGAAATGATAATAAGGACCTCTAAAATAATGGCCCATAGAATTTCTCCATCAATTCTTATGTTGAATGATAAGGGACTTCTTGGTATCAAAGTGATTGAGAGTAACGATATTGTTAAATTTAAAGAAGTTAGAATTCTTGAAGACTCTGAAGAAGGTATATGGGTAATGGGAATACCAGAAAATGCCGACCTAATTGTTCAGGGCCAGGGGTTTGTGGAAGATGGGCAGCAAGTTTTAGTAAGTAAAATATGACATCAATAGTAGATTTTGCTCTTCAAAAGTCAAAAACCACATTAACAATTGCTTTTTTAATAGTAATTGCTGGCTCCTTTGCAAGGCAGGCTATTCCCATATCTGCATCACCAAATGTTCAATTACCTTTTCTTTCTATATCAGTTTATCTAGATGGAGCATCTCCTAATGACACATCAAGATTAATAGCAAAACCTCTTGAGAATAGACTAAGAACTGTTCCGGGGCTTAAAAATGTTTCATCAACAAGCTCTTTGAGCTACTCCAGAATTTTTACAGAATTTGAAGTTGGCTATGATATGGAAAAGGCTCTTGTAGATGTGAAGCAAGCGGTTGAAGAGACTAAGTTTGAGTTACCAAGAGAGGCAGAAGATCCAGTTGTTAATGAATATAATGAGTCTAGCTTTCCAGTGATGAATATTAGCGTCGTTGGATCAGGCTCAATCCGTCAAAAAGTATTTTATGCCCGCGATTTGAAAGATAAGATAGAAGCATTAGAAGAAATACTCCAAGCAGAAATGGCAGGAGCTCCAGACGAGGTTTTAGAAGGAATTTTCAATAAATCAAAATTAGAATCATACGGCGTAACTCTTTCTGATATTTATTATTCTGTAGCTAATAATAATTTAATAATTCCTGGGGGCACGCAAGACACCGGAAGAGGTAGTTTTAATATTGAAGTTCCAAGCATTATTGAATCAGCTCAAGATGTATATTCAATACCAATAAAAGTAACCAAAGACGCTATTGTAACCTTAGGGGATGTTGCGGATATAAGGAGAACGTTTAAAGACTTTTCATCTTACGCAAGAGTTAACGGTGAGGATGCAGTCACGCTGGAAATAGTTCTTAGAGAGGGTGCTAATGCTATTGATGCTTCTCAAAAAATCAATAATTTACTATCTGATTTTAGACAAACTCTTCCACCAAACCTTCGCCTGGTAATCACTGATGATGATTCAGTTTATTCAAGAGAAATGGTGAAAGAACTAAACGGCAATATTATTACTGCTGTTGTTTTGATAATGATTCTTATAATTGCAAGTTTAGGACCAAGAGTGTCGATGTTAGTTGGGCTTTCAATTCCTTTTTGTTTTCTTCTAACATACCTTGCGTTATATGCTGCAGGTGGTGAAGTAAGTTTCCTTGTAATGATGGGTCTACTCCTAGGAATGGGAATGCTTATTGATGGAGCAATTGTAATCACTGAATATGCAGATAAAAAAATATCGGAGGGCATGTCGCGTTACGAAGGATATAGGTCTGCATCAAAAAGAATGTTTTACCCCATTCTTGCCTCAACAGGAACAACCATGGCAGCATTTATTCCTGTAATGCTATGGCCAGGTTTTACTGGAGAGTTTATGAAGCTTTTACCAATTACAGTATTTTTGGTACTAATCGCATCTCTTTTTTATTCACTAATTGTAATTCCAGTTCTTGGATCTCTATTTGGACAAAAACAATCTGCACTTCATATTTCAAGCCAAAATAACACATCTTTCTTTGCTAATTTAGCTGAAAAATATGGCAACTATGCATATAAATTCGTAAAAAATCCTATCGAAACAATACTATGGGTTTTTACAGTTCTTGCTGTAATAATTTTTACATATACTAATTTTGGTAAAGGGACTGTTTATTTTGCTATTGTTGACCCTGTTCAGGCAGAGATAACTATCAGAGCAAGAGGTAATTTTTCTGCATTGGAATCAAAAGAAATAATTGAAAGTGTTGAGGAGAGATTTCTAGAAATTGATGAATTAAGCAGTGTATATCTTAGAGCTGGATCTAACTGGTGGGATAGAGGGGCTGATAAAATTGGAAGTGGTTTTATTGAAGTTGCGCCACCTTATGAAAGATCTATCTCTGGACTTGAGGTCATGAAACTGGTTACAAATTCAACAAAAGATATAGCTGGCATAATAGTCGAGGCAGAACCCGTCTTGGGTGGGCCGTCTTTTGACTCACCCATTGAGATTGCTGTTTATGCAAAAACTGAGTCGGAAGTTAATAATGCTGCCAATGTTATAGAAAAATATCTTACTGAAAATGTTCCAGGCTTAATCAATATCTCATCATCAAAAGCCTATCCATCTGTTGAGTGGAGTGTTGAAGTTGATAAACAAAAAGCAGCTCAACTTGGTGTAAACATAAGCGATGTTGGTGCCCTAGTGCAAATGCTTACCAATGGCTTTAAAGTTGGTGAATATAGACCTGATGACTCTAAAGACGAAGTTGAAATAAGGGCAAGGTTTCCTGAGGCCGATAGAACTCTAACAGGTATAAAAGATCTAAATGTTACAACTAGGCAGGGTTTGGTACCTGTAAGCTCGTTTATTGCAGTGGTTCCGAAAGAAAATAGGCAAACAGTTAGAAGAAAAAACGGGCGATATCACCATAGAATAAGAGCTGGAACAGAGGATGAGTCTAAAGTAGCGGAAAAGATCATTGAAATACAACAATGGGTTAGCACAGGCCCTATTGATTCCGGTGTTGAAATTGTATTTGAGGGAATGCAGGAGGAAACTGATGAAGTTAATAACTTTATGGCGGGAGCAGGAATAGCCGCTGTCTTTATCATGCTAATAATGCTATTGACCCAATTCAATAGCTTTTATCAATCATTGATTATATTGACCTCAGTAACGATATCTATTGTAGGCGTTATGCTTGGTTTATTGATAACAAATAGCCCTTTTAGCACAACTATGACTGGTTTATCTATAGTTACATTAGCGGGTATTGTTGTGAATAATAATATTGTCCTAATTGATACTTTTAATAAAATGAAAGAGGAATCTCCTCATCTCAAAAAATCAAATCTTATTGTTAGCGCATGCAAGCAAAGACTAAGGCCAATTCTCTTAACCTCTTTAACAACAATATTTGGTTTATTGCCTTTGGCTATGGGTGTGAGCGTTGACTTAATAGGAAGAGAAATCTTAATAGGAAGCAGGATAGTTGATTGGTGGTCAAACCTAGCCGTGTCTATTGTTTTTGGATTAGGGTTTAGTACTTTTATAACTTTAATACTTACTCCTGCTGTTCTCGCTCTACCATATGGGATGAGAAATGACCTAAAAAAATATATAAAAGCATCAGATTAATCAATTACAATAAGCCATGACCAAAGATAATGAAAACATAAATTTTGAATTAGCCCTTTCTCAACTTGAAAAGATAGTATTAAAGTTAGAGGATGACAGTATCAATCTAGAAGATTCAGTCAAGTCATTCGAGCAAGGAATAGAGCTTGTAAAAAAGTGCCAAAAACAACTTAAAGATGCCGAGTTAAAAGTAAGCAAACTGCTTGATGATGGGACAGCTGCAGAAGAAATTTAGAAAAACATATGTTGCAAGATTTCCTTTCATCAGTTCAGACTGAAGTTAAATCAAGAATCAAAGATATTATTGGTGAATCTAACCCAATAGAAAAATCCATGGCATATACCTCCATGCTTCCAAGTAAAATGGTTAGGGCTGGATTGGTTATAGCATCGGGGGAAGCAAATACTAATATCGATAAATCAAGTCTTGTAAATATGGCATGTGCAATTGAAATGATGCATAGCTATTCATTAATACATGATGATCTTCCTTGCATGGATGATGATGATATTAGAAGAAATAGCCCATCCAATCATGTTGTATTTGGTGAAGCTAATGCTGTCTTGGCCGGAGATGCTCTTCAAGCCCTTGCCTTTCAGGTTATTGCAGAAGACGAGAAACTAGATGATGGACAAAAAATTAAAGCTATAAAACTACTAAGTAGTGCCTGTGGTAAAAATGGAATGGTTTATGGGCAGCATCTAGATATTGAGAACGAAAATAATGAACATACAACTCAGTTAGATCTGGAGCAAATACATCACTTAAAAACCGGTAGACTTATTGAGTGCTCAATATTAATGGGGCAGATTAGTTCAAGTATTAATCTTGATGATCAAAAAAAGTTGGAATTATTTAGTCAGAAGATAGGTTTAGCATTTCAGATCAAAGATGATGTGTTAGATATAGTGGGTAACATAGAGAAACTAGGTAAAAATAAACTATCAGATATAAAAAATGATAAGTCAACGTATGTAAAAATTGTAGGCTTAGAAAATGCAATTGAAAGATACGAATCACTTACACAAGATGCTTTGCTTTTACTCAGAAATGTTTCTTATGATAATGATGAGCAAACTGATAAACTAGAAAATCTTGCTAATTATATAATTAATAGAGAAAGTTAAAAGTGAAGATTTTTAATAAGATACCAAGCGAAAAGCCTAAATCTAAACTTTTATGTAATATTGATTCTCCCAGTGACTATAGATCATTTTCATCTCAAGAATTAGAGTTACTGGCTGATGAGTTAAGAGAGTACCTTTTATACTCAGTTGGTCAAAGCGGTGGACATCTTGGGGGTGGGCTCGGTGTTGTAGAGTTAACCGTAGTGCTTCATTATATTTTTAACACTCCAACTGATAATTTAATCTGGGATGTTGGGCACCAAGCCTATCCACACAAAATATTAACTGGTAGAAAAAATCAAATCCAAACTATTAGACAAAAGGATGGATTGGCTCCATTTCCTAATATTACTGAAAGTGAATATGACTCTTTCGGTGTAGGGCATTCTAGCACCTCAATTAGTGCTGCTCTTGGTATGGCAATGGCAGCGGAAAATAATGAAAGAACTGTTGCTGTTATTGGCGATGGGGCAATGACGGCTGGAATGGCTTTTGAAGCTCTTAGTCACGCAGGTCACCTTAAACCAAATATGCTAGTGATACTTAATGATAATGATATGTCTATATCTGAAAATATTGGTGGATTGTCTAATTACTTTTCAAGAATATGGGCATCTAAAGTATATAAGGGTATAAAAAAAGGAGGTGCAAGTTTCTTAAAGCCACTTCCGCAAGCCTACCATTTAGCCAGAAAGGTTGAAACACAAATGAAAGCTATGGTTGCTCCAGGTTCAATATTTGAAGAGCTTGGTTTTAATTATATTGGGCCGATTGATGGGCATAATATCAATGAAATGCTAGAAGTAATTGGTAATTTAAGAGATTTTGAAGGCCCACAGTTTTTACACATAATAACAAAAAAAGGTGCAGGCCTTGATGCTGCAGAGGCTGATAGAATTGAGTTTCATGCTATAGGTAAAATTAATAGCATTAAAAGTGATTCATCTAGCAGCATAAAATATCAAGATGTTTTTGGAGAGTGGATTGTCAATCAGGCTGAGAAGGATGAAAAGCTTCTTGCTATAACTCCGGCAATGAGAGAGGGCTCAGGACTTGTTGAGTTCAGTAAGAAATTTCCTGAAAGATATTTTGATGTTGCTATTGCAGAGCAACACTCTGTAACTTTTGCAGCAGGGCTAGCAAGAAAAAATAAAAAACCAGTAGTAGCAATATATTCAACATTTATACAAAGGGCTTATGATCAGGTCATTCATGATGTAGCAGTTCAAAACCTAGATGTTACTTTTGCATTAGATAGGTCTGGTTTAGTTGGTGAAGATGGTCCTACACATTCTGGAAATTTTGATATAGCATTTTTAAGATGCATTCCTAATATTATTATCATGGCTCCATCTGATGAGGCTGAAACACAAAAGATGCTTTCTACAGGCTATAAATTTAATGGGCCTGCAGTTGTAAGATACCCTAGAGGGTCAGGGCCTAATGTAAAAAGAGATGGTTTGCTAACAACGATAGAGATTGGAAAGGCAAGGCTAATCAAAGAGGGAAGGAGTGATATTGTTTTTCTTAATTTTGGAGCCCTGTTGTCTGAAGCAAAAATAGTTGCTGAAAAATTAGATCTTACTTTAATAGATATGAGATTTGTTAAACCTCTCGATGAAGAAATCCTTTTAAAATACTTAGAGAATGCTGATATGTTTATTTCCTTAGAAGACGGATCAGTTATGGGCGGAGCAGGAAGTGCAGTTCAGGAATTTTGTTCCAATAAAAATATAGAAATTAAATCAAAATTATTTGGAATACCTGATATTTTTATAGAACATGCTTCAAGAGAAGAGATGATTGAAGATGCTGGAATTAATGCTAACCAAATATTAGACTCATTAGACCTATAGTTATAGCAGCTGCTATAAAACCAGCAACGACATCATCAAGCACAATGCCAAGACCACCCTTGATATTTTTATCAATATAGGAAATTGGATACGGCTTAGTGATATCAAATATTCTAAACAAAATAAAGGCTAAAACAACAAATGCAACCCTTTCATTTTGCGAGCTGTAGTGAATTGCTGGATAAGCTGCAATCCACATGCCAGCCAACTCGTCGATAACAATAGCCTTATGATCTTTTTCAATCAGATCTTCAGAGACTATCCCAGAAATATAAACTGCATAAAATGTAATGCCTATAATTAACATTTCAATATTGATATTTTGATGAGAAATAAAGATAAATAATAATAAAGCAGCTAAGGAACCCCATGTTCCTGGTGCATATTTAGCATTACCAATTCCACCTAGTGTTGCAATAATATGTGTCGGTTTTTTAAGATTAGGAAAGTTACTCATTAGAAATGCTCATATCCATTAATTTCAACATCATAACCTTTTTCAGAAATAAATTTTATAGCTTTATCTTTTGTAACCTTGCCAATTATGAAGAATCTATCTTTTAAGAATTTTTCTGGGATGGTGAAGCAAAGATCATAATCATCACCAGCATTAATATCATCTATATTTTCTGTAAATGGTATTTCATCCAAATATATCTCAGCCCCAACATTTGAACTATTTAATATATGCTTTAAATCTGCAAGCAAACCATCTGAGGTATCAATGCAAGATGTGGCTATTTCAGAAATTTCTTTTCCAAGATTAATTTTTGATTCTGGTCTTAAATAATCATCTATAAAGGTGGAGTTTTTTTTCCCTGATTGAAGATCTTTCAATCCTTTTTTTGCCCTTCCAACCTGCTTTGAAATACAAATGAAGTCTCCATCATGTGCACCGCTTCTTTTCAAAATTTTATCTAAAAAGGGTTCTCCATATACAATGATATTTATATTTAGCTGGCCTTTTGTGAAATCGCCTCCGATAAGAGGCACTTCATATATTTTTGAAATTTCTTTAACCCCATTAGAAAAATTTCTATACCAGTCAATATCATTTATTAGACTTGAAATGGATATACTAAAAGCAATTGGTCGACACCCCATTGCAGCAATGTCACTCAAGGCAACTGCAATAGACCTATAAGCTATTTGTGACGGTTCTATATCTTCAGGAAAATGTATTCCTTCAACAGAAGAATCTACAGAAGTTATGATAGGTTTATTTGATTGGAAAACGGCACAATCATCCCCTGGGGGAATAATTATGCCATTTTGAGAATAATATTTAGAGCCTATATCTTGGAATAAATCTATAAGCTCAAATTCAGAGGCCAATGATCAGCTAGGATATCTTTCAAATAAACCTGAGGCTCCCATTCCACCACCAACACACATCGTTACTACTCCAAATTGAGCATCTCTTCTAACAAGTTCTCTTGTAAGATGACCTACACATCTTGATCCAGTCATGCCAAATGGATGACCTATTGAGATCGATCCACCATTAACGTTAAGCTTATCCATTGGTATTCCTAGTTTATCTCTACAGTATGCTACTTGAACAGCAAATGCTTCGTTGAGCTCCCATAAATCAATATCCCCCATGGACATTCCATAATTTTTAAGCAACTTAGGTACTGAATAAACTGGTCCAATACCCATTTCATCAGGCTCACAACCCATGGTTGTAAAACCTCTAAAATAAGCAATTGGTTTAAGGCCAAGTTCAAGAGCTTTATCTTCTGACATTATTAAATTTACAGATGCTCCATCAGATAGCTGAGATGAATTTCCAGCTGTAACGCTTCCATTTTCAGGATCAAAAACAGGTTTTAGACCCGCTAAACCTTCTAGTGTAGTAGTTGGTCTATTACATTCATCTTTATCAACTGTTACATCGACCTCTTTAGATTCTCCAGTTTCCTTATTCATAAGCAACATCTTAGTGTCCATAGGTATAATCTCATCATCATATATACCTGCTTCTTGAGCAGCTGCAGTTCTCATTTGACTCTGAAAGGCTAATTCGTCCTGTGCCTCTCTGGAGATTCCATATCTTTTTGCAACAACCTCTGCTGTCATCCCCATTGGGTAATATATCCCAGGAGATTGCTCAGCAAGTTTCTCATTAACAAAATTATCAGTATTCATTTTCATCATTGAGATAGTCTCTGCACCACCAGCTATTACAGTGTCATAACACCCAGCCATGATTTGACCAGCAGCCATGGAAATTGACTGCATTCCAGATGAGCAATATCTATTAATTGTAGTTCCACCGGTAGACATTGGAAGATTTGAAAGTACCGCTGCGTTTCTACCAATGTTATGACCTTGGGCACCCTCTGGATTCCCACAGCCCATAATGATGTCCTCTACCGCCTCAGGTGGCAAATTAGGATTTCTTTCAAGCAAAGCATTTATGATATGAGCCAACATGTCATCTGGTCGCGTCATATTAAATCCGCCACGATGAGATTTCGCTAAACCAGTTCTAACACTATCTACAATAACAACATTTTTCATCTTTTCTCCATTAGTAAAAAATTTACAAGATCATTCTAATCGATCCTCTTCACTTCTTAAAGCCTTATACCACTTTGGTATTAAATCAATTTCATATTCGTCAGCTTTCTTCAATATATAAGGAATAGTAACTGGGCTAAAAGGAAGAATAACCAATACTCCCAAGCCTATGCTTTTTAGTACTTGGGTGAGTTGTTCATTTGCAAAGTCTAACTCATCGTCAGTTACAGACCCTTCAATATATTTAACATAAATATCTAACATTTTTTTATTTTCATCAGACTCTTCTAAAAAGCTTTCCTTAATCTTAAGAAGGTATTTTTGTATTTTTTTTGTATTCATATTTAACTTATTATTATGCTACATTTCTTAATATGAAAAAATCTGAAAGAGCTATATTTATATTAAAAATTCTCGAGGGTCATTATCCGGAGACGCCTGTTCCATTGGAGCACTGCGACCATTTCACACTCCTTGTAGCAGTTTTGCTCTCAGCGCAGTGCACAGATGAAAGAGTAAACAAAATAACTCCTATTCTCTTTGCGAAAGCTAAAAATGCTAAAGAAATGTCTGTTTTATCTGAAATCGAAATTTATAACATAATCAAACCATGTGGGTTGGGTCCTAAAAAATCAAAAGCGATAAAAAAACTTTCAGAGATTCTCGTCGAAGAATATGATTCTATAGTTCCTTCTGAAATTGAAAAGTTGGAACAACTTCCGGGCGTTGGCCACAAAACAGCCTCAGTTGTAATCAGTCAAGGCTTTGGTGTTCCTGCTTTTCCTGTTGATACCCATATTCATAGGCTAGCTCAAAGATGGGGCCTAACTAAGGGAAAAAATGTTGTTCAGACAGAAAAAGATCTAAAAAAAGTTTTTCCAAAAAATAAATGGAATAAGTTACATTTACAGATAATTTTTTGGGGAAGAGAGTTTTGCTCTGCCAGAGGATGTTTTGGTCTTGATTGTGAAATATGCAAAGGTTGTTATCCAAAAAGAGTTAGGCGTTTTGTCCACAACCAGCCTTAGATGATTTAAAATAAGTTTTTAATTAAAATTTCTGGAGAAAAAGTTGTTTAATAAGATTAAAAATGGATTGTTTAACTCTTTGAAAAAATCTTCAAGAGCAGACTCAATTTTCTCAAATACTGAAAATATTGAGAGTTATGATGATGAATTATGGAGTTCTTTCAAAAATGAATCTCAAAGACAGGAGGATCATGTTGAGCTAATAGCATCAGAAAATTATGCTAGCAGTAGAATTCTTGAAGCTCAAGGCTCAGTCCTGACTAATAAATACGCTGAAGGCTATCCATCAAAAAGATATTATGGAGGATGTGAATACGTTGATGTTGCAGAAGAACTTGCGATTGAAAGAGCTAAAAAGTTATTTGGTGCAGCATATGCAAACGTTCAACCACACTCAGGCTCTTCAGCAAATGCTGCAGCATTTTTAGCCCTTCTAAAACCAAATGATATTATTTTAGGAATGAGCTTAGATCATGGCGGTCACTTAACTCATGGTGCAAAAGTTAATTTTTCAGGAAGGAATTATATAAGCTATCAATATGGCCTTCACCCAGAAACTCATGACATAGACTATGATCAAGTTCGTGAAATGGCAATTGAGCATAAACCTAAATTAATCATTGCAGGGTTTTCTGCTTTTTCAGGAATAGTGGACTGGAAAAAATTTAGAGAAATTGCAGATGAGGTGGGAGCATATTTTCTTGTTGATATGGCGCATGTTTCTGGCTTGGTTGCAGCAGGACTGTACCCTTCTCCAATCCCATATGCCGATGTTGTAACTTCAACAACTCATAAGACCTTAAGGGGGCCAAGATCTGGAATAATTCTAGCTAAAGAAAACCCGGAACTTCATAAAAAACTTAACTCTGCTGTTTTTCCTGGATCTCAGGGAGGGCCTCTAATGCATGTTGTTGCAGCTAAAGCCATTTGTTTTAAAGAGGCTTTAGACCCTGAATTTAAAAGATATATCCAACAAGTTATAAATAATGCAAAAGTGATGAGCAAAACAATAATGTCTCGTGGCATAGATGTTGTTACAGGTGGGACTGAAAATCATATAGTGCTAGTTGATCTTAGAAGTAAGAATATTACAGGTAAGGACTTAGAAAGAGTTTTGGGCGAAGTGAATATTACAGTCAATAAGAACTCTGTGCCAAATGATCCTAAGTCTCCTTTTGTTACATCTGGGGTGAGACTTGGAACACCTGCAATTACAACTCGAGGGTTTAAAGAAAAAGAAGTAAAGTTAATAAGCAATTGGATATGCGATATTATCTTGAATATGGATGACAATAAAAAACATGAAGAAATTAAAAGAAAGATAGGCGATCTTTGCAGTAAATATCCCGTGTACAGGCTATAGATGCATTGTCCATACTGCCAAGCTGAAGATACTAAAGTAATAGACTCTCGTCTTGTTGCAGATGGCTCACAGACAAGAAGAAGGCGTTCATGTGAAGTTTGTCAGTCAAGATTTACCACCTTTGAAACTGCTGATCTGGCCTTACCTAAGGTAATAAAAAGTGATGGTGAAAGGCAGCCGTTTGATGGATCAAAACTTAAGAAAGGAATGTTGAGAGCTCTTGAAAAAAGACCGCTTTCCACTGAAGAAATTGATGCATGTTTTAGCAAAATACTTTATAAAATTAGAACGTGTGGAGAACGAGAAATTAAATCTCTGCGCATAGGTGAGTTTATGATGGACTCTCTAAAAGAGGTTGATAAAGTTGCTTATGTAAGGTTTGCTTCAGTTTATAGAGACTTTCAAGATATTAAAGATTTTTCTGCGGAGATACACTCCCTCAACAAAGAAAACCCTAAAAAGAAATAAGTGATGACTCGAGAAGGTTATATGCAGGAAGCTATAAGTCTTGCGCTCAAAGGTTCATTCAACGTGCACCCAAACCCAAAAGTCGGATGCATCCTAGTTAAAAATAATGAAATTATTGGAAAGGGATACCATAAAGAATATGGTGGTCATCATGCAGAAGTAAATGCTTTTAAATATTGTATAAAAAAATATGGTAAAGCTAAAGCAACTAAGCTTCTCTTTGGATCCACTGCATATGTCACCCTTGAACCCTGCTCTATATTTTCAAAAACTCCGCCGTGTACATCCTCCCTTATTAAATATGGTATTAAGAATGTATTTTGTGCAAGCCTTGATCCAAATAAAAAAATAAATGGAAATGGGGTAAAAATATTAAAAGAAAACGGCATCAATGTTGAGGTGGGGTTGCTTGAGAAACAAGCAACCAGCATTAATCATGAGTTCTTTTTTAAACATAAAAAAGGAAGGCCATTTATAAGAATGAAAATAGCTCAGTCTTTAGATGCAAAAATTGCATTATCTAATGGAGAAAGTAAATGGATAACTTCAAAGAAATCTAGAGATGATGTTCAACAAATAAGGTTGGCTTGTGATGGTATTTTAGTAGGGTCAGGCACTATTTTAAAAGATAATCCTAGGCTTAATGTAAGAAAAAGTATTAGTGGCTTAAATAGGGCGCAACCAAAGAAAATTGTTTTAGGTTCTGGTTTTTTAACAAAAAAAGATGATTTAAAAATTCTTAAAGGGGCTAGTGAAGTTATTGTATGTTCAAGGAAATTTTTGTCATATTCAAAAGATAAAAATCTTACAAAAATTCCAATTAAGAAAAGCTCTACCTTGAAAGATACTCTCAAAGAATTAGGTAAGCATGAATTAAATTCCATATTGGTTGAAGGGGGCTCAAAGGTATTTACCTCCTTTCTGAAAGAGGATCTTGTAGATGAGCTAATCGTCTATATATCTCCAAAAATTTTAGGAAAAAAATCGATAGACAGTATTTCCATGGAACCCCCGAGTATTTTAAGTGATGCAAAGAAGTTTAAAATATATGATTCAATGCTCGTTGATGATGATATTAAGATTATAATGCGTAAAAAAATATAAATATAAATGAATTTCAATACAGTCGAAGAACTAATTACTGATATCCAAAATGGTGAAATGGTTATCCTGCTTGATGACGAGGATAGAGAGAATGAGGGAGATCTTGTATGCGCATCTCAGCTAGTAACACCTGAAATTATAAATTTTATGGTGTCTAAGGCTAAAGGTTTGGTATGCCTTACGCTAAATTCAAAAAAGTGTGATGAATTAAATCTTTCCATGATGACAGAGAGTAATAAAGCAAATCATGGAACAGCCTTTACCGTCTCTATTGAAGCTGCATCTGGAATAACTACAGGAATTTCAGCAGCTGATAGATCTCATACAATCAGGACAGCAGTTGCAAAAGAGTCTAA
>ENA-UZWT01007667-UZWT01007667.1-metagenome-genome-assembly--contig:-Day-1-50m-contig-7667_pt1 | contig 17087 bp, 13 predicted proteins | sample MGYA00260338_ERZ794898 | MGnify/ENA metagenome assembly ERZ794898 | reverse complement strand
TCACTTCGTTGAGTATTTGTATCAGTATTAGTATCAGTTGATGAAAAAATAAATTCACCATTTGCTTTTTCTTCTATACTTACATTATCCCCACCGACTAAATTGATATTTCCAGTACGATAAGTACCTGCATTATCTTTTCTGATTGAAGTTATCGTATTATTATTTGCATCCGATGTTGTTAATGCAAAAGTACTACCATCTTGTTTGGTAAAGGTAGTAGTATCATTAGATACTGTAGCACTTACTACAGGATTCACATTTTTTGCAATTGCGTCTACAATTTCTTGGTCTGTTCTTTGAGTATTTGTATCAGTATTTGTATCAGTTGAAGTTATGGTGATAGTACTTGCATCTGTTCTACTTACAGTAGTTGCACCTGCACCAACAAATTTTACATCATCTGTGGTTGCACCATTATGTCCGGCACCGGTTAATCTTAACTTAATACCACTTGAAGATACAACTGAAGTTGAATATGTATTTTGTGTATTTGTATCACTAGCTGTTTTAATATACCCAAAAGCTGCAATTTCAGCATCTGTTAATTGAGTATTTGTATCTGGAAGTGTTATAGATCCACCGTCTGTTAAACTTAATATCTGTCCATTAATAGATAAATCTTGAGTATCAGTATTTTTTTTAATATACCCAAAAGCTGCTATATCAGCATCTGTTAATTGTGTATTGGTATTAGACCAAGGAACGTTAACAAACATCTTACCACTTGATAATTCTACAGGATAATTTTTACCTGATTCAGTAAATCCAATTTTAACTAAACCTAAAGTAGATGCAGTTGCCGTTGAATAAGTGGTATCATTATTAGTCCAAGGTATATTAACAACACCCTGTCCTGCAGAGTTTACTTGCAATCCATAAGTTCTGTTAGCGGTTGTTGATACCGTATTAGCTGCTACTGATTGTGGTGTACTACTAAATAACTCAATTCCACCTCTTGTAGTAGCATCTGCAGCTGGTAATGTATAGTTGTTGTATGTTGCTGATGAGAATGCAAGAGAACCTAATTCTCTAGTTCCAATTACTCCATCCCCATTAATCATTAGTGAAGTTTTTTCACTACTTTGCCCTGAAATCCCTGATCGGGATAGGCTACTTAAACTAGCGTCTGAACCACTAGTTATTAATTTTTTCCAATTCGGCATGTCTTATTTCTATTTACGGTTGGCTACAAAGTTTTGTCCACTTCCCTTACGGGCCAATAATTAGTTTATAATAAATAGTATTATAAAGAGTAAAGTACTATTTAGCTTTTAACTGATTTGTAAGTTTAGAAAATACTGCGTAAAATTGTTCAAATTCTGCTCCTATGAATTGGGCAGATTTCATTTTTAATAAAAGAAACTCAATTTCTTTTTTAGATAACTCAGTACTTGGGGGAGTGTTTGTTTTCCCCTTTACTATCATTTTATTGCTCTTTATAGCCATAACTACTGTCTTTTATAATAGATAAGGGGGCATATAGCCCCCCTTTCTAAGTTTATTAAATTAAAAGCTTTATTTCCAATTTAGTATTACTCTACGTATATGAAAATATCTTTTCTTCCGTCGATAAAGATGTTACCATCTTTTTCATAATTAGCATCTGGAACTCCAACACCTCTAAAATTCAAAGCTTCTCCTTCTCCTGGTGCTTCTTTAGTACGTTTGTGTACAGATACTGCAAATGCATCTGATGCAATTGATGTTTGGTCTTTTGTTGCTCCTTCGTAATCGAATGCCCATCTATCAGCAGTAAAATCCCAACCAAATGCTCTACCACCTAACTCATTTTCCTTATCTTCAATAACTAAACCACCATCGGCTCTGGCGCCACCGTTATTTAAATTAATGAATTGGTCTGTTACATTTAAGTTTGTTGTATCAATAGTAGTAGTTGTTCCACTTACAGTTAAATCACCAGTTACTATTAAATCATTACCGATAGAAATAACGTCATTACCATCTCCAATTGCTAATGCATTACCCGGCATTCCTTGGCCAAGCACAGCTTTAACATCTGCGATTGTAAGTGTATAGTCATTTGCATTAGTATCAATACCGTTTAACTTAACCTTATCTGCTGCTGACATAACACCTGCATCTGATACTGTAGCTCCTGCTAAAATTACATCGTTAGTAGCTCCGTCAGAAGTAATTCCGTAAGTTGTACCTGTTACAGTACCTGTGCTTAATGCTGTAGCTGCGTTAGTTACTTTCTTATTGTTTGCCTCTACTTCATCAAATTTAGCTTTTGACATTAAACCTGCTTTACTTGTAGTTGCAGATGCTAAAATTACATCATCATTACTTCCATCAGAATTAATTCCGTAAGTTGTAGTTGTTACAGTACCTGTGCTTAATGCTGTAGATACGTTACTATCTATTGCTGAAATATCTGAAGCTAAAGCGCCTGATACTGCTGCTAATTCTGCATCTGTTGCAAAGTTAGAATTTAAAGATCCAGTAAAGTTATTTAAAGCTCCAATTGCAGCTCTTTCTGCATCAGTAATAATTTTACCTGAACCAGCGTTGCTAACATCAGTATGTCCTGTTACTGAACCTAGTTCTTGAAGTGCTGTTCCTAAAGCTATTCTTTCTGCATCAGTAATGATTATTCCTGAACCTGCTGATGATACATCAGTATGTCCTGTTACTGAACCTAAGCCTTGTAGAGCTGTTCCTAAAGTTGTTCTTTCTGTATCAGTAATGATTTTACCCGAGCCAGCGTTAGTAACGTCATTGTGCTGTGTTACAGAACCAAAAGAGGTTAAGTAGCCGCTATCGTTATCTAGCTGGGATAGTCCACTACCTGATACAATAATTTTTTTCCATTCTGCCATTTTAATTTTTGTTTTATTTGTTAATTATTAAAAAAAATATTTGTGTTGTTTTTTATCTATTATAAATATGCCTTAGGTTACATTCCTAAGAAAAAATTACCATTTATATCTCTATACATTCCGCCATCTATTTCTGAAGGTGTTTTTGTTTGAGAAGTAAATACTAATACTCCTTGATTATTTACTCTTATTAGTTCAGTAGAACCTGAAGATATGGTAAAGGGGTTATCTTTCCCTTCATACTTTAATTCTAATGAACCATTTATCTCTATATTATTATTTGTAGAGTAGAATGATCCTGTTTGGCTAAATATACCACTATTAGATAGTTCTGCTATTGCATCTATAAAATGTGATGAGCCAGTATCTAAACTTATTGTTACATCACCAGATGTATCGCCTCCACTTAATCCACTTCCTGCTATTACAGATGTTATATCACCTCCGGATCCAGCATTTGCTAGTTCGACCCAATTACCTCCATGAGCAAAGTATGCTTTTCCTGTTGCATGAACATGAGCAAACATTCCGTGGTATTTAGATGCACTTGGTAAATCTGCTAATTGAGAATATACGTTAGAAAACAAAACTTTGTTTCCATCCATATCTAAGTCACCAGAAGATATTGCTGATGTAATTTGTGCTGATGAAGAAACTATTCCGTTAGGTATATTAGAAAGGGCTGTATAATCATATACAGTTGGTGCTGGTGCTCCGCTAAGATTAATAATCCAAGGACCGTTACTATTTAATAAGTTACCGTTATTTGATACGTGTGAAAATGTTAATTGCGTTCCACTATAAGCAGTTACTATTGCAATTTGTACATTAGTCATATCTAATGGATACGTAATCGAAATATATTCACCACCTACATAAGATAATTCAGAATCTACTGTCAGTGTTGCGCCTGCATTATTTGAGTGTAAGTCAGTTGAAGTTGTAGAGAAATCTACTGAACCTCCTCCTCCAGAACCGAAGCCAGTAAAGACTGACCATGAAACTGTATCTTCAAATGTATTTACATAATCTGCTGGTGTTACTGTAGCTTGATATGTAGCTGATTCTCCTTCTACCCATACTATCTGTCCATTAGATGTTTGAGTAACGGGGATGTTATTCAATGCACCAGTATTAGCTATTGTACGAAATGCTCCACGAATAAAATCTACATCCGCTATCGCAATTCCAGAACCACTGGCTGCACTTGTTAACTCTAATTTTGAACTGAATAATGGCATTTGTCTATATCTATTTTTTTATGTTGGTAAACTTAAACCTGCTGGTACTAATCTTATTGTAAAGTTAGATCCAATTGCATTTTGTGATTTTCTTCCAAAAACAAACCATTCGTTATATCCAAGATGACTTGAATCTAAAGTAATAGAATGTAAATCTCCTGATTCTATTCCGAATCCATTACCATCTACATTCATACATGGTACTGCTCCACCTATTGCGTTATTAAATGATTCTTCAATAGATGTAGGAACAACCATATCAGAACCGGAAGGGAATAGAACTATTACCTGTCCTGTTGTTGATGCTGATATTGAACCTATAGTTGATAGTACAGAATCTAATGTAGCTTGACCTGTTGCTTCTGCTTGTAAGGTAGCTACTTTACCTCCTGCTAAGTTAATTGTACTGTTACCTATATCTCCAGATTTGAATCTATAAAAAGGAGATAAAGTATTAGCAGTATAACCAGTAACTTCTGGAGGAGTATCAAAATTAACTGTGCTAGCTCCCATTACTCCGTTGTAGTTAGCGTTAAATCCTGCATCAGAACCGTAATTTGAAGTATATACATATACTTTTCCATAGTCTGATGATTGAGTTACTACAATTGTTGCTGAATCAGTACCTACCTTTCCAAATGAGTCTGTAGCATTTACTACAAAGTTATAAGTACCTGCTGTTAATGTTCCTTTAGCAGCTATCTTCCAAGAAGTACCGTTACTATTTTGACTTAATGCAGTGAACGAACCAGCGTTAGTTCCTGTCAGGTTAACAGTAATTGGATAATCTGCTTCAGTATCTGTAATACCTACAATAGCAACTGTTGTTCCATTTGTTATATTATCAGATTCTAAACCTGATTCTTCAGTTACATTTACTATAGGTGCTTGATTTGCTACTACAGCAATACTTACGTTAGAAGACCCGTGATTATTATATTGATCTTGATACGATATTGTAGTATTTATGGTATCACCGGCTGCATAAGGTGAACCAACTAAATTATTTCCTAATGAAAGCTTACCGCTTGCACTAACATCTATATATGATAAACTAGAAGTAAAAGCTTGAACTGTTGCTCCTCCGTAATTAGGAGAGTAACTTACATTTACATCAGCAGCAGTTCCTGTTCTACCGTTACTGTTAATTTTTATATCATCTCCTTGAGTTGCAGATTCTATTACCCTAAAAGTACCATTTTGACTTAGAGTACCGTCATCTGCTTGAGCTATATTAATAGTATGAGATGAAGTTCTAGTTGCAAATCCTGTTACATCTGATATAGTAGCACCAAATGTGTAACTACCTGCAGTTAAGTTAGATAGTGCTTTAACTTGATATGTACTATTATTAACAGTTGTAGCTGATATTTTAGTATGTCCGTTATTATCAAAAACAAATGAACTAATATCTATACCATTACCTTCTGGATCACTAAAACTTATTGTTGTTAAAGTATTCCCTGTTTTTGCTTTATTTGTATTTAAATTACTATTAGTATTAGTAAAAGTAATATTTGGTGCTTGATTATCTGTTACATTAACTATAAATGACTTCGTTCCTACACTACTAAAAGAGTTAGTTGCAGTTACAGTTCCTGATATTTGATCTCCTCCTTCATTTGAAGAATCTGCTAGATCATTAGTAAGTGAAATATACCCTGAAGAGTTAATAGAAAATATATTTGATGGAGTTACACTCCAATTTACTGATTGATTAGCAGTAAATCTTGAAGTAGTACCTGAATATCCGTTTGCATTATCGTATACACTATCATTTGCTTCTGCAGACTCTATTACATATAATGTTGTATCTCCACTTACTATTGGGACAGTATCATCACTTATAGGTATACTTATTAATCCTGTGTCTGTACCATTATTATATGAGTCAGTTACAGTAACTCGGTAGATATACTTATTAATTAAATCTGAGTTTATATTAACTCCTGTTTTTCTAGTTACAATACCGTTAGAAGAGATATCAAATGCGTCTTCGTTAGGATCTGTATGACCTGTTCCTGAATATGTGCCAAGATTAACGTTACTGCCATCAATCTCTAATCCAGCCAGAACTGCATTTTTAATTACTACTGTATCTCCTTCTGGATCTGTTGTTGTTATTGTTCCTGCTGATGCTCCGTTACTGCTGCTTTCATTTACTCCAGTTAATGTTTGATTATTTACTGAAGGTTGTGCATTATCTGTTACATTTATAGTAATAGGAAGAGTTGTTAATGAATTACTATCTTCTCCATTCTGATAATGTGAATCAGATGCTATTACAGATAAGTTATAAGAAGTAATGCTTTCAAAGTCAAGAGATGCTGTTAATTGTCTTATAGATACGTAATTGCTAAAGTGAGCTATTTGAAAATGCCCATTTGCATCAGCAGTTGAATCTATCGTAATAGTATCTGCTTCAGAGTCTGTAAAATATATTTTAGCTATTTCTCCACTGCTAGCATTTTCGTTTCTTGATACGCTAAATGAAGAAATTACATTACTTCCTACATTAGGGTGTCTAAATTTAGGTGCCTGGTTAGGAGTAACGTGTATGTATATTGTTTTAGTAGAGGTAGCTCCAATAGAATCTGTTACTCTTATCTGAACTGGGTGTGCTAATGTTCCGTCTCCTCTATCTACTGTGTTAAACGTAGGAGATATAGCTTTAGTAGCTAATTTTAATACTCCAGAAGCAATTGTTACTAATCCTGCAGAGTAAGCTCCGTCTAATGAAAAAGTAACGCTATTACCTTCAGGATCTGTAGCATTAAGTGTTACTATATTAGCACCGTTTGCAGTATATTCTGCTATAACTTGATTCCCGGTATTAATAACTGGGTTAGTATTTGGATAAAATAAAGCATCTAAGAAATCTGTTACAGTACCATCAGTTCCCGGATTAAATATGTTAAATAAGGGGTGAACAGTATTAGATATTAATCTATTTCCATTATAAGGTACATCGGAAGAAGAAATAAAACCAAAACTACTAATTTGTGCTGAAGAAGATACAGTTCCGGAAGGAATACTTTCTCCAGTACTACCTGTTATAAATCCTAATTCAGCTATCTGTACAGAAGATGATACAGTCCCTGATGGAACGGTAGCATTAATGTCAAAACCTAATGCAGTTATTTGTGCAGAAGATGATATGATATCTGATGGAAAATCTTTTATAAATCCTAAATCACTAATCTGTATAGATGATGATATTACATTTGCTAATTCAGGTGAAGTAACATATGATGAAGTTAAGGAATTTAAATGAGGTATACTTGACGTTAACCCTAGTATATTACTTATATTAACATCATTAGATGCAGTATATGAATGTATTGAACCTGTATGTCTATTCAATGGACCAAGATTGGCCATTGTAGGGTTTGTTAAGTCATCAATCTCCTGTATTACGTTTCTTCCATTGAAAGTAAGTTGGGATCCTGATATATTAAGAGAACCTGTTAACTGTAATGCTTCTGCACCCGGAACAAGCTGGGTGGACACAATGCCATTGTTTATAAAGGCTAAAGAGCCTGAGAGTCTGCCGGTGAACTTAGTCATCTACTTAATTAATTTTTTATACAACTATAACCGACGGGATTTTACCCTTTACAATAAATAGTCCCGTTCTCTAAAGATCAGTTTCTGTTTCTGCACCAAATTTTAATTCTGACTTGGTATAGAACTTCTTATTATTGTGAGGATGTGCATTTATCGCGTCTGTTATAATGTGACCTAAAAGGTTTATTTGAAATTCTGTTTTTATTATTCTGTCATTTCCTTGTACTATTTCTGCTGAGGTAGTATATGTATTTATTTGTGCTCTAAACCTAAATTTACTTGCATCGCCCCAGTAAGAATCAGATGAGAAGTTAATACCTTCTATAATCTTATTATTCTGTTCAACATAATCAGTAAAAATCATACAAGAGTATGTAATATTTACATAATCCGGTATAGCTACTGCATAATACTCTTCTACTGGTTTCCTGCTATTAAGTACTCCGAATCTATCGTATATATTCTTCTTAGAAAATTGTTTTTTAAAGATTCCGAAATTATTTGGGTTATTTCCATCTAACTTATTACCTAGCTGCCTATTTTTTTCAATACTATCTCTTCTAAAAACGATTAAAGGTGCTTGCATCTTACCGTTCTTATCTCTATAGTACCCATCTTTCTGCATAGATGCCCAACGTTCAGGAGATCCGTATACAAGTGGTACGTTTATTATTTTACCGTTCTGAGTCACCTGTGGTCTTAGTACTTCATTAAAGTAGTAGTGTATAGATTCATCGATATCTTTTATACCGACGGTTAGATTTTTTATTTTATCGTTCTTACGGCTAACTTGATTTACTCTACTCTTTGAGGAATCAACTGCGTATTTACCATTAATAGGAGCACCTGAATCGGGATTAACATAGTTAGTTATGCTATCTTGCGATAGTTTAGCTTGACTTCTTGGTATTGGTTTCTTTCCTGCCATATTATCTTACTTCTGTTATTCCAACTCTGTCTGCTCTAGTTAAATGGCAATCAACTGTTATTGAAACTGATGATCCAAAGCCGCTAGCATGTCCAGATAAGTTATACTCTTTATTTCTACCTAAAAATAACGTGTTTTCTCTAACAGCATCTACTTCATAGAAGTCATTCTGCCATTGAATTATGTCACCTACTTCAGGTACTAGACTAGAATCTACTAAATCCTGTCTTATAAATGCAAAAGATGCTTCCCTTCCTAAATCTATTCCAAATTCCTGTACATCGTACACTTGATCACCTCTTGTTATCAAGCAATACATCTTAATTGCATTCCAATATGTCTTTTCTAATGCTTCTCCATATAGGTTAACATCTAAATCTTCTAAACTTAGCTTATGATACAGAATTTCTTGTTCAATTATGTCTTTTAAAAGCTCACGATTGATGTTAATTAATAAATCAAAGTCTCTGTTAGATCCAAATAGCATTATTTTTCTTCTATAGTTTGTTCACCTACTTCTATTACTGCTATATCACTATACTTAGCTTTAGCATTAGTTTTTAAAGCATCAAAAGCTTCTTTAGCTTCTTTTTGGCTGATTATTTTTACTTTATATGTTGCTTTTTTATTATCTTTGTCTTTAGACGCTACTGTACAGGTTGTAACTCCAGGTAATGCTCTAATAGCATCGTCATATCCATCAGGACCGTCTTCAGAGAAAGTAACTTGCATCATTGCTTCGTACGTTCTGTATTCTATTTCTAATATAATATCTAATAACTTCATTAACCTATGTATATAGTCATTGGAATTGATTTTAAGATGTTTTCTACATCTTCTGACTCTTTAGCTTGTGCATCTAACTGAGCTGATCTACCTGTTGAGGTTAAAGTTTCTCTTAATTGAGTTAATAGTGCTGTTTTTTCTGCTCTAGCATCAGCTAGTAAGTCAGCTTGGTTAAGAGTTGCTTCAGCACCGGGTACTGGAACTGTTTGATACTTACCTCTTATATAACCTAGTACTTCTTTAGCTAAAGCTAACGTATAGTTAAATATCCATTGACGTCCTACACTGTTTATACCTTTATATTCTGGGTTAGAGTATGGTACTTCACCTACATTAGATATAAGGCTTGTATCAGTATTGTAATTTATTTTAGATTTATCAGTATTCTTATAGTATTCAAAGTGCATTTTTCCAGCTCTACTGGGAATTGGAAATAACTTAAGTTTACTATTTACTATCTCAAAAGAATAAGTAGACTTTCTTACTTGATCATTAAATTCAATTGCTTGAGTTTTTAATATATCATAGGAAGTTGGCATCATTAAGAAATTAACACCAGGACTAAAGGATCCAAAATCAAAAGCAGTCATAAGAGACTGTACTCCTGTCCCGGTCCCTGCATATGGGTCAAAGTAACGTAGTATTGCTGGTGGTGCCTCATAGAAAACTTTTCTAATCTCTATACCGCCTTCAATACCTTGTGTTTCTGCCCAGGCATCTAAATCGTAAGTCTGTTGATTACTTATAGTCTCTATAGATCCTGTATGTCTGTCTACGTTACCGCCTACTCCTGCTTCAGTACCGTAGTGTTTTGATAATTCTACAATTCTGCTTAGGGTAGGATCTACTACCTGTGTATTAATTAAACTACCTGTTGAACTTCCTTCAAGGCTTAAGTAATTTTCTCTAATCTTATAAGTAAATACTTCGTTACCGTAAGTAGTTATCGCTTCTTCAAAGCATGCAAACATTTGTTGTTGTTGTAATTCAACATCCATAAGAGGGTATCCTAAACGAGTACCCACAAATTTTGCTACCTTTTGTGCATCTGTTTGGAAGGTTATATCACTGTCGTAGAATCCAAAAGGAGTATCCCCAGGAGTAAACGTTGCAGTGCCGTCCCATATTTGTTTGTTTGCCATTACTTAAAGTTTTATATAAATAGCTGCTAATCTCTGAAGGTTTTATACACTTTGAGAAGAGGTGCAACTATATCATGCCTATGGTTCTTAGCTAATGAGTGAGTTACAAAGCCTTCTACTTGTTCTTCTAGTCTAGAAAGGAAAGAAAATCCAGTCTCTCTTTTATCTCTCAAGTCAATTTGAGCCATATCTCCACATATACACATCTTAGCATTTTTACCTAACCTACCTATCACTGTTTCCATCTGAGAGTGAGTTACGTTCTGTGCTTCATCTACTATTACAAATGAATTTAAGAAGGTTCTTCCTCTCATAAAAGCAAATGGTACTATCTCTATATTACCTGCTTCCATTTCTTTCTTTACCTTCTCTTCATTATATAGCATAAATAGGTTATGGTATATAGGTGCTAACCAAGGATCCATTTTAGCTTGAAGATCGCCAGGTAAAAATCCTATCTCTTCTTTAGCTACTGTTGGACGTGTTATAATAATCTTATCTATTCTCTTTGTAAATAATAAGTCTAGAGCGACTTGGGTAGCTACAAGTGTTTTACCACTTCCTGCCATTCCTTTAAGTACTGTTACTGGGTTTTCTAATATTAACTTTTTTGCTACTTTTTGTTCTTCGTTTAATTTAATTTTAAACTTTATTGGGTTCTTAGGTCTTCGTTTCTCAACAAAAACTTCGTCGTGGAAGTTGTTACTTGACATATATTATGTTTATTAAAAACTGTTATCACTATTCCATTATAAATAGGATAAAAAAAAAGAGGCCCGAAGGCCTCTCTTAATCTTTATTCTGTGTTAAGATTATATCTGAGCTAAATCAGATACAAAAATCTTACCGTAGAATTCTGGACGAATCATCTTCTTAGCATAACGAGTCATCAATCCTTTACGTGGTGTAAAGGTATCTGGATCGTATACTAGAGGAGTCATCATTAATGGTACGTAAGGAGCATATACTGCACCTGCTTCCAAGAACTGTCCACCTCTGTAACCAGTTAAGATTACGTTTTCAGTCATGTAAGGGTTTTTGTATACTTGGAATCTGTTCGCTAAAGAACCGATTTTCTGTACGCCCATTGCAAATTGTGCCTTATCACCGTCAGTTTGTGCAGCATATCCAGGAATTGATTCTAGGATTGTAGCTACAGAAGGAGAACATACTACGAAGTTTGCTCCACCTCTTAACGTTTTCTGGTGAATTTTGTTAGATACTTTTTGCAATTTAGTTCCTAAAGTTTGGAACCATTGTCCTTGAGTGTTGTAGAAATCTGAAGTTGATACATCCCATGCACTTCCGTTCCATACTTTGTTATTCTCTGCAGACCACTTTTCAGTAGTACCAGCACCTGAGATTAACATATCAAGTAATTCAAGATCGATCTCCATAGAAATGTACTCAGATAACATTGAAGTCAATTCTGCTTCAGCATCAATTGAATGATAAGCATTCAAATCCTGAGCAAATTCTGGAGTCCATTGTGCTTTCAACTTTCTAGTTTTAGCAACAATTGCTTCAGAAGCTAACTGTACGTCGATTTCAGGAATAGTGATTGAAGTATCAACAGCTGCAGTAGAATCTGCTTCGAAGTCACCTCTTGTGTTATCACCTGGTTGTACGTGATAGTTTACTGTTACTGTTGCAGCATCTTCTAGACCGCCTGCTACAGCTTGTACAAATTGAAGTTTACCATCTGCGTCAATTTTAGTATATTGAGCGAATGTTGCAGCACCTGCAATACTAAAAGCTCTTACACCTTCTTTATCAGCATCTACTGGTAAAGTTACAGTTACAGTTTCAAATGCTGCCTTGTCTAATTCAGCATCATATCCTAGATCTTCTAACTCTGCAGCAGCAACTGCTACAGCTACGTTTTTAGCTTCTGCGTTGTTGATAGAGTAACCGAATTGTCCAGCGCCGTAAAGACCACCAGCAACGTCAGTATCTACTGCCATTTTAGATGATGCTTCAGTTACGTTACCGTACATGTTGTCAGTACCTGCTGTTCTTCCGTTTACAGAAGAACCATATTTAAAGTCTAGATAAAATACTAGACCTGAAGGTAGGTTCATTGGTTGTACACTTACAAAGTCTTGCGCTACGATTTGAGCGAATACTTTTCTTACAAGTGGTAAAGCAACACCAGCCCACTGCTCACCTGCACCAGCTGTAAAGCCAGCACCTGTTCCAGATGCACCTGTATTGTTTGCTTCAGCTACGATTTGTTTTGCTTGGTTTTCAAGTACCATTGCCATGTTGTTTTTGGCTTTTTCGTCTTGAATTCCTTCTAACAAACCAGAAGCTGACCACTTATCAGCCAAACGCGCTGCGTCTGCCTGTAGGCTCTTAAAATTGTTAGAGCTCTCTAATAATTGGTTTAATTCCATGATTAATTAAGTTTTGTTTTTTTAATAATTTTATTTAATAATTCCAGCTAATTTTTGCATTCTTAGAACAGCGTTAGATACTTCACTAATTACTTCTGGTTTACTTGCAGTAACTCCAGTTGCTTTAGATGCAGATCCTTTGTGTTCTTTAATAGTAGTCTCTTTTTTAGTAACCACATTTTCGTTAACTGTTTCAAATACTAATTTTACTTCTTTTACAGTTTCAGCTTTATCGAAAGCAGCAATAATGTTTACTTTCTGTGCTTCACTTAAGCTATTAGCCTTGAATATTTTGTTTACATAAAGTAACTTTGAATTCAGTAAATTAACTTCGTTAAGTTCACTTCTTAAAGTTTCAATAGTTTCTAAAGCTCCTTTGAGTTCTTCTTTTGTTTCTTCATTAACAGTAGAATCGGTTGCAACTTCTTCCATTGCTTCTTCTTCTTCTTTACCTTCTCCCATATCATCTTCGCTTTCGCTTTCTGATATTTCGTCTAGTTCTGCTAATAGTTCGTCTAAGTCAATCTCTTCGTCACCTTCTTCTCCAGCCATTGGTTCCCCTTCGCCTGGTTCTTCTAGTTCTGCTCCAGCGTCCATATCAGCTCCAATTTCAGGTCCCATATCTTCAGCATCACCACCCATTTCTTGGCTAATGATATCTCTAATTAGGTCTTTAAAATCTTCTACTGAAAGATCTGATAGATCTTCGTCGTCTGCTGGCTCATCCTCAGATGCAACTTCTTCTTCTTCCGCTTCGTCTGCAGCTTGTTCTGCATCATCCTCAGCTTCTTCCATTGCTTCTTCTTCACTGTAAGTTCCTTCCATTGCTTCTTCTTCTGTTACTTCAGTAGTTACTTCTTCTACATCATCTTCAGATTCTTTAACTACTTCTTCTTCGTTAGATGAATCATCCATCTCTTGAAGTTTAGCAGCTAACATATCTTTTAGATGAGGAGTTAAAGACTCTTCTAAAGCTTCTTTAGCGTTAGCAATAGCAGCTTCTCTTACAGATTTAGCTTCAGCAATAGCTTGCTTGAATAAATCTTTGTTTGCCATTTTAAAATTTGTTTGTTGATTTCTGTAGTTATTGAGAACTACAATAGGAAATATATGTATATTAGATACAGTATAAGGGACTGTATATTCTTATATAAATATATACTTTTTTTGAAAAACGAAATAAAAGTTTTGTACTACGATGATGCTGCAACAGCGCCTGCAATTTCTCCTGCTACAACAGCTATGTCTCTACCTTTTAATGCTGCTTTTACTGCTGATATTGTTGCTGTGGCTACATTAGCACCTCTTAGTGCATTTAATGCTCCGACTCCTGCTTTGACTCCTAGTCCTGCTAACATAGCAATAAATAAACCTTTTGCAACTAATTGTCTTTTTTTCTCGTCTTTAACGAAAGGCTTTAAGAACCCTCCAATTGCTTTAACGATATTAACTTCATTGTTATGAGCCCACTTATGTACTGCTTCTGCTTTGTCTGCTGCTTTATCTAAACCTGCTTTTCTAAATCCTTTTGCAGCATACTTACCTAATATATCAAGAACTGTGTTAGAAGCTAATGCCCAAGAGAGTATACCTACAGTAGTAAAAACTTCGTTTACATTCTCTCCATCCTTACCAAATTCAGCTTCCATTGCTTTTGCAAGTTCTGCTCCTAATTGATCTTCGTCGCTTTCATTAACTAATCTACTGTTTGTAGTTAATTTATTTTCTGATAAGAACTTTCTTAGGTTAAAATCGTTCATGTCTTATGCTCTTAGTATATCGTTTATAATGCAATCTAAGTTATGAAATTTAGATAATTTTATTTTACCTTCTGATAATGCTACTGGGTTCATAAATGCTCCGTGAGTTGAAGGATTAGATACAAAGTCCCAACATACTAATTCAAAATCGTCTTGTACTTCTAAAGTACCTTCGTTTGTTTGTTGAACTGATCCAGTACCTCTAGATGAAATACCAATTGTATGTCCTGCTTTTATAATTTCTTTTACGATATTTCCGGAAGGAGTATTTAGTAGTTCTACACGTCCCATAAGGTCGTTTCCTTTCCACCATAAGTCTTTTACTATGTGAGAGGCGTTCTTAAGAGAGACAATAGGAGACTCAGGGTGATCAAGTTCTCCGAATGCATTACCATTCTCTACAAACTCTTTTATGTATTTTGCTGATTCTCTTTCTAAAATAGGTTTACTATATGTACGTCCATTTTGATTTTTAGATACCGCTCTTTGCATTACCCCTTCAACTTCGTATACACCGGGTCTTTCCTTAGATTCTCTAAGAATTGATTTAAATGGTGTTATGTCTACTAATAATTGTGCCATAGTTAGTTTCTTTTATAATGCTCCGTTGATAGTTGGAGGTGTGAACACTGTTTGTTTCTCTTCTTCTCCTAAAGGTCTTTCACCTGAGTTATGAGCATCTATATCTGCTTGAGATATTACTCTAACTTTAGGTTGGCTCAATCCTTTAGTAAACCCTCCTTTAACAGCTGGTCTTAAGTCTTTATTGAATGCTTGTTCAATTGCTGGTGCTAAGAAGCCTCCTACTTTTAATCCTTCTTCATTTCTAATATCTCCTAAAGTATCGTATACTTTTTGTATCTTAGTTCTAGTTTTATCGTAATAAGATTCAATATCAGTTACAACATCTTGTAGTGATATGATAGCTTGCTTCATTCCTTCATATCCTCCGTAAGTTTCAGAAAATTCTGCTAATGCATTTGTTGCAGCTTCATTTATTACTCCTTCTTCTAGTACTTTAAGAATTATAGATTTAATATTTTCTTTAACTACCTTCTCCTTACCCATCGCTTTTTTAATAGCAGCATCTTTAGCAGCCATATAATCATCTCCGTCTACGTCTCCGTCTTCGTCATGATCTTTACCTTTAGCTTCTTCAAGATTTTCAACCATAAATTGGGTTTCTAGATATTCTAATACATCTTTCTTAGCATACTCTATCATTCCTGGTTCTGTCATTGGACCCATTTTCCATTCTTCCCATGCTTTAATCAGTATATTAACTCCTTTATCAAATAAAGGTCCCATACTTTCTACATATCCTCCGGTATCGTAATCATTTTCGGTAACTACCTTACCTCCTTGAGATTTTCTACGTCTTCCTTCGTTTATTCTTGGTACACCAACATCATGTCTATCTAAATCAGGACCATGCATAATATCAACACCTAAGTTGTAATGCTCTCCTAAAGCGTACATTACCTCTTCTGCTTCTTCTGCTTCTGTAGTATCGTTTTCTGCTGCTCTATCTTTAATAAGAGCAATAAACTCTTGCAAGCTACCTACTCTTTCGTTGATTCCTTCTTCAACATCTTCTAAACCTTCCTCATCTTCTAGTTTAGATCTCATATCAGTATTAACTGCATCTGCATTTTCAAGTTGTTTTCTAACTTTAGAAGCACCTTCATTAAATGATTCAAGTGTTTTCTTACAAGCTTTTTTAAAGTCTCTAATATAGTTTAAAGCTGCTGCTTTATCTTTTTCTTTTATAGCATCTATTGCATAAGAAAGAAATTCTCCTTCTCTATGGTAATTAACATCTTCGAATGAATCAAATAATTGTTGTAGTTGGTCAACAGGAGTATTGAGCCTTACTCTCGTTCCTGCTTTTAGCATTCCTTCGTAATCAAAATCAGTAGTAAACTTCTGTCCTAATTTATAAAGATTATCAATTGCTGACATATCAGTATCTTTACCGTATTTAGCAATCTTTTTCATTTCATCATCAGACATTGCTTCTGATACAAACTTAGCTTTAGCTGCGTCTAAGTCTCCTTTAAAAAGACTATCTACTACTTTTCTACCTAAAGTCTCTAATTGATCTAAATCTAATGAATGAGGCTTATTAAATCCTTTTAGATATCCTTTACCTATCATTCCGTAATCAGCAGGATCAATAACATCTTCTACAGAGTTAGCTACTTTTTCTTGCATATAATCAGTTCCTGATTCATAATTTACTGATAAAAACTCTTGAAAGTTGTCCAGTACGTCTTGCATACCTTGTTCAGAGCCATCTGCTTGTTCTTCCCATTCCGGGTGAGTCTTATAAAAGTCGCTAATGATTTCATCATCAATTAAACTCTTACCCGTCTTAGGGTTAGCGTAATATTTTTTAATATAGTCAGCTACTGAATCTGCTTG
>ENA-UZWT01001448-UZWT01001448.1-metagenome-genome-assembly--contig:-Day-1-50m-contig-1448_pt1 | contig 17181 bp, 16 predicted proteins | sample MGYA00260338_ERZ794898 | MGnify/ENA metagenome assembly ERZ794898 | reverse complement strand
GTTTTATACTATATTTCTGTATTGGAAATCTCTTCAACGGGCACGAAATTGACCTGAACGCGCGACTTTAGCCTACATTTCGAATCGATCTGAAGGTGCCAAACGATCCAAACGAAAGACTCGAACGAGAAACGAGTCATGAATTCAGCTGTCAGCACTTCGTTCTTAAAATCTGGTTCAACGACTTGTCAAAGAGTCAAGGCGGAGGGATTGCTACCTGAGTAACGTTGGTGCAGCAATTTGCTGAGTAAGGTTTTTCAGGCCACTCGCTTCTGGAATGTTGAAGTTAGGGACCACCAGACTAAGACTGGACAGCACAATGTAACGTGAACCGCTTTAGGGATGCGACTGCGCAGCATTCGATAAACTATTGTAAGGCAGGTTAGAGCAGTTCGCGTGAATTCACAAATATCACCAACTGTGCAAAGCCGCCTTCGGTTCATCACGCAGTATCGGTCACATGGGGCTCTCAGCTGACATTCGCTGCGTGATCACCTAACGGCTACTACGCGGACAAACCAGCCTGATGCACTTGCAGCGTGTGCTGACGCAGAAAGTGTTCGCATGTGCGGCGCGCCTATTACCGTGAAGCTGCTAGCGTTACCGAAGCGGTCATCCGAACGGCACGTGCCGTTGCACGCTAAAGCGGTCCAATGATCTTGCTGCGTGTAAAAATCACTTGGAGAGAAGAAAACGAACGACCGTGCATTTCTGCATGCTGGTTTTCTATTAACTTTGTTCGATCTAGCCGTCAGATTCGTTTCAATTACAGTTTTACTTTCAGTGCCCAGATGCCTCGAAATACCGACGGATACAGCGTTGTACCTGTTGTTGGATCAAGTCGTTCGGATCGTTCGGCATGTCGCCAAATTCGAGGCCTGTAAACTCTTGTGAAACGACGGTCTCGGGGATTGGTTTGGATTTCAGATTGTCGATGAGAATGCTCAGGGCCGCAGAAACCGTGTCATTCGCCCAGTAATAGCGGATACGGTCACTATAGCTGTAAATCCTTTGGATGCGAAGTTCGTCTTCGGTTCCGCTGTAATAGTTCTGCCAATTGCCTGGATGGGTCGCCATTTGATCGTTCATGACAGAGCGGATGTTAGATGGGTTCTGGACCTCAAGCTCTTCCTCAATCTGCGCCAAGGCCCAAACAGCTTCGCGGAAACGGAAGGTCAGTTCAGGACCTACTTTGAGGAAAAAGAAGTGGCTGTGGACCAGATCAGCTAGGCTTTTTGTCGTTTGATAATCCGTGGAATGGGCCTCATAGGTCAGGCCGGCTTCCAATAGGATCGCGTTGGCCAAAGGCTGGGCTTTCTCTGGCTCGAAAGGGTAGATCGAGGTGTGGCCAAAATCTACGCCAGGTTGCGTGACGACTGACACGATGCGGCCCCAGACGGCGTCAAGACCGCGGGCCGTCCATGCCTCTCGGTGCGTGCGGATAGTATCGACAAACCGGTCAACCGAGGTAACATCCAGCGCATCGGGTTCTTCGATTTCGCCGCCCGGTATCGGAACTTCGGTGCCGATGATGTAGATCAGCTTAGTAGGATCAGGCGCATGCGCCTCGGCCACAGCGCACAGATCAGCGGCGCGATCGGCGATTTGTGCGAAACTAGGGTTCGGCTCGCCACCGCAGGCCATACTTGCGTCGAGGTGGATCTTGGTAAACCCCGCTTCAACATATAACTTCACCATTTCGCGGGCTTTTTCCATCGCTTGTTCAAGCGGCTCAGAATTCCAAGGGTTTGGGCCAAGGTGATCGCCACCAAGGATCAATTGATCCATTGGCACACCTACCTCTGCAGCCATGCCTTCGAGCCAAGTCATAAAGTCTTTTGGCGTCATGCCAGTGTAGCCGCCGTTTTGGTTGACCTGATTGCTCGTGGCCTCGATCACCGTTGGCAGCCCTGTCTCGGCGGCATAAGCGAGAACGGAACGCAGGACATGTTCGTTTGCAGTGCAAAAACAAGGCAAGCCTACGGGCTCGCCAGCGCGGTTGCGGGCGATAAGGTCGTGAATAAGGCTCATGCAGAGAACTCCTTGGACGTCATGTTGGAAAGGAATGTCGTAATCTCAGAAAGTGTGGAATTGCCTTCCATTGGACCTCGGCGCGTGACGGCGATAGCGCCCGCCACATTGGCGCGCTGACCAGCCTCAAACAACGAAGCACCTTGCGCCAAAAGCGAGACAAAGGTGCCACAGAAACAATCGCCAGCACCTGTTGGGTCAATCTCTGCAACCGTATGGCCTGGGAATTCATGTCGCTCGCCATAGCCAACAACTGTTGCACCAGCCGCACCGCGTTTGATTGTAACGATCTCAGCCTTGGCGTTTAGGAGCTTATCGATGGCAGCATCCTCGGAAAGGTCGGGGTACAGGAATTCAAGATCGCTAGTGGAGGGTAGTAGGCAATAGCTTCGCTCCATGACGTCGTGCATCGCCTCTCGCGTAGCAGGATCTTTCATAAGTTCGGTGCGGGCGTTCGGATCGCAAGAAATCAGACCCCCTCCATCTGAAACACTGCGCACCACTTCCATGATTTTGTCCCGCATCGATGCAGCACCAAGCGATGAGGCCGAGACATGCAGAAAGGTATTTTTTGGATCTAGAAGGGATAGCGGCACGTCGAATGCGTCCGCCGCCGTTCCGGCAAGGTGGAAGATGAAGTCGCGGTCGCCACTGTCATAGTAGGACACGAATGCGACGCCAGTGCTGAGATTTGGAGAGACTGTTACGCCGTCCGTGCCGACGCCATCCTCTTTGAGTCGGTTTAACACTGAGAGTCCAAACCCATCATCGCCAACGCCACCGATCATTTCGGTTGGTGCTCCCATTCGAGCGACTTGATCTAGAAAGATGGCCGGGGCACCGCTGGGATATGGGCCGGAATAGTCCGAAATTTTCTCGAGAGCGCAATTGCGGTCGTGAGATATAAATTCGACAAGCATTTCCCCGACGGTTACAATTGTTTTTGTCCCAGACATGAATCTCTCCCCTTGAAATTCTGTCTAGACAAAAAATTAACATGTGTCAAAGTTCGACATACTCACTGCGCCCGATATTGAGATCAGGTGGGAGTTCGGGAGAGGAGGCCCGTCTGATGACTAAAGTTAAGCAGAAAATTTCGACTATGAAAGAGCTCTCTGAGGCCATCGGTATTTCACGCCCAACCTTGTCGCGCTATTTTCAAGACCCTGACAGTGTGCGCGCTTCTACTTCCGACAAAATCAAAGAGGGTCTTGAAGGGGTGGACTACGTCTATAACTTTATCGCCACGCGGCAAAACAGAAAGTCGTCTGGTCTAATCGGCGTCATTGTTCCGCATTACAACGACCTGTTTTTTACCAGTCTTTTGGAAGCTATTGAGAGTGCCGCGCGTGCCGCGGGCTACACTGTTATCACCCAAGGCTCAGACGGGGATGCGGAGGGTGAAATTCAGGCTGTGGCGCGCTTGCGATCCATGAATGCGGATGGCGCCATCATCGCGCCATTAGGGTTAAAGAGCTCGAATGAAGCTTTCCGGTCTGCACGCGCCGATTTCCCGATTGTATTCGTGGATTCTCGACCTGAAGAGGATGTCCCTGAAACAAATTTCGTCGGCACTGATAATAGACAAAGTATTGCTGTAATTGTAGAATATCTTAATCGAACAGGAACGCCTCCGATTTTTCTAGGTATGCCGAGATTGAACAGCAACGCGCTTGAACGTGAAGCGGCCTACATCGAAACGGCCCATAGATTGGGATTTGAACCTAAGTTTGTCGAGACACGCGGAGCGGCAGAATCTTGGCAATTTGAGGCGTTTGGGCTTGATGTTATGGATGCCCATTTCAGCCACGGGCGACATATGTCTGACACTATTCTTTGCGCCAATGACCGTATTGCTATTGGGGCTATAAGAGCGGCCAACAAGCACGGTCTTTTCGCTCGCTCAACTGATGGTCATAGCGGACTCAGAATTGCCGGGCATGATGACCATCCTTTGAGTCAATATATGTTCCCGGCAGTAACAACTGTGGGTCAAGATATCGACGGGATTGGCAACACAAGCGTAAAGGTTTTGGTGGAACGCATTCTATGCGAGCATGACGCAGAAAAATCGACAAGGTTTAAGGACTCGTCCCTGAAAGTTCGCGAATCGGCATAGTTAGATCGCCATAAAGGTTTAAGGATTTAACTTTTAATTCTTTACATGTGTAAATTTTCTTGACTCGTTGCCGATCACGCGCGATTGTCTGCGGGTGTTATTTTAAAGGAGGACACTGATGTCTATCAAACGTACACTGCTGAACACAGCAGTCGGCTTTAGCCTCGCGGCGACGATCGCATCCACGGCGACAGCAGAAGAAATCACAATCGCGACCGTTAACAACGCGGACATGATCACAATGCAAGAGCTTGCTCCGAAGTGGGAAGAAGCAACTGGCAACACAATCAACTGGGTTGTTTTAGAAGAAAACGTTCTGCGCCAGCGTACAACACAAGACATCGCGACGAACGGCGGTTCTTTCGATATCATGTTCATTGGTGCTTATGAAACACCGATCTGGGGTGCTAACGGTTGGTTGACACCATTGAACGATTTCGCAGACGACGCGGATTATGATCTAGAAGACGTGTTCCAGCTGGTTCGCAACGGTCTGTCTGCAGACGGTAATCTCTACGCCCTACCGCTGTATTCTGAAACATCGTTCACTTTCTACCGCACAGACGTCTTCGAGGCGGCTGGCGTAGAGATGCCGCAAGAGCAAATCACATACACTGAGTTCGCTGAATTGGCTGCTGCTGTTCACGATCCAGACAACGGAATGTATGGTACATGTCAGCGTGGTAAAGCTGGCTGGGGTGAGAACATGGCGTTCGTTGGTACCCTTGCAAACGCTTACGGCGCACGCTGGTTCGATGAAAACTGGGTACCACAGCTGGACAGCCCAGAGTGGAACGCTGCTGTCACTTACTACGTTGATCTGATGCTGAACTCGGGCCCTCCCGGCGCATCTGCAAACGGTCACAACGAAAACCGTGCTTTGTTCAAAGACGGCAAATGCGCAACTTGGGTTGACGCGACATCCGCCGCTGGTGACGTTCGTAACCCAGCGACATCTTCCGTTGCTGACAAAACAGAATTCGTAAAAGCGCCAATGCAGGCAACTGCGAAAGGTACTGGCTGGTTCTGGTCTTGGGCTCTTGCGATCCCAGCAAGCTCAACAAAAGTCGACGCTGCGAAAAGTTTCCTGAAGTGGGGCACATCGAAAGAGTATTTCGAAATGGTTGGCGAATCCAAAGGTTGGGTTGCTGTTCCTTCGGGTACACGTCAGTCGGTTGAAGAAGATGCGCGTCGCATCGAAGCCGCACCTTTCGCTCCAGCTGTAGTGGACGCTATCTTATCAGTTGACCCAGCAGACGCAACACTTCTGCCAACGCCTTACACCGGCGTTCAGTTCGTAGCGATACCTGAGTTCCAGGGCATCGGTAACTACGTCGGTCAGCAAGTTGCCGCGGCTCTAGCTGGTCAGTCTTCTGTTGAAGAAGCATTGGCCAACAGCCAAGCATTCGCACTGCGCGAAATGACCAAGGCAGGTTACATCAAGTAATCGCAATTTCTGATTGGGCCGAGGTCACTGACCTCGGCCCAATTCAAATTCTTTAGCTAACCCATTAACATTTTTGCAAAGGCCTTTCGTGGGCCGTTCCTCAAGTGTTGATACGCATTTCGTTTTGGGAGGACGAAATACATGGCCACAAAAGCATCTCGTTCAGCTGCTCGTCTGATGATCTCGCCTGCGGTGCTGCTTCTCCTTGGCTGGATGTTGGTGCCTCTATGCATGACGATCTATTTCTCGTTTCTCTACTACAATCTGCTTCAACCTGGTTCTGGCTCTTGGGCTGGTTGGGATAACTATTATTGGTTCATCACCGACCCCAGCTTTACCGATGCCATCAAGAACACTCTTGTGTTGGTTAGTGGTGTCCTTCTGATTACAACCATCGGCGGCCTGTGTGCCGCGTTGCTGCTGGACAGGCCTATGTTTGGCACCGGTCTGATTCGTATCATGGTCATCGCGCCTTTCTTTGTGATGCCAACTGTGTCTGCGCTGGTGTGGAAAAACATGTTCATGAATCCGGTCAACGGAATCTTTGGGCGTATCGTGACGGGCCTTGGTTTCCCCCCAATCGATTTCTTTGGACAATACCCGCTCGCGTCAATCACGTTTATCGTTTCGTGGATGTGGCTGCCCTTTGCGACGCTTATCCTTTTGACTGCTCTGCAATCGCTGGACCAAGAGCAGCTGGAAGCTTCTGAGATGGACGGGGCGAACTGGTGGAACCGCTTTTTCTTTATCATGCTGCCGCATCTGGCGCGCGCGATTACGGTTGTGATCTTGATCCAAACCATCTTCTTGCTGTCGATTTTTGCAGAAATTCTGGTGACCACAAACGGTGGCCCTGGGACAGCCACGACCAATTTGACCTACCTGATCTACGTCTCTTCGTTGTTGCAGTTTGATGTCGGCATGGGCAGCGCGGGAGGTGTAATCGCCATTATCCTAGCCAACATCGTTGCGATCTTCCTGATGCGGATGATCGGCAAGAACCTGGACGCTTGAGGGAGTACGGACTATGGCACGCGCAGTCTCAAACAAGACCAAGACAATCAACACAGCCATCGCAGGCACAATTGGGTTCTTAATGTTCTTCCCAATCCTCTGGATTGTCGTCCTCGCGCTCAAAACAGAAGAAAACGCAATTCGTGCACCCTTGGAGGTTTTGTTCAGCTCGGACTGGACGATGGAAAGCTTTAGCACGGTTCAGGCCCGGTCTGATTACTTCAAGCACTTCTCAAATTCGGTCATCATCTCGCTAGGTTCAACGTTTCTCGGGCTCTTGATCGCGATTCCGGCTGCATGGTCTATGGCCTTTGTGCCGTCCAAGCACACCAAGAACGTGCTGATGTGGATGCTGTCTACAAAGATGCTGCCGCCGGTGGGCGTGTTGGTTCCGATCTATTTGCTGTTTCGCGACTTTAACCTGCTCGATACGCGCGTTGGTTTGACCATTGTTTTGATGCTAATCAACTTGCCGATTATCATCTGGATGCTCTACACATATTTCAAAGAAATTCCCGGTGAAATTTTGGAAGCTGCCCGTATGGATGGTGCGACTTTGCGCGAAGAGGTTCTTTACATTCTGACGCCAATGGCTATTCCAGGCATGGCTTCGACCATATTGTTGAACATTATTCTGGCTTGGAACGAAGCGTTTTGGACGCTCAACTTGACAGCTGCAAAGGCTGCTCCACTAACGGCATTTATTACCAGCTATTCGAGCCCCGAAGGCCTATTCTACGCCAAGCTGAGCGCCGCGTCGGTTATGGCCATTGCGCCGATCCTCATCATGGGTTGGTTCAGCCAGAAACAACTTGTCCGGGGCCTGACCTTCGGTGCTGTTAAGTAAGGAATTAGAAAATGGGACGAATACAGCTCAAGCAAGTTCAGAAGAAATTCGGTGACATAGAAGTCATTCCACCACTGGATCTAATTGTCGAGGATGGAGAATTCGTGGTCTTTGTTGGCCCTTCAGGTTGCGGTAAATCGACTTTGCTACGTTTGATCGCAGGACTGGAAGATACGACATCAGGCAATATCGAGATTGATGGACAAGACGCCACCGACACCCCACCTGCCAAGCGCGGTCTGGCGATGGTGTTTCAATCCTACGCGCTCTATCCACACATGTCTGTTCGCAAGAATATCGCCTTCCCGATGCGCATGGCGAAGCTGAGCCAGGATGAGCAAACCAAGCGGATCAATGCGGCTGCGGCGGCTTTGAACCTGACCGATTATCTGGACCGCAAGCCCGGCCAATTGTCTGGCGGTCAGCGTCAACGTGTGGCGATTGGCCGTGCAATTGTCCGCGAACCTGCGGCGTTCTTGTTTGACGAGCCGCTCTCAAACCTTGACGCTGCGCTGCGCGTCGGTATGCGCATGGAAATCTCTGAGCTACACAAAAAACTCGACACGACAATGATCTACGTGACCCACGACCAGGTCGAAGCGATGACCATGGCCGATAAGATCGTTGTGTTGCAGGCCGGTGTGATCGAACAGGTTGGCAGCCCGCTAGAATTGTACCGTACCCCACGCAACAAGTTTGTCGCGGGCTTCATCGGGTCACCGAAAATGAACCTGATCGAAGGATCCGAAGTGCAGCGATTTGATGCGCACACAATCGGTATCCGTCCAGAACATTTGCTGGTGTCCAAGGAAAGCGGCGAATGGAAAGGTACTGTCGGCGTGTCCGAGCACCTTGGGTCAGATACATTCCTGCATGTGACTGTCGACGGGTTCGCAGAACCCATCACAGTGCGTGCAAGTGGTGAAGTGGACGCACATTTCGGCGATACCATCTACCTGACACCAAACCCTGATTTGATCCACAAGTTCGGCGCAGATGGGCTACGCATTTCATGAGTAATCTGGATGAAAAGATCGCGCTCGTCACTGGGGGTGCGCGTGGGATAGGTCGTGCCATATGTGAAGCTATGACGGAGGCTGGAAGCTCAGTTGCCGTGGCTGATTTACGCGAAGATGATGCGGCAGACACTGCTAAGGCCGTTGGTGACATGGCCGTGAAGATGGACGTCACCAACCTCGCCTCTATCGCTGAGGGCCTTGCGAAAGTTGAACAAGCCTGGGGTGGGGTCGAAATACTGGTCAATAACGCTGGCATCTTCAACCTGGCATCTCTCGATAAAATCACGCCAGAAGATTACTGCCGCCAATATAACGTCAATGTTGGTGGTACGATCTTCGCATGCCAAGCGGTTGTGCCTTTGATGAAAAAACGCGGTGGTGGTCCTATCATCAACTTTTCAAGTCAGGCCGGGCGCCGGGGCGAGCCAAACATCACCCTTTATTGCTCGACCAAGACGGCCGTGATTTCTGTCACCCAATCGTTGGCGTTAGAGCTCGCCACTGACAACATTCGCGTCAACGCCATAGCCCCCGGCGTGATTCATACGCCAATGTGGGAGGTTGTGGACGCTCAATTTGCTGCCTACGAGAAAAAACCAAAAGGTCAAAAGAAGCGCGAAGTTGGTGAGGCCGTCCCCTTGGGTCGCATGGGCGATCCCTGCGACGTGGCAGATCCTTGCGTTTTTCTGGCTTCAGATGCGGCACGCTACATTACTGCCCAGACATTGAATGTCGACTGCGGGAATTGGATGAGCTGATGTCGGCACTTTGCAACGCATCTTTGGGCAACTTTCCGGCGGAGGTCGCGGCCCCGACCTACGACCGCTCGGTGATAGCGCCTGGAATCGTCCACATTGGCCTTGGTAACTTTCATCGCGCACACCAGTCGTGGTATTTACATCGCCTGATGCAAGGTGGTCAGGCCATGGATTGGGGCATCATCGGCGCAGGCGTGCGCGCATGCGACGAGGCGCAACGGATGCGCCTGAAAGATCAAGACTACCTGACCACTCTGATCGAACTTGACCCCAAGGGACGCTCCGCCGAGGTCGTCGGCTCAATGATCGGGTTCGTTCCGGTTGAGGAAAACAATGCAGCCCTCATTGCTCAGATGGCAGACCCCGCAATTCGGATCGTCGCGCTAACCGTGACCGAAGGTGGTTATTATATAGATCCGGTTACCAAAGCGTTCGACGCCAACCACGCCGATATCAAACACGACGCCGCGCATCCTAATCGTCCGCGAACTGCGTTTGGCGCGATGATTGCCGCTATGAAAATCCGCCGTGACGCAGGCACTAGCCCATTTACCGCGCAAAGCTGCGACAACCTACAAGGCAATGGCGACATATTACGACAAACACTGGTGTCTCTGGCAGGGCTGTCTGAGCCGAATTTGGCGGAATGGATTGATGCGCATTGCACGTTTCCGAACTCGATGGTCGATTGCATTGTTCCGGCGACAGGCCCTAAGGAACTAGAGCTGGTCAAAACATTTGGTATTGAAGATGCGGCCCCGGTGACGCACGAGAACTTTCGCCAATGGGTCATAGAAGATAAATTTTGCGCCGGTCGTCCTGATTGGGAAAAGGTGGGTGCGATGTTCACGGACGATGTTCACAGCTTTGAGGCGATGAAAATTCGTATCCTGAACGGTGGTCATCAGTTGATCGCCGACGCAGGCGAGATTTTAGGGATAGAGTTCATCGCAGATTGCATGACGCATCCCTTGATCGGAGATTTCTTCCGCAAGACCGCCGGGACCGAGATTGCGCTTCAGGTTGATCCTGTGCCTGGAATGTCGCCCGCGGCTTATGTTGATTTGATTGATAGCCGTTTTTCCAACCCAGAGATTATCGATACAGTGCGCCGTGTCGCTTTTGATGGATCGTCACGCCAGACCGGTTTCATCCTGCCCACCTTGCACGATGCGCTGACAAAGGGTGATCCCTTTGACGGCCTTGCCTTTTCGCAAGCTATCTGGTCGCGCATGTGTGAAGGCACCCGCGAGGATGGCTCGGTTATCGAGCCAAACGATCCGATCTGGGACAGCCTCAACGCAGTTGCTAAAGCCGCGAAGGCTGATCCGCTTGCATGGTTGAACCAGCGTGATCTCTATGGTGACCTCGCAGACAATGCAGCTTTCCAAGCCAGCTTTTCGCACTGGTTGTCGCTAATCTGGGCAGACGGCCTAGACGCTGCGCTTCGCACATACGTTCAAGGATAAGCCCTATGAAATCTGTTCTGTTCACCGCCAAGAATGAGGTTCAATTCACCGATCTACCTGACCCAAAACCGGGTCCAGGTGATGTGGTGGTCGAGGTCAAAGCCAGTGGCATTTGTCACACTGACTACGAAGTTCTCAAGGACAACTACGGCACAGGCGCATTCCCCGTTGTGCCGGGTCATGAATATGCGGGTGTTGTGGTCGAGACTGGCTCGGATGTCACGATCGTCAAAACAGGTGATCGTGTCGCGGTTGATCCCAATTTCGAATGCGGCAAATGTCGCGCATGCCAACGTGGCTGGGCGCATCTTTGCGATAACCTTAGCGCATACGGCGTGACGACACATGGTGGCTTTGCGAGCCTCAGCCTTGTCAGTGCCGACAACGTTCACCCCATCGGCGATATCGGCTTTTCACGCGCTGCCTTGGCAGAGCCGATGGGCTGTGTCCTAAATGGTATCAATGCTGTTCACGCCCCATGGATGGAAGAGGCACTTATCTTCGGCGCAGGACCGATGGGGCTGTTGATGGGCATGGCCCTGCGCGCGCAAGGGGTGTCTAAGGTTGCGTTTGCCGACATCTCCGAAAACCGACTTGCGTTGGCCGCAGGTTTTGATTTTGAGGCCGTCGCGTCCGGTTCAGCCAACCTAGACAAATGGCAGAGCCGTGCTGACCTGGTGGTTGAGGCCACCGGCGTACCAGCGGTTGCCGCTAAGCTGACAAGCTACATGGCCAACGGTGGCAAGGGTTTGTACTTCGGTGTTTGCCCGTCTTATGCACGGATCGAAATCTCTCCTTTCGAGGTTTTCCGACGCCAACTGACCCTTGCCGGATCGCATTCCCTAAACCACAATATCCCCCGCGCGTTGGAGGTTATCGCAGGTTTGGGTTCGCAAGCAGATCAGGTGGTTTCGCACAGATCATCTTTGGAAGAAGTGTCAGAATTCCTCGCGACTAAACCTCCAGCCGGAAGCTTAAAAATCCAATGGAGCGAAGAGTAGGTACGCTTTCCCAACGATCCGCTAAAATGCACCCAAGTATCGGACGGAGTACTGTCAGATTAAACTTGGTTGAAGCGAGCAGGGTGTATTTGTAGTATCCGCAAATGACAAAACACTCCCCATTCAGGTACATGAAACCTGGCCCGGGGTTACTGGACCACCCTGGCTAAGCCCGTGGACCGGGAACCAAGTACCACGGGCCACCGACCATGGAGCATGCACCTACGTCCTGTCTATAGCGTTGCAGCTGCTCAATCAGCATTGGATGGTTTTGTTCGGGCCGCGGTCCGTGGACCAAGTCACGCATGCCTAGCAAAGCCATCCAAGATGGGGTATAATAAAACCCCATAAACCGATGCGAGTTGAGCACAATGAAAACCAATCCTAAACCATGGCTCTACGGCCCAAACTGGCAAGGTCAGAGGTGCGAGGCCAAGACCCGTCGCGGGACCTTGTGCCAGCGTCCCGCTAGACTCCCTGTGGGCCGCTGTAAGCTCCATGGAGGCGCGAGTACCGGTCCGAGGACCAAGGACGGCCTTGCGCGACTCACAGAGGCTAGAACCAAGCACGGGAAGTTTACTAAAGAGAAGCGGGCAGAAGCGAGGCGCTTTGCTGAACAGGGGCGGCAGATGCGCGGAGAACTGAAGGAGCTGGAGTCTTGGTTCGTGGACCACGGTCATTTGGACAAGAACTGGCGGGATTGGTTCAAATAATACGTAGGTTGTAGCTGCTGGAGTGTAGGGTGTGTAGGGTGTGTAGGGTTGAAGCAAACCTGTAAACTATTCTTTCCTATATCTCTGGGGTTGAGTTAGCTTTCAACAGTATAAGAAGAGAGATAGTTATCGTCTGAACCCTACACACCCTACACTCACTTCACTAGTTGGACATCGCGCCAGAACACCGCTTTATTCTTTCGTACCTTTTCGTGCCCAAGAAGTTTCAAACGTTCGCTGAATGTTGTCTGGGTTAGTGTCAGCTTATGCCCATTTTCGTCACACCATTCGTTGAAGTCTTCATAGGCCAGTTTGGATTGTAGTTCTGCCAGCATGGACCTTTGCAGTCGTTCCTCTGCCCAACACGCTACGGGGTTAGAATTTTTGCGCCACTTAGCCTTGGCTTTGCTTACGCTTATTGGTTCTTCAAAGTCATGCCGTATGACAGCCGCATAAGCCTCGAGAGCAGCATTCAAAATGCCTGACATCTCCTCTCTCAATTCATAACGCAGATTTAGGTTACGGTCTTGCCCCTCAAACTTACGATTGAACTCGACAATGTCGACCCGGCGATAAAGTGCATCAGAATAGTCGTGAGGGTAAGGTAAGTGGTTTGTGGCCCAAAAGAGAGTGGCAAATGGCTCCATAACGAATGGATGACCAAATTTATGATCGACGGTCATTGCCTCGCCGGACACCAGAGCTTTGATTTCTGCTGCAGGCAGTTTGCCGCCTTGATCACTCTCGGTGATAATATTGGCCAATTTGTTGTTCAGAGAAGCGCGATGAAATGAACTTTTCAACATATGCGGTTGCACTGCTGCAACGTTCTCGATGCCGACCAGCTCCTTAAGTGTATTGAGCAGGATACTTTTGCCGTTTCCTCCTGTGCCGACGTAAATCGCAAAACGTTCGAGGTTAGTGTGGGTTTGTAGCCCGTATCCCATGTGTTGCAGCACGAGGCTGGATTTCTCATGCGCATCTGGATCGCCATCGAAGATATCATCCAAAAATTGCAAAAATCCTGGAGCGGTGGCATCGGGGTCATACTGATGTGGAAGCAAAGTTGTACGCATGCGATCACGCTCTGGTGGTGTTAGCGTCCATTTGCCGTCGAGATACAACAGATCACCATTAAGCACGCTGACGATGTGGTCCTTTGAAATGTTGAAACGTTTGTTTAGATTGAATGTACGATCCTTGATCAGATTACTGACATTGACTAGCAGGGAGCGCCGTATCGGTATGCTAAGTGCTCTCAATCTGGATCGGACCAACTCACGCAGCATTTCATCGCCGAGACAAAGCCAGCGTTGGCCATCCCAATGCATCGTGCCTGAATAATTTGTTATGAGGTTTCGCTCATCCAGAGCCTGCAGAACTATGTCCGCAAGCTCGTCCTCAGTAGGTTTTTTGTTAGATAATGATACGGATGGCATTGCTTCGAATTCAGGCGGTTTCTCCACCTGTCGCGGGGCTTTTGCCGCGCTTTCGGCTAGGCTTTTGAATTTCTTCAAATCATCGTGGTTGGCGTCCATCCAGTCGGAAAAGTCACCCTTTACATCTAGACCGTCCCGATAATCCCAAAGGATGAAACAGTCGATGCCAGATGAATGCAGTGATGCTTGGACTTTTTGTGCATGGTTGCTGCCCGCTTCATCGTTGTCAGGAACGATGCAAACTGTTCTCCCAACCAAATACTGGTTAAGATCGTTGGCCCACTTTCCAGCGCCTCCAACGTTACAAGTCGCAATTAGGCCGTTGTGCCACGCGCGTTCGACATCTTTTTCGCCTTCGAAGACAAAGCATAGTTCGTCATTGTTATCGTCACGCAGTCGGTCGAGGCCGTAAGGCACATTGCGAACCCCAGTAACCTTGGGTTTCCATTGTTCATTTTCCCAACGGAATTGTGCCCACTGTCCGTTTGTAAATTTTGCTGCTTTCCTCAACCATTTGCTGCGTTCATCCACATAAATGTGGTGACGCAGTTCGGTGTTGCTCCTGTTAGCTGCGGTGGAGAAATCAGAGATGAGGCCATGATCTTCAAGGTATTGTACTGCGTCTCGTTCATTGTTGGCATAACCTTTGTGGATCACAAATTGGAAAACACCGCCGCCGATTTGCGCTTCAAAATCGAAAAAACAATCATCGACCAAGTTTAAAAGAAGCGATCCTTTTGCCCCGTAACGCAATTCGTTTTGCTTTTTACTTGAGGGTATGAGGCCCATTGCTTGAGCCACTAATTCTATTTTGCAGGGAGCTGGCATTTTCAGCGCCTTTCACTTGAGGCGCGAGACACAAATAGGTATAATTTAGCTGTAAATACAACATTACACGCTAAGGTCTGCCCACGGTCATCGCGCTGCGGATTTTACTTTGAATTGCCGTTTTCGTGGTTGCCATTCCGCGACGCCAGCCAACATCTCAGATCACCAACCCGCCACGCACTTATACCTGTGTGCAATTTGATGGGGGCAGGGGCTTGTCCCGCCTTGACCATTCTACGCCAAGTACTTCTGGACACGGGTACGATGCGCGGGGTTTCTACCGGCATTTCCTCGTGTGACTTGTGAACCGCTCCAATGATCAGCTTTTCTCTAATTAGAGCTGAATCTGGGAGGGTTTCAAAAAAAGATAAATCTACATGTAACATCGTGATTCCTCATGGTGCATTGTGAACATGAGGTAAACAAACATGGGACGATTCACGTTAACGGCGCTAGCGTGAATGTTTTTTTAATATTTTAAGCAACCTTGCTTTTGACCTGCTCAACGCTTGGCTCAACCCACTTACAGGCATTTCATCGTGTGGTTCGTGGCAAATGATTTTATCATCAATCACATTAAATTCTTCATGCTTCTTAAATCTTTGAAGTACGCTATTGCGGGATATACTTGGGTCTTGTCTGACGATTTCATCAATGATTTTTGCGAAAGGCTTGCGACCCCTTGGACGTTGTTTGCTCGCGATATCCGTCATTTTTTGGCTGAGCTCTGTCTGTCTAGACGTGATTAATCGCTCTACATATTCTGCTGCTTTGATCGGATCAACGCTGAGCCTTTGAAAGGCTAACATCGCATGAGCATGTTGGGGGTCGTCTGAATCGGCGTTCTTTAACGTTACAAGTGTTTCATAGTCCACTGCGTCCTGACGTTGGCCTGCATCCGTTGCGCCCTGGCGGATGCGTTCGCGTTGGAGAACATAGTTCAGATATGCCGTTGCTTTACTGTCTAGAGGCTCGCCCTCGTATTCTCTCTCAACCATTTCTTGATACAAGCGTTCGGCGACCTCTTTAAATGGAATTTTTCCCGCTGCATCATCCATACGTAACACTCCCTTCAATTACCTCTAACTTATCTGCAACGTCCTGAAGGATTTGCCGATGCTCAAAGCCGTAAGTGCTGTGATTGTAACCTGCCACAAGTTGTCCACCGACGTTGGAGTGACCCAGTATAACACTAACGATATGTGGTGGCGCTCCCAAGTCACCAGCCAAGGTTGCGGTGGTCCTGCGCAGAGCATGTGCTGACCAGCCTGTTATGCCGGTCGTAGCGGTTGTAGCTTTTAACCACCTGTCCCAATTCCCCAGCTTTGAACCGCGCGGCCCAACAAATAATAAATCCTGTTTTCTAATTTCTTCTTGCAACCCATTTAGTCGCCGTCGGTCTGTTTCGGCCTCCCGTGTATCTGTCAGTAACTGAATAGCTTGCCGTGACAGTGGGATCGCCAGTGCTTGTTTTGGCTTGTGACGTCGGGCCTGCAGAGCGCGAGTGTCCTTGAGGTTTTCGGGCGGTATTGTCCAAGTCATAGCTTCCAGATCAATTTGCGACCAAGTGGCAGCAGTGGTTTCTGTTATCCGCGCCCCGGTAAGCAGCATGAACTTTGCACAAACACCGTGATGGCTCTTAAACGTTGGTAATAGAGCAGCAAGCTCAACTTCCGTTAGTACCTTTTGTCGGGGTGCGTTTTGCAGGGGTTTCTCAAGATTGAAATCGCCAATAACCAAGTCTCGCCTTTTAGCCCAATGCAAAACAGGTGTCAGATAGCCTGCAGCGCGCGCCGCCGATACTTTGGCCCCGTGCTTGTCTATAGACAGCTGTAGTTCGGATGACTTTAATTCCAGTGCTGTGCGTTTGAGATGCACAGCAAAGACTGATCGAATACGTCGCACCTGATCGTCTTTTGTGGATAAGCCTGCCCCTTGGCCTGTTGTAAAATATGTTTCGACAATCGCCTCGAAGGTTCCGATACCCTGCGACGCGAGGTGGGTCTGTTGCCGACTGGTTCTTTTTTCTGCTGTTGGGTCTGCACCATCCTTGATCTTACGGCGCAGGTCCTCTGCTTTTAGGCGGGCTTCAGCTAGGCCAAGGCTACGGCCAACATCAAAGCGGCGCATCTTGCCCTGCGCGCGTATGTTGAGCGACCAGCTGCGTGTTCCAGCAGGCGTAATGCGAACTCTGAGGCCCGGCACAGCACCGTCAACCAGCTCCAACACCTTTAGAGGGTCTGGTTTGAATTTGGTCAGTGTGGCCGCACTAAGCGGGGGGACGCGTTTTGCCATAAAATCCTCTCAAAGGTTTCACTTAGGTTTCACCGTTCGTGAGATTGTATGATACAAGGTGAACCCATAAGACACAACAGATAGTGCTTTATTAAGTTATAATAATAGATTAATGAACATTATGGGATTACATGAAACAAGATGACACATTATGATATACTGATTTGTAATCAGTAGGTCCGCGGTTCGAGTCCGTGTGGG
>ENA-UZWT01010169-UZWT01010169.1-metagenome-genome-assembly--contig:-Day-1-50m-contig-10169_pt1 | contig 17260 bp, 13 predicted proteins | sample MGYA00260338_ERZ794898 | MGnify/ENA metagenome assembly ERZ794898 | reverse complement strand
ATTGATGGTGTCGGTTCAGCTATTAACTACGGCGCACAGGCTGTTGCCGAATCCTTACCACAAATGTTACCGGCCCTGGCTAACCCGACTGTCGGTGGTGCTTTAAACATGGGCATCATTATGCCTGGCGAGTTAAATGCAGAGTTAAAAGAGATTGAAGGCCTAGACGATAACACCCGGATGACCCTAGCCGCATCTGGTGGTGCCTTGATGGGTGCCTTAGAAACACTTGGTGTTGGTATACTCTTTAAAGGTGTTCCAACCGAAGTCCTGGGTAAGATGGGTGTCAAACGTATTGCCGCAGCCCTCGAGAAAAAGGGTATGGGCCGCGTTGCTAACCGCTTTGTCTCAGGTTTTGCAGGTGAGGGTGTTACAGAAGTAGGTCAGAATGAAATCAGCATGGCCTTCGAGGGCCTTGGTGGCAAAGATATCAGCGATGAGGAGGCCTACCTACGCCGCCGCGAGAGTTTTCTCAAAGGTGGCGCAGCTGGTGGTATGATCCGTGGTGGTGGTTCCGCTGTAGCAGAAACAGCTAGTGGTATTAAGAACGCTGCAACCTCTCCAGAGATTGCCGATGATCCCGAAGCAGCCTCAGAATTAGCCAACGACTTAAACCGGGTTGCTAACGTAGATGGTTACGACCTTCAAAACGTCAATACTGGCGCAACAACCGGTGCGAGAGCCGCTGTTGATACCCTCCACGCTGAATATTCAAGCCAGATTGAGTTCGAGTTTAGTGAACTAGAGTCTAAACTTGGTATCACAAAAGAAGACCCACGCTACGAAGCTTTTCAAAAAGTAAAAGCCAACACTGCAAAGCGTAAAGGCAAAAACAAAGTAAAGAGCCGTGTAGATCCTAGTGACTTCGCTATATTAAGAGACTTGACGCAGGGAACCGAAGAGGGTGCAAACCTTTTAAAGCTACTTCGCAAGTCTAATGAGCTTTCGTTCCTAGCAAACCAGGGCCTAAAGGGCGGTCTGTCACAATACTTTGACGTCCTCAACCCATTAGATACAGACGGACGTTATAACATCGGAAGAACCGTTGCTGCACCTATCTCCACCTTAGGTGCTTATGGCACCATGGGGGCATCTGTTCTCCCAGCGGTCGCAGGTCGCGCTGTAGACGCCATGACAGGACGTAGAAGCCGTGTTGCGCGTTACGTGCGTGAGAACCAAGCCAACCCAGGCATCCAGGTCCCAACAGAGCCTAGCCTCCGCGATCAGGACCAGGAAGCTACAGCAAACGCAGAGCGTGACGCACTCCGGGTAAACAACGAAGAACGCCAGACAGCTGAGTTCTTGGATTCCATTGACGCACCACCAGCTGCTAATCCAAATAACCCTAGCCCACAAGCTCAGCTTGAGGATGCTACCGGTTTCGACAAGCAGACAGCTATCGATGTTGCAGCCATGATTGGCAACAGCAACTTCTACCCGGAAGCAATCCGCAGGTTTGCTACTGACTACATTGCTAGTGTTCGCCAGGGCGGTAATGTCGGTAAAAAAGGCGAGGGTGGCCTATCATCTCTCATCCGACTGATGAACCGCCTGGCTGATTCAGACCCAGAAAACTACCCACGTGCTAACCCCCAAAACCAGTTAGCCATCCAGGCAGCCGGAGGCGGTGGTCCAACTATTATGACCCGGGCTGCCATGCAGCGTGAGCAAGGACGTGCGGATAACCAAGCTTTTAACGATGAGCTACAAGCAGCTGTAAATGCTGACACATCTATAGATCCACAAACCAAAGCTTTGGTCTTGTCCGGTCTAATCCAGGCACGTAAAAGCCTGGGATCTAATCCAGTCGAAGCTGTCGAAGCAATCTACCTCGATGTAGCTACCCGCGCCAAGAACCCACAGTACGCCGACCAGTACATAATGCCGTATGTGGAGAGGGTAACGGCCCAGCAACAGCAACAGGCCGCCACAGAGCAACCTGCGGCGACTGAGGCCCCATCGTCACCTGGCCCAATCTACAGAATGGCTGTACCGGACTTTGGTGAAGGTCAGGCTGTACGTCCTGTTCCACCTTTACAGTCAGAGAAAGTCCTGGGTCAATTTGATGCTGAGGGTCAGTATGTTGCTATGCCGCAAGGAGAGATCATCTCAGGCAATACATATGATGGCGCACGTATATACATCAATCCCAGAGGCTTCGGTGGTATGGAAGTTGATGCCACTCAGCAGATGGAAGGTAAAGCAGACGATAAGTCTTTAGGTAGGCCATTCAGAACTAACTTATATAAGAAGTTCAACACTTCTAAAAATGGCAAAAAGACCATGAATCTGTGGAACTGGAGTGAACGTCCACAGGGTCACGACAGAGGTGAAAATGACCAAGAGTTCTTAGTTGCTTTTGTACACAGTCCAAAAAGAGGTGATCCTAAAAAGCATTACTACACCTTAGATTTACAACTGGATGTCCCTACAACATTGGACAAAGATCAATCTAACATCAAGGCAGGTGATCAGCCGTTCCTACGTCCGTCTGGTCATGGTGTTATGACTTTAGGCAACCCTGTTGCTAAAATCAGAACTAGTAAAGGTAAAGAACATACTATCTACGATACTATTCGGATTGAGCCAAAACCAAATACACCTATATTACGTAACCAAGGTCCTGTGCTATCTTTAGCACCTGGAACCCCTTTATCAACAGACACAACTGCCCGGACAGGTACAGCTTATGGTTTGTTGCCATACCTACGGACTGTAAGTGGCAAAACTTATGATCATCCAAGAAAGATCCTTGCTGCATCCAACCCTAAGAACGCCCAGCAGCAAATAGACAATCTTGATGGACTGTTGATTGACCATCCCAACACGCTGGCTTCGCCAGAAGCATTTACTGATTATCTTTCGGATGCAATGGGCAAGGCAAATAAAGACGGATCTGTCCCATTAATCCCTTACCGGGCCTTACAAATGATACAAGATCCTTCGATTATTGAGGATCAACTTCTAAACCTGTCTGAAGGACAGAAGTCTCTGGCAGCTGAAGGTTTTGCCGCAGCTGACAGCTTTAAACAAGCGTATGCTGAAGGTGCCGCAACCCCGGCAATTACCGGAAAGCTACTTTTATGGGGTATCTTAAGTCGCGGAGTGTCACCATTCATCCAAGAAGGTTTGTTTCTTGATGTTGTGGTTGGCGAAGGTAAAACCAACATTGCACCGTGGATTGAAGCCGCTGCCGAAGGTAAGTTTGATGTAAACGCTTATCTTGAGTGGGTAAAAGAAACCGTTCCTGAGTATTCACCAGGACGCGGCACCACATCAAACCTCAATTCATTCGGTAAAGACCTTCTTCGTAAGATGTCCGTAAAAGATGAAAACGGACTTACATCGATGCAAAAGCTTCATGATCTAATAGCTAACCCAGAGTTGTCTGGAAAAGATATTAGGCGCGAGTTTCACAAGCTAAACGATAAAGTTGGCATCAATAATAAAGTGCTATCTTTCATTTTACTTGTGACTGGTCGTCAGGATGTCTTTGTCCTTGACCGGGTACAGATGCGTAACTTGTTTGATGATGGAACATTTGGTGATTTTAACCTTTATGATGCATCTAAAAATGAAGAAGGCAAAGCTATCACTGGTTCTAATATGGCCCCATTAGGTGATGACACCATGGGCCTTCTTTATTATGAGGCACTAGAACGTGATCTTGCTCCGGTTATTAAGCAGGTCTATGAAAAGCTTGGTCGCGGCGATGACTTTTCTATAGGGCGTTACCACTGGGAAAGTTGGGTTTCACAGTCCTTTCAAGAAGTTGACCATGGTACTATAGCTGGCTTGTTAAATGAGTCTTTGGGTTTGGAAAATCCTTTCTCTGGGATAACAACTAAAGAAGGCCGCTATAACCGTTTTGATAGTGGTGCAATCTATGGATATGACGACAATTTAAATCAATATGTCATCCTTCCAGATGGTCTTGGCAATTCTTTTAAGTTAACGCCTGAGGGGGCAAACAATGTCCTCAAAAGAGTTAGACTTAAGAGTGTAAAAAATGTTATTGTTCCAAAGAACTTCTCAGTCAGTGAAAGCAAGGATAAACCTTATTATGAGCAACCGGAAATCAACAGAGAAGCCCTCTCAAGCGTCATCCAAGAAGAGGGTGGACAACTTGTTACGACAGGGGTTCCAGAGACTAGCGAAGGTAACCCCGATGTCGCCGGAAGTGGGTCAAGGCCCGAAGGTGTCACATACAACCGTGGCCCCGACATCCCCCCGCCGGGGACCAATAATGGACGCAGGTCCGACCCTGGCACCGTTTATCAAACGTCCATAGCTGGTAGCAGACCCGCCACTCCAACTGAATCCAAAGCCCAACAAGAGCCAATAAAAGCTCTTTTTGAGATAGGTAAAAAAGGGTCGCCATATGAGTTTGGTATAAAAGACATGGCAGAGGCTCGAAAACTAGCCAAAGCTTTGTTCCATTCTCTAACCTTATACAAAGATAAGAAGTCTTTTGAAGAAGCACTTGGTGGTCCAGCTGGGTCAACCAGAGCATTTCGTATGCCTGATGGGGATGGCCCAGGTCAAGGTGGTCAGATTGCGGTACTCGATACCGGGGATGCCTTACAAAACCTATTCCTGGCCCTTCATGAGGTCGGTCACCCATTAGAAGCAGATTATAGCCCTGCCTACGCCCGGTCAGAGCCTATGGTGGAACGTAACTACTATACGTCCCCAAATGATGGTTTAGAGCGGCGAGGTGAAATCGATACATCTGACGGTTTGGGTGGTGGTTTCAAGACTTACAAAGGAACTATCCGGGACTTTGTTGCCACCCTACAAGATGGGGCAGCTGCCTTTAGGTCTGGTCGCATTAAAGATAAAGACACAAAACAAGCTGATGCCATTGTCGAGGAAATAACTAACTTCCAACGGTTTTATAAAGTTGGGGGAACAGTTCCAGTTCGAGAAGGGTATACCCAGGCGCAGCAAGCTGTTAGCGAGGGTGCTTTAACACTATCCGAAGCACAAGATAGCATTACGGACTATGAAAACGAATATCTCCACATGCCCTACGAAATGGCAGCTGATGTTATTGCGGCCTATCTATTCGACCCAAGAATGGCAAAGCGGGAGATGCCAAAAACAACAGCTGTTTTACAAGTGTTGTTTGAAGGTAACCCGACTGTGCAGTTGTTCTCATTACCGTTTGCATCAGTGTTGGCTGTAATCATGGCAAACATGCTTATTGCTGAGCGTGAAGAAGAAGAAAAGAAGATGCCACCTCCAGGGGCTTTATCCTTAGGACAAGCACCAGGGGCATTATCGATATAGGAGTATCCAATGGGATCACCAAAAGTACCCAGGGCCAAGTCAAAGCCCAAAGTAGGAAATGGTCCAGAACCCCACAAAGCACCTAAAAAGAACTACTTCTCGACCCTTATGGAAACCCCAGAGGGTCGGGAACTACGGCGTCAATGGTCTACCAAGAAGCGTAAGAACCCAGGACGTCCAAGGGGAGTACCAGACGGCTATCGAAAACATGAGATAGAACCGATCAGAGAGAAGATCCAAAAGGAAGCAGAGAAGGTAGTAAAGATTATGTCAGAAAAGTATGGCGTAGAAGATGAATATGCAAAGGAAGCACTAACGACAGCCGTAGAGGTTATGCGTGTCCCTGGTGAAACCAGAGAACGTCTAGCAGCAGCCCGGCTTGTCCTGGACTTCACCAAGCAAAAGCCAGTAGCAAAGTCAGAAGTGGCTGTAGCAAAAGCAGAGGACTTCCTCGCAAGCTTACTGACCGAAGACGATAATGGACCCGAAACTCAAAGCGGTTCGTAAACGCCTTTACACTGACTTTCCTTTTTATGCCAAAGCGGCACTCTCAATAAGAACCAAAGAAGGCGAGATTGCTCCCCTAAAGCTAAATCCCGCCCAAAAGATCCTGGACGATGCCGTCCAAAAACAACTCCAAGCAGAAGGTAAAATAAGGATCATTATCCTTAAAGCCCGGCAGCAAGGTCTTAGCACCTACACTGGCGGTTACCTCTATTACGCCGTGTCTCAAGAAAAGGCGCGTAAAGCCATGGTTATTACTCACCATGCCGATAGCACCAGGGCGTTGTTTGACCTAACAAAACGCTTTCACGAACATTGCCCTGAGATCCTTAAACCTCATACGAAGTACAGCTCAAGAAGGGAATTGTCTTTTGATGCACTTGATAGCAGCTATGTCGTTGCCACAGCCGGTGGTGATTCAGTCGGTCGTGGGGAAACCCTCACACACGTACATGCCTCAGAACTCGCGTTCTGGCCTAAGTCAACCGCTCAAGACATTTGGAACGGTCTGCTGCAAGCAGTACCGAATGCTCCTAAAACTGCTGTATTTGTCGAGAGTACGGCAAACGGTGTAACCGGTATCTATCATTCCTTATGGGAAGGTGCAGTAAACGGCACCAATGGTTTTGTACCTGTCTTTATACCGTGGTTTACAGATCCCACGTACATTGAAGATGTCCCTGAGAACTTCGAGCGTACTCCTGATGAAGAAGACCTAGCCGAAGAATACAACCTTAGCGATGAACAGCTTATGTTTAGACGCCGTAAGATTGCACAGAATGGCATAGATCTATTTCGACAGGAGTACCCTGCCTACCCAGAAGAGGCTTTCCTAACGACCGGTCGCCCGGTGTTTAATCCAGAGCAACTTCAGAAATGCCTTACCGAAGCAAAAGATGTGAAAGAACGCATGGCCCTCGAGGGTGATGAGTTCATCAACAATGCTCGAGGTGAGCTTACAACCTATCTTAAACATGATCCAGGAGGCCAGTATGTTATCGGTGCTGATGTGGCAATGGGTGTGCGTAACGGAGACTACTCAGTCGCCCAGGTCCTCGATAGCAAGAAAAGGCAAGTCGCCACATGGCGAGGACACGTCCACCCGGACTACTTCGCTGAGGTCTTATTTGCCTTGGGTGAATACTACAACACCGCCCACATCATCGTAGAGAATAACAGCCATGGCATCCTAACATGTACCAGGCTGGGTAAAGATATGGCCTACCCATCGTTCTATCAGGAAATCCAGGTAGACAAGATTACAGACCGTGAAACTGTCAAGTTAGGTTTCACAACAACAAGCAAAACAAAGCCCCTGGTCATTGACCAACTTCGTGCCGCGATGCGTGAGGGCGAGTTAACTCTAAATGACAAAACGACTATCCGTGAAATGATGACTTATATCGTTACGGAGAGCGGAGCCATGGAAGCGGAGCCTTCATGCTTCGATGACTGTGTCATGTCCTTAGCCCTGGCAAACCACGTTCACGAAGGTGCCTGGGAACCTGTCGAGACCCCCGAAGAACTATATGTAGAAATGGTATAATCAATGGCAAAGATCGAAGATTATGAAAAGCTCGAAGAGAGCGATATCGTAACGATAGTTGACACTAACATCCGTCAATCTATTGGCTACTACGATAGCGATCTCAGCCGTGAGCGTAAGCGTGTAATGGACTATTACAACGGTACGCTTCCAAAACCAGCCCATGATGGTAATAGCAAATACGTAAGCCAGGACTGTTTCAACCAGGTTGAATCAATGAAGGCTGCGCTACTTGAAACCTTCAGTGCAGGTAACCGCATCTGTAAGTTTGCACCGCAAGGCCCTGAAGATACAACAATGGCGGCTGTATGCTCCGCGTACACTGATTATGTAGTCTTCCGGCAAAATGATTTCTTCGGTGTTCTTCGGTCAGTGATTCACGATGGCCTGGTTGCACGTGTTGGTACAGCCAAAGTGTTTTGGCAAGAGTCCAGCCAGGTAGACTTGGAATCCTTCGAGAACATCACACAAGATGAACTCGATATGCTCCTGGCCCAGGATGAGAACATCGAGCTAGAAGACAGTGAGACAGATGATTTCGGAATGCTCAGCGGAACAATCGCTGTAACCCGGGACACCAGTCAAGTTGTTATTGAAGCTATTCCACCTGAGGAGCTATTAGTCGAAAGCCAGGCAGTTAGCCTGGACATCGATAGTATTAACTTTGTTGCCCACCGCACACGTAAGACGCTCACTGAGCTTCGTGAAATGGGCTATGATGAAGAAAAGCTCCAGGAGATAGGTGACGGTCATGAGGATGTAGAACTCGAGACTGACCCAGAGATCCTTGCACGTCACGATGATATTGGCGCAGACCGTGGTCACTCTAACCATGGCTACCAGGATCAAATCCGTAACATCATGGTCTATGAGGCCTATATTAAACTAGATGTCGAAGGCACCGGTATTGCTAAAATGCACCGGGTTGTCAAAGCAGGTAACGCACTCCTGGACATCGAGCCGGTCAATCGCTTGCCGTTTGTGACCTTTGCGCCGCTGCCGGTCCCACATAGCTTCTATGGATCTAACTTTGCTGAGAAGCTTATAGCCACCCAGAACGCCAGGACAGTCCTAACCAGGTCGATCCTCGATCACTCTATGATTACCAATAACCCGCGTTACATGGTTGTTAAAGGTGGCTTGAGTAACCCCCGCGAACTCATTTCGTCACGCTTAGGTGGCCTTGTAAACGTAACAAGACCTGATGCTGTCACACCAATGCAGCAAGCGTCACTCAATCCGTTTGTCTTCCAAACCATCGACATGCTTGATCGAAACGCAGAAGACAACACAGGCACTAGCCGTCTTTCTCAAGGCCTCTCAAAAGATGCAGTGAGCAAGCAAAACTCAGCCGCGATGGTCGAACAACTCGCTACCATGTCGCAGCAGCGGCAGAAGATAATCGCACGAAACCTGGCCTCTCAGTTCGTTAAGCCTCTTTTCCACATGGTTTATCAGATCTGTCTTGAAAATGAATCTCAAGAGAAGATCGTAGAATTGTCTGGGCAGTATGTAAGTGTCGATCCTTCACGTTGGGAAGACAAGCGTGATGTCATGGTCGAGCTTAGGCTTGGTTATGGTGAACAAGAGAAAGAAGCTCAGAAGCTTCTAGCCTTGCACCAAATGTTTAGCCAGGACCCGACTATCCAACCTTTATATTCGCCACAGAACCGATACCAAATGCTCAAGCAGATCCTCGAGCAACAGGGTATCTTGAATGTTGAGGACTACCTAACACCACCTGATCAACTACCACCACCAGAACCTGATCAAGCCCAGCAGATGCAAATGCAGATGGCCCAGAAGCAACTCGAGCTTCAAGAGCGTCAACAAGCCCTGGCAGAACAGAAGGCTCAGATGGATGCACAAATGGATCAGATGAAGATGCAGATGGAGCAAATGAAAGCTCAGGCATCACACGCCCTTCAAGCAGATAACATGGATCTTAAGGAAGCTCAGCTTGCTCATAAGAGACGTATCGATGAAGGCGAACTGGCAATCCTCAAGAGAACTGAGGACGTCAGGGGCATTGTTAGCCCAACAGGATAAAACGCTAATTAAGGAGAGCAAACTATCATGTTCGATGAAAAAGAAGAACAGCTTATCAATATGGGCAATTCGGCTGAAGGACTTCTCAACACTGAAGTCTTTACCCAAACAGTTAATACCATGGTGGATGGTTCGTTCCAGGCCTTCTGTAATTCAAAACCTGAAGAAACAGCAGTCCGGGAACGCACCTACAACCACTATCGAGCGTTGGTCGATATCGTCAGTACGCTACAGCAACGTGTAGCCATTAAAGACGAAATCGTAGCGAAAGCTGCCAGCGACAGTGACAACAACCAAGAGGATGCTTAGCACCATGTCAGACGTGCAAACAAACGCCCCCTTAGATATCGAAGACGCCATTCTGGCACAGTGGGAGGACGCTGATAAACAGCTATCCGAAGACACGACAGAGGCAACACCTCAGGATGATCAAGAAGAGACTACAGACATCCAAGAGGTTGATGAGGATACAGAAGAAGACCTAGAAGACGAAAGTCAGGAAACCGACCTTGATGAAGATGAGGAAACCGAAACCGATGATGATGAAACAGATGCTGAAGATGAAGAAGAGGATGACACAGATCGTCCAACGCTTGATGATGAAGCTGAAGTTGAAGTTCTGGTGGATGGAGACACTCGCAAAGTATCGGTTTCAGAGCTTAAGCGTCTATATGGACAGGAAGCTGCCCTCACACGTAAGTCTCAAGAAACAGCTAAGCAACGCAAAGATGCTGAAGCTGCAATGGAGAAAAGTCATGTCGTGTTCCAAAAGATGCTTGAGAAAGCTCAGGAACGCTACAAGCCTTATGCTGAAGTAGATATGTTGGTTGCCAGCAGAAGTATGGCAACTGAAGACTTCGCTCAACTTCGCAAAGAAGCTCAAGAAGCCCATGATAACTTGAGGTTCCTAAGCGAAGAAGCAGATGCCTTCTACGGTTCTGTCAAAGAGCAACAAGCTGCGGCCCAACAAGAAGCCGCTAAACAGTGTGTTAAGACGCTCCAGGAAAACATTCCTGAGTGGTCTAACCAACTCTACAACGACATTCGAGGTTACGCAATTAGCCAAGGATTGCCGGAAGAACAGGTGAACACCTATGTCGATCCGACAGTCATTACCTTAATCAATAAAGCTAGACTTTATGACCAGGGTAAGCAAGTTGCTACGACCAAGAAAAAGGCATCAACCACCAAGAAGGTTTTACGCAGTAAGCGTTCACCTGACCCTCAAGCATCTAAGAAAGCCCAAGCCGAAAAGGCCCGGCAACAGATGATCAAGAATGGTGGTCGAGACTTAGACGACATTACAGCAGCCATCTTACAGCGTTGGGAAGCGTAAAACCTACTTAAAACGCCAGTAATGAAGAGGAACAACTCAAATGGCTATTTATCAAACCTACCAACAAATCGGCATCGCTGAGGACATTTCGAATTTGATTTCGGATGTGACACCCTCAGACACGCCTTTTTACAGCATGATCAAATCTGAGAAAGTACACAATCGTGTGTATCAGTATCAGACAGACTCACTTGCCGCCGCCGGGGCCAATGCCCAGGTCGAGGGATTTACCGCTACAGCCGGTACAGCCATCCCAACAACCATGATCAGTGGTAACACTCAGATCCTGGCAAAGACCTTTGCTGTCAGTGCAACCGCTGACTCGATTAAGGCCTACGGAAGAGCAAAAGAGACGGCTTACCAGCTATCTAAAGCATTGAAAGAAATCAAGAAAGACGTAGAATTCGCCTTTGTTGGTGCCTCAAATGCCGGTACAGCCGGTAACGCCACAACAGCACGTGAGATGGATTCAGCTGACCAGCTGATCGATGCATCCGTCACAACTGCTGGCGGTACAGCTGCCCTCACAGAAGCTATGATCACTGCATGTCACCAGGATCTTTACAACGCGGGTGGTGACCCAAGCGTTCTCATGGTGAAACCCGCAGATAGTTTGATTATTGCTGGATTCACCGGGGCCGCCGGTCGCAGTCGGGAATTTAACGATGGAAACACAACACTAACGAGTGTCGTGAATCTGCTAGTAAGCCCATTCGGCGAACTAAAAGTGGTTCTCAACCGCCACCAGATGACCACAAATGCATTCCTGTTGGATCCATCGATGTGGCGTACAGCGACACTACGTCCGTTCACCCGGACATTGTTGGCTAAGACAGGCGACTCAGACACCCATATGGTGGTCGGGGAACTTGGCCTCATGCATAAGAATCCACTTGGATCAGGACAGATTGACGCCCTTACCTAAGTGTAACGAATAGGAGTGGAGGGGATCCCTAGTGGATTTCGCTCTCCTTACCACTACCCCTTCACACCTACACTAATACCCAACCCTCAGAGGCTCCGGCCCCTGGGGGTTTTTCTATGCCTAAAAGGAGAATACGAATGGCAGACAAGATCGACCTAACTGGTATCAACAACGACTTTAAAGAAGAAACCGGGAACCTAGTTCGCCGGGACAGCCAGATCATCAGTCAAGGTTTCCTAGACGACCTTAAAGACAAGAGAAATGCGAGTAGGAACCACCTAGAAGGTGACTACCAACATGTGGCCTCGATCCCGGTAATCTTTGTCGAAAAGTGGCAACGCGAAGGTTTCGATATCATGACCGACAAAAGCATCACTCTTAAACAGATAGTAGCCAAACTAAAGTCCGAAAACCTCGAAGGCTTCATGGCAACAGAAAAGAGCATCTAATGTACAAGAACAAAGGTGGACGTAAGAAATGAATTATGGCGATATCAAATCTCATTTTAATGAGTTGCTTAACCGAAGTGACATTACCCCAACACTTACGACACAGTTTATTGACCGGAGCATCGCCCGGATCCAGAGACAACTACGCACCCCTTTGAACGAGAATGTTAGCACCTTTACAATTAGTGGTCAGACACCCTTGCTAACTTTGCCAAATGACTTTCTCGAGATCATTTCGATCTATTACGAATCCTTTGAATTAAAGCGTGTGCCTATGGAGACCTTCCGTCCCTTAGCACAAAACCCAATGGCTGGCAGCCCGGAGGTGTTCGTAAGACAACAGCAAGACATCCTTCTGCACCCTCAGCCAACTAATGGTGATGTGGTGCTTTATTATTATGGTGAATTTGCACCTATGGTCCTCAACACTGATGAGAACGCTTTAGCCGCAGTCGCCCCAGATCTTATAATTTACGGTGGGCTTACCTATGCCGCCGATTATTACCTGGATGAGCGTGGGCCTCTCTTTGAAGAAAAGTTCCGGCTGTTCTTAAGTGAACTTCAAGCCCAGTCCGATGACCAGGAGTTGAATGGCGGGGTGCAAAGCATACAGCCAATGTCACGGTATGATGACTACCAATCCACTTACGTATCTTACTAAAAAGGTAGTTCGATTATGGCAGACAGCAGTTTCTTTAAGAACAATGGTACATCCAGCCAACTACAAGGCTCCGCAAGTGCCTCCGCAGCCGCAGCCCTTGCGTCAGAACAAGCTGCTTTAGCCAGCCAAACAGCAGCGGCAACCTCAGAAACCAATGCCGCAGCAAGTGCCGCAGCCGCCCTAGTCTCTAAGAACGCAGCCGCCAATAGCGCAGCTTCAGTCGGCGCAGATGCAGCGGCAGCGGCAGCTTCTGCCGTTACATCGCAGACAGCAGCGACATCATCTTCTGCAAATGCCGCGTTGACATCTGCCGATGCCACACAGACCGCAGTAGACCGCGTTCAAACTGGTCTAGACCGGATAGCCACAGCAGCCGATGCCGTCCAGACAGCAGCAGACCGTGTGCAAACTGGTCTCGATGTCACTTCGACAGGGGCTTCGGCAGCGGCAGCTTTATCTAGCCGCAACGCAGCAGCAACTAGCGAAACCAACGCTTCTGCGAGTGCTACAGCAGCCGCAGCAGACGCAGCTTCTACAGCAGCAGATGTTATCTCAACAGCCGCTGATGCAGCTTCTACAGCCGCCGATGCACTGGCTACGGCAGCAGATAGGGTACAGACCGGACTTGATGTTACAGCAGCGGGAACTAGCGCAACCAACGCAGCCACAAGCGCATCAGCAGCAGCCTCAGACGCTACAGCAGCCGCAGCTTCGGCAGCGTCAGCAGCAAACAGCTACGACCTATTCGATGACCGTTATCTTGGCTCAAAGACAGGTTATGCAACGGCTCAGACTGGCCCTGCGCTGGACAATGACGGAAATGCTCTTGTCGCTGGAACGCTCTTTTTCTCAGCCGATGCAAACGAAATGCGTGTGTACGATGGAGCAGGGTGGATTGCAGCTTCTTCAGCTGGGTCATCTAGCCTCATTAACTATAACTACACTGCAACAGCATCACAGACGACCTTCAGCGGGGCTGATGCCAACGGAAACACACTTAGCTACACAGTAGCCAATCTGATTGTCACAAAGAACGGCATCGTCCTTGAAGATGGGGCTGACTATACAGCCACTAACGGAACAAGCGTTGTTCTTGCCGTAGTCGCAGCAGCCGGTGATGAAATCAATGTCGTGGCGTTCAAGAGTTTCACAACTGCCGATATGGTCAGCGCGACCAATGGTGGTACTTTCCAAGGTAACGTGGACTTTGCGTTAGGCGTAGATGTCACAGGTAACATTACGGTCACAGGTACTGTCGATGGACGCGATGTAGCGACAGACGGCACAAAGCTAGACGGTATCGAGGCTGGTGCAACTGCTGACCAAACCGGCGCAGAAATCAAAACAGCTTATGAAGCAGAAGCTGACACTAACGCTTTCACAGACGCTGAGAAGACCAAACTAGCTGGTGCAGCAGTGCTTACTGGAGCGACCTTTACCGGCGCAGTTACAGCTACTAGCTTCACAGGTGATGGCGCAAATCTCACGAACCTACCTGTTAGCACCCCGACACTAAGTAGTCTTGGCATTGCAAACCACGACCAGCTTACAGTCGCAGCTAATGGCGATGTGACCGTGGGTGGCACAGGTGCAATCACCATTCCATCAGGCACAACTGCACAGAGGCCGAGTTCGCCTGTTGCTGGGATGATTAGATACAACACGACTGAATCAGCACACGAACTTTATGATGGCTCAAGTTGGAAAGCTATCGACAACAGTGGCTATCCCTATGCGGTGGAATATCTTGTAGTTGCAGGGGGTGGAGCAGGTGGCAGCGATTTTTACAGCGGCTATCGTGGGTCAGGTGGTGGTGGTGCTGGCGGTTACATCTCTACTTCAGGAAACATAAATGGAGGTACTGCTTACAGCATTGTAGTAGGTGCGGGCGGTGCAGGAAACGGAACTAGCACATCCGGTGGTGTTGGAGGCGGCGTTGGTTCTTCAAGTTCCGCTTTTGGCACTTCGACAGTTGGCGGGGGCGGAGGCGGAAGCCACGGCACAGGCGGGAATAGCGACAGCGCGACTTCTGGCGGGTCAGGTGGCGGTGCAACAAATGGTGTGTCTGGAAAAAGTGGAACAGCCGGACAGGGTAACGCTGGTGGCAATGGTGCTCCTACTTCAAGTTATAATGGTGGAGGAGGAGGAGGTTCTGGCGGCGCAGGTGTTGCTGGAACTGGCTCTAATAATGCTAACGGTGGCGCAGGTTCAACTTGGTTGAATGGAACGACATACGCTGGAGGAGGCGGTGCAGGTTCTAGCCCAGCAGGCTTTGGACAAGCTGGAGGCGGTAATTCAAACAACAGTGGAGTTGGCGGCGCAGGTACAGCTAACTCAGGTTCTGGTGGCGGCGGCGGTAGACAAGCAGCCGGAGGTGCTGGTGGTTCTGGCGTGGTTGTCTTGCGTTACTCAGGCAGCCAAAGAGGCACTGGCGGCACAATAACATCTGTAGGTGGTTACACATACCACACCTTCACATCATCCGGCACTTATACAGCGTAGGAGCAACAAATGGCACATTTTGCAAAAGTACAAGACGGCATCGTGACCAAAATCATTGTTGCCGAACCTGATTTCTTTGACACCTTTGTCGATGATAGTGCAGGTGCGTGGATACAGACATCCTACAACACTATCGGAGGCACACACACTCAAGGTGGGACGCCATTGCGTAAGAACTACGCTGGTGTCGGTTTTACATATGACCGTGTTCGTGATGCCTTTATCCCACCAAAGCCATATCCAAGCTGGATACTAAATGAAACCACCTGTCTGTGGGAAGCACCTGTTGCTTACCCTGATGATGGCGAAGATTACCAATGGAACGAAGATACCCTGTCTTGGGTAGCTGTCGTGACCGTAGCAGCGGAGTAACCCAACATGACAAAAGCTAACGACCTCGCGTCACTCTTGGACGCCAACGGTGACGTTGTGTCTTCAGCATTGGACAACGTACCAGCAAGTAACGATGCGTCTGCCTTGTCCACAGGCACACTACCGGACGGACGTTTCCCTGCTGTCTTACCAGCGGTATCCGGTGCAAACCTGACGAACCTTCCTGTCTCCACCCCGACCTTAACCAGTCTTGGCATCGACAACCACAACCAAGTGACTGTCACATCAGGCGGTGCAGTGACTGCCACTAGCTTCGCTGGTGATGGCTCTAATCTCACAGGCATCGCCTCTGGTGCTGCTGGCGCAGGGTACTTCGATGGAAACAACGGTGCTGGTGGAGACACCACAAACGGCAAGGGTGACATATTCCGTGTTCACTCACAGACACTCACTTCAAATGTAACTATAGGTGCGACAGACAACGCTTTGGCTGTTGGCCCTTTAACGATTGACAGTAGCACTACGCTGACCGTCAACGGAAACCTGACGGTGGCATAGATGGCTAGTATTCTTAATGTAGACCAGATTAACAATGCGGCGGGAACATCTGCTGTCACNNGTCACGATTGACGCAAGCACAGGCAAGCCATCGTTTCCGAATGGGGTGACGTTGCCTTCGGGTGTTGGCGGTAAGTTGCTTCAGGTTGTCTTCAATGAATACGGCACTCAAACAACAATGCCAAATGGGGTTTACACAAACAGCGGATTAAGTGCGTCAATTACCCCTCAATCATCTACAAGCAAAATACTAATACTTGTGAGACCACATATTCGTATTCAGAACAATTCATCAGACAGTGGTATTGGGTTTCGCATTTTAAGAAACAACACCAACAGTGTTTTTGTAAGTACGCAAGCCTACGACACCTACACCTATGACGGAGGGCAACAGACAGAGTTTCGAGGTGGTCTTTTTGTTCAAGCCTTTGACGCTCCCGCAACTACTGCTTCAACAACTTACAGTCTTCAAGGCATTGGTTACTCTGGCACTGTGAGTATGCAAAATTCCGCTAATTATTCGCAAATGACACTAATGGAGATTGCACAATGAGTACGCTCTATGTTGANNATTGCTGACCTTGTGCCAGCAGCGGGTAGTGTGGTGCAGGTTGTTCAAACTGTTTTCGATGGCACTTTTTCCACAGCTATTGGTCCTAACTTTGTTGAGGTAACAGGGTTTCGTTGTAACATCACGCCCACGTCTGCAAGTAACAAAATCCTTGTGAAATTAAACCTGAGTTGGGCAACAACTTATTATCAATGTAGGGGTCGGTTGTTAAGAAACGGCGCAACAGTTTCTGGCTCACTTGGCGCACAAGCTGGAATCCGTACACCAGTTACATTTAACTATATACATTATGCTGGTGGCGGGAATGTTCATGATATGTGGTCCGGTGGATTTGAATATTTAGACACACCTAGCACAACTAGTTCGACCCAATACAGCGTTGACATCGGAGGTTATAACACAGGCCAAACTGTTTTTGTAAACAGAAACAGTAACTACGCTAACCGTACAGATTATATGGGAACCCCGATTTCCACACTTACCCTAATGGAGATTGCCCAATGACAAGTATTCTGAAGGTCAATCAAATCCAGA
>ENA-UZWT01001663-UZWT01001663.1-metagenome-genome-assembly--contig:-Day-1-50m-contig-1663_pt1 | contig 17397 bp, 7 predicted proteins | sample MGYA00260338_ERZ794898 | MGnify/ENA metagenome assembly ERZ794898 | reverse complement strand
CTACAGTAAGGCACACCTCTGCCATCGCCTTTCTTACGGCCACAAGCTTTACCGGTTCTTACATCAACCCACTTCTCTTTAAACCAGCGCTTTAACGCAGCGCCTTTCTTTGTTTTCCTAACGGCCATTACTTTTTCTTTTTGCCTTTGTTTTTTCTGCATTTAGCAATAGCTCCACTCGCATATGCGGATGGGAATACTTTGTATTGTCTTTTTACTTTGTGGTAACACGCGTCTTTTGGCATAATTAAAATACTTTTACTGTTTCTCGTTTAAAATCTTTTTCTTTTTTCTTTTTTGTTTTTTCCCTAGGCTTTTGCATTCCTAATTCCCAGGTTCCCCACCCCATTAGCAAGGCTGATCTTTGCCACCATTCTGCCTCATCACTCATTGCTGCTTCAATATTCTGCGCTTTTCTTAATACTCTATCTAAAGGCAAGTTTAATGTTGCTGAGGTAATTTGTGCACCAGCTGACAATGCGGGGTTATCTAAAGACGGGTTAAATATATTATCTTTAGTTGTATAACCTAAGGAATAACCCGCGCCTCTTAATTTTGATATTTTAGAATATATTGGTGGTGATACTGTTAAAGCTTTCCACGCCGCATCTTGAAAGTTAGGTCTTGGTCTGTCAAATCTATCAGCAACGTCTACCGCTACATTTTTTATTGCAAGAGCTGCATTTCCAGTTAGCCCAGAGCCCCTTAACAATGAATCAACCATACCATTACCAATACTTGAATATTTTTTAACAGTCTCCTCGTCGTCATCTCCAAATCCTACCGCAAATAAAGCTTTTTGTAATGCGTTGAATATGAAATTTTGAACAGTACTATAATAAGCTATCCTAGTCATTTTTTCAGCTTTATTTCCTCTGCCAGCTAATAGATCTTGAGCGTTTCTTTTTATCAATCTATTGTACTGCATAGGTGTGTTAGCAAAAGCTAATAGTAACCTACCCGCGTTCGATGCTTGCTGTTCAGATATTCTATCTGGTCTACTTGACTGTTGCGTTTCTTCTGTTATAGATTTGAAATCTAAAAACGCTTTTTCTTTTGCTTCTTTTTCAGATAATCCTTCTTTTAAATACTTGTTAATTCTATTCCTGTACATGGCAGAACCACCAGATGCAATTGCAAAACTATCTGCTCCTTTAGTAAGAACAAAACCTTTATTAAGCATAAGACTAATAACACCTTGTATTCCTCCTTTTTCAGCGGCTAAAGCCAATTCACTTTCGTTTACATTTATTTTATTTCCCCCTCTTCTATCTTTTAAATAATCAGAGTTATAAATTTCTTTAAAATCTTTCCAAAATTGTGGCTGATTAGCGAAAGCTTTTGCGGCAGCCAATGGGTTGTTATCACTAAAGTTTAAGTAGTTTATACTAGATATTGTTTGAAGCGCAGCAGAACGAGTGTTTAAGAACATGATAGCCCCCACAGAGCCGTTAACCCAATCTAACCATTTTTCAACAGTAGGATTACCTCCCCATTTCCTATTAGAACCATTTTTCATTCTTTCTAAAGTTTTACCCAATGTTTGAACATAGTCTCTACCATAAGCTGCTTCTAGCTTATATTTATTTTCTTTTGAAAATATTTGTTCAACATTATTACTCCAAACTTCTAAATTCTTTGCTCTTTTAGGCCCATTAAGTAATGACATAAGGTCTGTAACTATAGTTCCTAATTCCCAATTATTTTCTGGTTTAGCGTAACCATCACCCTTTGTTGTTTTTAATAACTCAGTAACAAAAGCGCTTAACTCTGGGTTGCTATTAACTTCTTTTAATAATTCAGCTTTATCTGTTTTACTTAAACCTGGAATTTCCATTTTTTGTTTTTCCCAAACCGCAACTCGAAGGGCTTGTTCTATAGTAAAATCTCCACCCTTAGTCATCTTGTTTAAATCCTTAGGCACAGAAGTTAGATTTTGTTTAAGGGCTCTAAAATCATTCATTAGGGCCGCACTTTCGCGAGTCATATTTTCGACAGCTACATTAAAAGGTTCATATAAATTTTTCTTGTAAAATTCCAATTGTTTGTCTCCCTTTTTTCCGTTAGCTAAAGTTTTATGCATTAAACCAGCAAAGTCTTCCGCTCCAACCGGTATAAAATAATCACCAAAAGATTTTTTAACTTTTTTACCCCTTACTGTTGCTTTAGATTCTGAAAATACTTTTTTAGCGCCAATACCAGTAGATGTCTCTAAAAACTTATTAAATTCTGAACTTAAATCTTTTGAAGCAAAAACTTCTTTTTGTTTTTTAATATTTGTTTTATCTGCTTCTCTAAGTTTTTCTAACATCTCAAGCTGACTCATTTTATTATAATTTAAAATGCCAGCTTTTTTTGCTAATTTACTATTGTTGTCAAAAACTTTTTTAACATTTTTTTTATTGTTTAAAGCTTGTCTTAGTATAAATTCATTAGCAGGCGTGGGCTCAACAACATAACGAGTTAATTGATTTTGTAAATAATTTATTCCTAATTCTCTTGTCTTAGCCCCAATTTTTTGCGCTGCTTTACTAATAATTGCATCATATAAAGTTTCTTTAAATCCACTTTCAACTGTTCTATAATTTTTTAAATTTTCAAAATTAGCCGTCATTCTAGCTAATCCAGCGGTGTTCGTAGTTCCGCCAAATTTATCTATTTCTGCTAAATAATCTTTAGTGGAAATAATACCATTAAAATCATTCATTATTTTCTTACCATCTTTCAGCCACCTGCCTTCTAATATAGCTGTTGTGGCTTGCATAGACTGTTCTAATGATGACTTAACATGCTCCAATTTCATTTGCCTTATAGACATACCCGGTTTATATAATACCGCTGTTATTGGCACAAACATCCTATTATAACCTTTTACTAAATTACTATTTTTTGAAGCTAAGTTAAAAAGAGTTTTTGATCTTTCTATAAATTGTTCTTTATTTTTAGAAGAATATAGCCATTGTTGTTTTATGCCTTCAAGAGCAAAATATAAATCCGCTTTTTGTTGATTATCTTTAGGATTAATTTTCTTTTTTAAAGTTTCAATTTTCTCTTTTTCAGACATTTTACCCCAAGAATCTAAAACGCTTTTCTTTTGAACAGTTTCTGATGAAAACACAGCGTCTCTTAAATTATCTAAAAGATCTGTTTTATTTTTTCCTTTACCTAAAGCATTTATTAATTTATCTTTTTGATTTTTAGGCAGCAAATATGTTGCCTCAAGAGTAGTATCTTTTTCGTATTTAGGAGTTTTACTTTTTGGCGAATCTTTAAAACTTGATACATTCATACCAGAAGCTCTAGTTCCTATTCCAAAAGACTGTAATAAAGTGTCTCCAGTTCCTAAAACCTCCGCTAACCATTTAGGGTAGAATGTTGCTAAACCTTCTTTGCCGTAAATACCATTTTTTCCTTCTAAAAAGTTTTCTATTCTGGCAGTGTTGTACCATTCATATAATTTCTCAGTCTTTTTTACTTTTTTACCATCTTTATTGATAACTGTTTTGGTTTGACTTTTTTGGCCAAACATACCTTTACCAACTACCCCGTCAAATATATCTGTTTTAGATATTTTACCAAAGGGTGTTTGTATAGAATTAGGTATTTCTTTAACCATGCTATCAAAGCTTGGATTTTTATTTGATTTAACAAACTCTTGTTGAGCTTTTTCTATAATTTCCGCTAATTTACTTATTTGATCAGGGTATTTTTTCTCAGCCAAAGAGCGGTCTTTTTGTAATAAAGACACTGCTTCTGTATATTTTTTAAATTCTGCCGGTGTTATTTTTTTCTTGCCATCTGTAAATAGATCTTTAGATGCTAAAATATCGGATTTGCCACCTGATACAAATTCTATTACCGTTTCTAACGCTGGATTTCCTTCAAATTGTTTTCTTAAAAATTTAGTCTTAGCTTGATTTGTAGCTGATTTACCAAATTCTTGTTTTATTGCATCTAATCTAGGTATTTGTTGATCATTTATTCTTTCAAGTTTACCATTTGGCAAAGTTCTTCTATTAACAAAATTTAAAAAAGTTTCTAAATTAAAAGGTTGTTTGATTTGCGGAGGCAAACCATCTCTTGATTTACCTAATTTTGCATCACCTCTTAAATCAGATTTTGAATAAAACGCTTTTATTAAAGCTCTTTTTACGCCAGTTGCCTTGCCGTCAGGCATGATGCTTTTAGGGAACGCATCGTGTATTGTTTTAGCATTAGCAGGGTTAGACATAAATTGAGGCGTAAATTTTTCTTCAATTATTTCTTCAATTCTATTTGTAGTATTTTTATAATTTACAGCCGTTAATTCGTTAGCAGAAAGTTTATCAATAATGGCGTCAACTTCTTTTTCAATATCAAATCTTTCTGAAACATCTAATTTGCCTTCTTTATCTTTAAAAGCAGTTTCAACTACAACATCTTTTTTTTCATTTGTTAATTCCTTAACACTTTCGTCTTCTAAAGATTTACGGATTTTATTAAAATTAGGGTTATCCTTATAAAAGTCTATTAATCTTTTTTGTATTATTCCAGGTGTATTTAAATAAGCACTAATACTTTCATAAGGCTTACCATTTTTATCCACTAGTTTTTGTTGATCAAATTTTTCCATTAAATCTCTTAAGCCTCTTTTCTCGGCTGTAACAAATTCAAAAACAATATCTTTAATTTCTGTTTCAGAAAAATTTTTTAATTTAGGCATTTTCCTATCTATTTCATTTTCCCATTTATAAGCCATTTCAGCTATGACCCTACCCCTTTTCGCTTTGTTAGCTTCTTTGTCTGTCCAAAGCTCTTTATTTTCTCTATAAGTTTTATCAGTTTGTTGAAATAAATCTTTAGATGCTTTTCTTTCTTTTTTTACTGTTTCAACAGCTTTTTTAGTATCAGCATATTCAATGCCTACAAAATCAATATCTTCTAACTTAGCTAATGTAGATGCTTTAACTTCTAGTTTAGTTCCTCTTCTAGCTGCATTACCAAATGATGCTATTAATTCTATAAACTCTTTAGCGTTAGTAGGTTTAGGCGCAAATTTACTCATACCAGTTTCTACAAGAATATCTTTTATATCTGCTGTAATTTCTTTTATAAAATTAGGTGCAACCTTATCGTAATAAGCATCGGGATTCGTTAAATATTCGCTCATAAACGCTAAAAACTCTTCTGCTTTTTTTTCTTTATTTCCCTTATATTTTTTATCAATAGCATCAATTAGTTCTTTGCCAGTTACTACTTGAGTTCCCCTTTCTAGCTTCCCGGTAAAGTTATTTATATATTCTTTGCCCAATAAAGGATCTACTGGAAATTCAAAGTCTTTAAACAAAACTTGCATTTTTGTTAAAAAATTCTTTTTTGCCGTGGGATTTTTTGTAAAATATGCATCAAGAGCTATGTGGGTAAATTCATGCAAGGGCTTACCCGCATTGTATTTCGCTTTATCAAAATAAACTGTATTTGTTTCGGGATGCCACTCCGCGGAATTTTTTGCATCATTACCTTCAGAATCTTTTTCAAAAAATTGTTTCCTAAATTTTTCACCACTACCAAATTTTACATTAAAACCCTTGTATTCAGGTATTACAGTTTGTATGGCTTTAGTAAGAGGTTGCGTAAATCTTTTATTAAAATTTGTTTCAAATTCAGGGCTATTAACATCAAGATCTCTTTCAAAAGCTTCGCTTAAATATAGTTTTTGTAAATTTATTTGTGCAGACTCTAATGCTTCATATTTTTTCTTATCAGCAGGATTTAAATCATTTTCAGTTTTTTGTCTAGCAAAAGTTTTTCCATCTGGGCTAGTTGATTGTATTAAATCTTTACCTAAAAGTTCTTGTTTTTTGATTTCTATATCTTTTATAGCACTAAGCTTAGCACCAGTAGACATGAGATCGGTTTTCTTAACGCTTCCAACGCCTGCTATACCGAATACCATAGAATTAACTAAAAGCCGTCTGCTTGTTTCGCTTAAATCCCCATATAAAGCATTAAATTCATTTGAAAAATCTTTATTATCCATTAAATCTTCATATCCCAAACCAGCTACAGTAGCTAACTCACTTGATAAAGCACCAATAACACCGGCTTTAGGAACTTTTTCAAACAATGGATTTAAAGCTGGTAGTCTACCACCAGTTAGTTTACTCAATGTTATAGGCTTAGCAAGCATTCTACCGACACCAAAAGACAAACCAGTACCGGGCTCAAAACCTATGAGCTGCATGTTTGTTTCTTCAATAGCTAAAGACATGCCTTTTGACTGCAGCATTTTAGCCATAAGGTTTTCATAACCTGTGCCATTTTTTAAAGCTTGTGCCATCCACTGAGAGCCTTTTATCATATTCATAGCACCCCCTGTAATAGCAGTTAAACCTATTATCTTACCAATTACAGGTACCATTTGGCCCGTGCCTTCTTCAACCTCTTCCATAAAGGTTCTCTCTATATTTTCTTTTTGCTCATCTGTAAATTCAATAGCATCAGAAGGATTAGCCGTGTTATATTCCCTAGTAACCTCATCAATTCTATCAAGCATAAACCTATTTCTTTTACCTTGACCTAATGTAGATAAATTTTCAGCCTCTTCAGGTGACGCTCCAAATTCCATAGCTGTAGCTATAACTGCATTTTGAGCTATATTTTTTATAAACCCAGGTTTTTTTAAAGTAGCAGGATCTGTATTTTGATATATCATATCATACAAACCTAATAAGTCGCCATCCACATCATCTAAAGATTGTTCGCTGGCTTTTAAATAATTAAGGTCTTCTTTAGATATAACATCTTTCCATATTTTAGAATCAAAAAATCCTTCAAAATTTCTTGAAGAAAAACCTAATTGTTTTATCTGCGACGACGTTGCTTTAGTTATACCTTTATCGTCAGCAAAAATACCCACAGAGTTTAATTTTCTTTCTAATTCAGTTGGCATTGTTAGTTTTCGAAAATTAAAAGGTATTATTTTTTCACTATTTTCTTTTATTAAGTTTTGTTTTCTTAAAACCTGAGAATCAAAATATTTTACTAAAGCTTCCTCATCAGTTAAATTAGGATCAGAATTTTTTATAGCATTTACGCCGGCTGTTGATGTAGCTTTTACTGTGTTTTTTGCTTTTAATATTCTATCAATAGAAGATTGAGTGTATCCTTTTTTAAGAAATGAACTTTTTAAAGATTCATCAACATTTGTAATTTGTTGGGGAACACCACCCGCTGACATTACCGATGTTGTTGCAGTGGCGTTTCTCTCTATTAATTTATTAGATTCTTTTATTATAGCCTCCTGCTTATCAAGCTCAGAATTAAGAGACCCTAATATACTCTCATAATTTTCATCTTCTTGATTTAAACCATTTATTTGGTCTTGAGTTCTAGTAATATTTTTTTGTGCGTTTCTAATTTTTGCAACCTCGTTTATTTTAGCTTGCTCTTTATTAGATTTAGAATTATAAAAAAGATTTACTTGTTCGTTTTTAAATCCATCGTCTAAAGTATTAGTTGACAAAGCAACTCTAGCATTGTTTATTTTTTGATCACTTGCAACAGTGTCTTGAAGAGCTAAAAAATTATCATCTGAGTACAGTTTTACAAAATCATTTTTTGAAATTTTTAAACCTGTTTTTTTAACTACATTTTCGTAAGCAGCTTCTTGTATTTCATTTAATTCTTCAGCACTGTATTGATAACTTGCGTTTTCAGACTGATTAGAAAAAGGTAAATCAAAGTTTTTAGGACTTAATAAAATGTTTTTATATACACCCTTCGTAGTGTCTAAAATATTTTCCATTTCATTAGCATCTAATTTTCTAGTTTTTGGCTTGTTAACTATTCTACCAGTTTTAGAAAATATAGGCTTATAATCTTTATCTATATCTATATCAAAATATTGCTCTGGCGTTAAGTTAGATTTTTTATAAACAGCAGACTCGTCTACATTATATGTTTCTATTTTAATATCAGGTTTTTTAAAAGGATCAATTTTATCTTTTAACGGAGCCGGTATGTCTATTTTTAATAAATCCAAAGAACCATTTTCCGAATTTGATTCCATATTGGATGCTACAGTTTCCTCCACAACCGCATCCGGTGCTGTGGGTGATGGATTTCCCGAGTTTGAAAATTTTTCAATAACTGCTTTTATGTTTTCTTCTGGCTCGCCAGCGTCTATCATTCTTTGAACAATTGATTCTAATTCTTCCATATTTAATTTGAATATTTTTTTATTAAATCAGCGGCACTTAAATTTACATCCTTATCGGATTTTTTGTAAAAAGATTTGTCTCTAGGGGTTTCTTTATAAACTCTGGCCATTAATCTATCCACAAAACTTTTTCTATTTCCTTTTTGTAAATCCTTTACTAAACTAGTTATATCTTCAACGTCTTTATTTCTTTTCATACTAGCTTCTTTTACGTCCGTGCCAATATATTCTAAATTGTAAGAACCTTGTTCTTCGCCAGGTATTATTCGATAGTCTTGGCTAGCTATAGTATCATTGTATTCTTTTAAAACTGAACCTATAGGTCTATTAGCTTTTGTAGCAAGATTACCTGGAATAAGAGGAGCTTTTAGCTCAATTGCATTCATACTATCTCTAGCTTCTTTCATTCCTTTCACCGCTCCCTCTGGGGTTTCAATAATTGGTTTTGCCTGTTCTATGCTGCTTCCTCCAGCGTTAAACACTCTTTTGCTTTGTGGTAAGTGATTATCAAAAGCTTCTGTTGCTATTTCTTTTTTACTTAAGCTATCTAACATATCCCTATACTTAGGGTTATTATAAACAATGTTGTTTATAAAAGCTTTTTTAAAGTCAGGGTCTTTAATATCATACTCTTTTATTAGCTTATCAGCCTCAAGCCCTAGCCTATTGGACGCTTTTAATTTAGAATGCACGGTATCTACAAATAAAGAACCCGCCTGTTTTTCATCACTAAATAATTTTGCCATTTTACCCGAATTCACTATTTGATCAATATAAATTTGCTTGTCTTGTTTGTATTTTTTTGTAATAGTTGTGGTTTTTGTGTTATTTAAGTCGTATGTTGCATTAGATTCGGTTTCTATTTGTGGGTTTGCGATTTTAGCTAAATTTGCATATTCGCTATCTTCTAATTTAACTTTTTGATTTATATTAAAAAAATCATTATTTTTTAAATCATCAATATCTACCATAACGTTTTTCTCTCCGTCGTTATAATAAATTTCAACTTCATTCCCAACGTATTGAAATTGCATTTTTTTCTCTTTCCACGCTTCAATTAAGCCAACCGATCTTGGGTCATCTTGAAATTCACTTTCGTCTAATGTGTCAAAATTCTTACTTTGCAACTCTAACGATTTACCTATTTGTGCTAGTTCTTGTATTTTTCTAAAAGAATTAGATCTGTTTTTAGAATATTCATCTCTAGATATTTTATTGTCAGCCCATAATCTTTCATTTTCACTGTAACTATCAGCTTCTGAAAAGCCAAGTCGCTGTAAGCTAGTCGTAAGGTCACCAGCTTCAATTTTGCCTATACTAGTGGCAAAAGCCAATTCTCTATCAGCCAGCCTTTGATCTTGCATCTTTTCTTTCTCTCTTCTTTTTTCAGCTCTATCTTTTATAGCTTGCTGCTGAGAAAGACCGGCTTGAAAATTTCTTGAAAATATCTGCCCATAATCAGGCTGTTGTATAATTTTTGGATTATCGTATGCTCCCATAATTTATTTATTAATCGTCTAAGTAATCGTACCCGTATTGTCCTCCACCTCCATCACCAAGGTTGCTGTAAGTGGTGGTGCTGGGTACGTTGTAAACAACGTTTTCATTTCCAGAATAGGATTTACTAATTGGGTTGTTGCTTGTATTTTTATTTACTTTACTTTTATTTTTAGGCGAACCGTCACCCTTACCCATACCCATTAAAGTACCGCCTAGGGAACCGAGTGCCCCCATCATGCCAGCCGTACTTGAAGCGGCAGACTGTCTATATCCTTGTGCTAAACCTGCAACTCTATTTAACTGTTGTAACTCCCTACCTTCTCTTGTTTGAAACATAAATTGCCTTCCGGATATATCAGCTTGTTGCATTCTTATTGCTTCGCCTAATCTTCTTTGTTGAGCAGATTGCTCGCCCTGCGCTCTTAGCCTAGAGTTTTGAGCCTCTTGTTTTTCTATTGTAGCAGATATACCTTGCTTACTTCGCAAAGCCGCTTGTGCTAACGCTGTAGCCCCAGATGAACCCGCACCAGTAGCTCTTAGTGTATCTAATGTGCTAGCTAAAGACATATCAGCTTGCTCAGCTTGAAATTCTGCGGCCTTAGTCGCTACTTGTAAATTACCAAAAGGGTTTGTTATTCGCGAGCTAAGATCTTTTACATCTTCAAAAGGATTTATTATTTCTTGTCTATTAGCTTCTAAACGGGCTAACTCTGTCTCTTGTGTTCTTGCAGCACTTCTCGCTTTACTAGCATCAATGCCGGATTTTACTGCAGAGCCTACAGACATAGTGGCTCCTAATATTGCTGTGAAAGCTGCCATATTATAAATTTTTAGTTATTTCATATGAGGGAGATGAATCAACGCCCCATCCTAGTTTTTTATGTGTATCTATTAATTTTTGGTTTCTTCCAATGGTGAATACATGTAGAATACCTTGATCCTTTAAAACATTCTCTACAGCCTTTATTAAAAGCTCTATAGCGTCTTTTCTGTCACTTTCTCTGTATTCTGGATTAGATACTATCCACTCGAGTAAAGCTGCCTTAGAATTGGTCATATAAACAAATCCAGCAACTATACTTATATTGTTTTTTTCAACAATAAACCCACCTTTTCCGTTATCTGGTAAAAAGGTTTTAGGTGGTGCCTGCCATTCTGGCCAAGTGTCCCACCATTTAACTAATGTTTCATAGTCTGACTCATTGAGTCTGCGTATATTTAATTTCATTTAATTATTTTTTTACAGGTTTTTTACTGCTAGTTGTTCTTGGGACTTTTAATTTTCCAATAACATTATGAGATACCGCAAACAATTCAACAGCTGATGTTTGTGAATCATGCTTCATTTTTACAGTCGTGAAAAATCCTTTAATACCAGATGTTTCAACACCTATTATTTGGTTAGAAGCGTTTACTGTTGTATTATTTCTTATATGAGAATAGTATTTATTTTCTTTTTTAATAAAGCTAGTTGATATAATACTGTCACCAATAGGGGTAGAACTTTTTCTAATTTGCCAAGCTTTCATTGCTAGATCTGTTTCCGAAGATTCCATAACCCAATCAGCACTTCCTTCGTAATTTATTGTATTAAAACATTTTTCAACAGAAGGCTGTGTGTTCGCGATAAACGTTATGTTACTTCCAGCAAATTCATTGTAAAAAGTATTCCTAGAAACAGAATCTATATTGTGTTCCCATATATAGCTATCTTTAAAGGTATAAAAATTTTTGTTAATACTAAATCCAAAATCAGGATTAAATGTGTAGAAGCTAGACCAACCGCCTACAGCTTCATCAAAAGCTAAAGTATAATATGGAATTTCGTTATTGTTCTTAATGTTAAGCATGTATACATCCGATGTGTCATCGTACATACCCACAATATCCGTAGAGTCTAAAAGATTGTCTTTAAACCAAGTTCTCATTCCCGCTTTAGATATTTCTATAATTCCACTACCACCACCAACACCCCCAACTAACCTTAGCACAGCGCCTCTTTTTTTATCGGTAAAATATTTTCTATTTCCCTTTATTGCAAAACTTTCGGGGTTTTTACTAATACCAAATTTTCCAGAATAAGGTACTATTTGCCCTATAACTTTTGATCCAGACGTTGTTAAGTTGCCTCCTTCGGCTGTAAATATAGCGTCTTTATCTATTAATGCTTTGCTTACTTTGTCTTCTTGAAATATTAATAAATTTGTATCCTCTGCATAAAGTTTTTGAATAGAGCCATTCACAGGATCTACAGCTCTAGTGATTTTTTCAGCATGGCTAAAAACATTTGTTTTATTAACATCTGTTCTTGAATTGTATATTCCAGAATAAATTAAAGCATTATATCTTCTATTCTCTTCATAGTTATCATTAGTGGCATAAGCTTTTGGGCCTAAAGCCGCAATAGGTTCGTTAAAACCACCTTTTATTCTTGACTCTTCTATGTGCACTGTGTTCTTCTGTACACTCCTCAAAATGAAGGTATTAAAAAATTGAATATCAACTACGTATGCCATACTTTAAATTATTACATTTTTTACTGCTTTTTTAAGCTATTGTTACCGCTCTAACTACACCGTCGCTGCTTGTTTTGAAAACAAACGTTGCAACTTCCTGACTACAAAAGCTAGGACCGCACATAGAATGCCACAATCCGCCGTTACCATCTGTAGCAGAACCTGTGCTAAAAGGGGTTGTACCCCCAGCGTTGCTATACACGGTGTCAAACTCATTAGGTAAATTACCCGTACCAGTATGCCATACTTGTATCCCTGTCTGCTCATCTACTGCGGTTGATGCATTAGCGTTTCCATTAGCTGATCTCCAAAATTGTGTGAATGGAGATCCTGTAACACTTATTTTTAAACTTGTATTAGGGCTGGTTGCACCTGCTACATCTGTTGTTTTCATAACAAGAGTATCTACCATGCTATTACTTAAATCAGCACCTGCACTAATAACCCCCGTTGTTGAGTTTATAGTATATCTACCACTATTTGTTTGAGAAACTATTGAGAAAGTAAGATTACTGCTTGGAGTTAGTCTACCCCCATTAACGCCACTCATATCTAGAGTTGTTGCTTGCCCTGAAAGTACAGCAGCTATAGTAACGCCGGTTGTAGCATTAGAAACGTTATCACCAGAACCAACGTTTATTTTTGGATTTGCATTTTGTAATGTTAATAAATGGGTTCTAGTTTTTGTTTCACTCGTTCCATTTCTAGTTGCTGTAACAGAAATAACAAACCGATCAGCTGCAGTATTTTTAAAATCAAAATTAACGCCTGTGTTTACAGCATTACCAGAAATTACAAAAGTAGAGTTAGGTAATGTTGTGCCTAATCCGTTAATAACACTATTTATAACAAAAGTTGCACCTGGTGAAACCGCAGCACCCGTAGATTTTAAAGCTGTTAGTGAGCCTACCGTTGTGCCTATAGCGTTTGCTTCGTTAAAAGTTGTACTTGTTATTGATATATCAGTTGGCGCCTCTCCAGCACTTGCTGTTATTTTTTGATCTAAATCAGATAATAACCCCGCGGAAGAAGTTTCATAATATATATCTATTGCAGAAATAAATGGTTGAGTTTCAAAATTATAAAAACTAAATTCCTTATTTGAGCCTCCCCAAGTAGCAAAATGTGTTCCATAACCATCCGGTAATTCAGCGAACAATGGATTCTTTTCTTGAAAATATACATTAACAAGAACATCGTCTTTATCAGTACCAGCGTCTGAATCAATAGCTCCGGTTAACCCTTGCTCTAAAGCCGTACCTATGGAGGTTACTTTTATAAAGTCATTTCCATCTAATTGCGCTAACTGAGTGTAATTGCTAAGAAGTATATTATTATCTCTAATTTTTGGTAGTAATCTTGCGTTTGAGCCTTGATTACCAGACAATGTGTTCGTATCTGTTACGTCTCTAGGCACTTTATTTATATTATCTCCATGTAAAAGAATAAAAGACTTCTGATCGTTAGCATTAGATACAGTACCAGCCTCTATAACCTGAGGTGAATAAACATTATAATAGTCTTGCTCTGTTTGTTTTACCACAAATCTATAAGAATACCAACCTAGCGGATTAGTGGTTGGTTCATAAATATCATTACCTAAGTTATTTATAAACGTAGCTCTCAAGCAGCTATGATTCCACGAATTAGTTCCATTTGTTACTACGCCTGTTTTTGGCTCTACAAAAGCCGTAGATTCATCCGGTAGTATAACAGGTGACTGTCTTCCGTATTTATCAGAAAGAACAACACCCACTTGATATGTTCTATTTGATTTTACCGATGATAATAAATATTGTTTATTTTGAGCCCCTTGATCCCCACTAGTTATAGACAAGCCGTTGGAAGCGTTGATTTGGTTTATTTTTCTATTTTGTAAGAAATTACCATATATTATTCTATTACCAGAAACTTCCTGTGTTTGTGCTTTGACAGGTATAATATCTGAAACCCTAACTAAATCTGCTTCTGGTAATGTTTTCTTAGGTTTGGTTGATTTATATACGTATTCGTAAGTATATCTTAATTTTGCAGTATATAAAGTAGTGTCTATTATTTCAACTATAGGTTTTAATATTAAATCTGTTCTTTCGCCTATTTTAATTGTATCTATTACTTTAGTTGCCGCACTATCTGATTCAGAATAAAGTATTTCAATTTCTTTAATTTTTAAATTATTATTCCAACCCCATTGTCCATTTCCTTCTGTAATATTAAAAAAATACAATCTTGTGTCATTAGCTATATTGGGTGATACAGCAGTGCTGGTATTAATAGTTGAGCCAGTTATGTTGCCATTTACAGTATATACATTATTATTTTCATCTATAAAAGAATTGTTTACTGATATTGTACCAGAAACTTCATTTATAGCATGACTTGTACCAGATAACCCACTATTGTCATTAACAGCAGCGCTAGCGTGATTTGTTATAGTTTCATCAAATGGCAGAGTAATTAATAAAGAAACTTTATTGGCTTTATTAATCATAGTATCAACTACAGTTGTTTTAGCTATAGCATCAATTTCAGTTTGATCTAGCATACCCGCCATACTTGCGGAATTTGTTGTTCCAGATAACGCCGCAGTAGAATAGCTGCCGTCATTAAATGACTGAGCCGCACTTCCTGGGTGAAAACAATGCTGCGAAAAAGGGGATATTAAAGAATACTCGTTATTATCGTACTTAAATCTATAAGCAAATTTTACAAATTCTTCTTCTATCGTTTTACTTTTTATAGTAGAATCGTAAGATAATTCTACGATCGGTGGAGCGTACGGCGCGTATTGAGCCACGCTAATTTTATCTTCTAAATATATATCGTTAGTATAAAAACTATTAGCACTTAAAGCGTTTTTAATATTTATTCTTCTAGGTTGATTATAGTTATCTGTCCAAAATAAAAGATCATCTAACCTGTTAACGTGCGTTATTTTGTGGTTTTTACTTAAATTGAGTCTAAATGAATCAATTAATACTTTTGGCTCTGTGCCGTCTGTTTCTGCATAAAGAATTTTGCATACCGTAGGAATGTTTGAATCAGGAAGTGTTGTGCCTGCATAAGTTACATCTGATGTTAATTCACCACCTGAACCTTCAAAATTGCTAATAAACCAAAATATTTCGCCATTAGAAGAATCTATATAATGACCTATTGTTTTTGTCGCATCTGTTACATTTAAATTATTGCTAAATAATTTACTATTACCTTTAATGTTTTGCACAGTACCCGCATCCGATAATTCGGATTTAGAAACTGTTATGTTCTGTGCATCTCTATACTCACCGCTAGGTAATAATCGATCGTCAAGATCTTTATTCATTTTACCTTTTAAAAAGGTATTCTTGATTTCTGGCATGTATTAATGTTTAATAAATTTTGATTTGCCCCTCATTACCTGTTCTAATTCAGATATTTTAAGACTCGATAATCTTAATTTAGCATTCCTCGTTGCTGCTCTTCTTTCTTTTCTAAATCTATTTATAATGTACTCTGGAAAGTCAACTCTAGAGCTAGCTATAGCGTGTGTTATGTATTTATACATTGCATCCTCTGCAAATTTATGTATTTTCATTTCATCATCTGTACCTAAGCCGTCTGATATGTATTTTATCGTTATAACTTTTCCAGACAGTTCACTTGAAAAGCTTATTTTACCATTTAATTCGTCTATTATAAATACACCATTTTTTTGTGATGTTTCTGGATTTATACCTTTTCTTCCACCTTGAGCTGTTAATTTTTGTAAACCAGTATTTGCGTCGTAAGACATATCTTCTTCTCCAAATTCACCAGTAAATTTTCTATTATCAAAATTAGTAAATCTATCGTTAATCACAGGTGTACCAGTTAACAACGTACCATCAACATCATATAAGTAATTGTAATCATCGTCTTGTAATATAGATTCTGATGGTTTCGATGTATATCTAGATGGATATATTATATGCTCAATACCCATAGCGTCAACAAAAGAAAACCTAACATAATGTATGTAATCTTGCGGCATTGGCATTGATAAACTTGGGCCAACTTCTATTTCTTGGATTTTTTCTGTTCTTGAAACATCGTAGCTAAACTCCTGCACACCTCTTTTTGCGTGGAATATTACGTCAGTTCTTGTAACATTAGGTATTAATTTGCCGCTACCAACAAAGGCAACTAAATAATTGTCAATTAAATTGTTTAAAGATATATATCTATAATCACCAAATTTGTTTGCTGCTCCAGCCGGTTTAATTTCTATAATTTTACCAGATATGGGTGTTCCGTTGGCATTTAAAACATCAGCGTTACTTACGTTCCCAGTAAAGGTTACAGTAGGCGAGCTGTAACTGTAGTTATTTGTATTTATTTCTTTACCGCCAACAAATACAATTACACTTGAGGGGATTGTTGAAAATGCCACAGTCGTTAAAGTAAAAGCCGCGGTTGAGCTGTCGCCTATAAATCCTTGTGATTTATTGTAATACGATTGATGTGTTTTTGTTATTAATCCCATTTATTATGAATTTTCTAATTGTATTGTTTTATTTTCTTCCGCGTTTGCAGCCTGTATAACGGTAGGATCGGAAATAACTAAACCTGTATACTTTAATATACCTAGTATTAATTGTACCCTGTCTGAACTGTGTAAAGTAAAATTTGTTTCGCTATCATCTGTAACAAACGTTAAAGCACCAGTCGTGTTGTCTTGAGTATATGCCCAAACAGGATCTGATGGAGTTTTTATATATTCTACAGTTAACAGACCACTTGTGTTTGTTGGTTTAATCACAAATTCAGAATCTGTTTGATAATAAACAGGGAATGAAGAAGAGGGTGCTGCGTATGAAGAGGATAACAAATAAGATAAGTTTTTCTTATTTACTTTTTCTATTTGTTTTAATTTATCTGTTGTTGTGATATCTATTATCTTATATAAATCAGAGGGTATAGTTAATTTACCAGATGATAAAGTTAAATTTACAGATTTATAAAATGGATCTATTTTTTCTTCTATTTTTCGAGGTATATTTCCATACCCCTCAACACCTCTTCCTGCGTTGTGTTTTGCTACAGATCTATTATATTCGTAAAAATGTTGGTCTAGTATATCAAGTTGAATCTGAGCACCTATTTTATTAAACTCTTCAGGTGTTAAAAAACCTCTCGATTCTTTATTTAATATTGATAATAC
>ENA-UZWT01005556-UZWT01005556.1-metagenome-genome-assembly--contig:-Day-1-50m-contig-5556_pt2 | contig 17439 bp, 33 predicted proteins | sample MGYA00260338_ERZ794898 | MGnify/ENA metagenome assembly ERZ794898 | reverse complement strand
GTGTACAAGAAGCAAGAGTTTATAGACAACTGTATTAACTGGGCTGTAGGTATTACTGTAGCTCTGGCTGGTATGGCTGGTTTAGCTTTCGTTATTTACTTGGTAGGTAAATCACAGGGGAAATGGTAATGGCTAAAGAAAAAGATCCACGGTTAAAACGAGCAGGTGTGTCAGGTTTTAACAAACCTAAGGCTACCCCTGGTCATGCTACTAAGTCTCACGTGGTAGTAGCCAAGTCTGGTGACCAGATTAAGACGATTAGGTTCGGACAGAAAGGTGTCAAGGGTAGCCCCGATGGCTCCAAAAGAAACAAAGCCTTCAAGGCCCGTCATGCCAAGAACATTGCCAAGGGTAAGATGTCAGCTGCCTATTGGGCTAACAAGGTGAAGTGGTAATGTGGTTAGCTGTCCTAATGGTTTGCTCGACACCTGAGGTTTCATCCTGTATTGTTGTTGGTAATACAGAACAACTATGGCCTACTGAGGAACAGTGTAAGGCGGATGTGTTAACCGTAGGAACTAAGTTCATGATGGAAGGGTACTTCGTAAGACCCAATTGTTTTAAGATAGGGGAGAGTGCATAATGGCTAAAGGATTATACGCAAACATTCATGCTAAACGTAAAAGAATAGCAGCAGGATCAGGTGAGAAGATGCGTAAGGTGGGAAGTAAAGGCGCACCTACAGCTAAGAACTTTAAACAAGCAGCTAAGACAGCAAAGAAGAGGAAGAAGTAATGCCATACAAGAACGGAAAGAAGATGCCCTATGGTAAGGGTGCAAAGAAAAAGGCACCAGTCAAAAAGAAACCGATGCCTAAGAAGAAATAAAGTTTAAAGCCCCAAGGAGAAATCCAAGGGGCTTTACTTTTGTTATAGCTTCTCTTTCATGAAGACCTTGACCCACTGAGCACATATGTCACTCCTGACAATATCCTCTACGCCAAACTCAATGATAGGTACAGGAAGTAGGTGCTTCTTAGCTAGGTGTATGACCTTTGACAAACCATCGGCTTCCTTAAGGTCAGACTGTTGGACATCCCCATTAAGGACAATCGTTGACTCAGAACCAACACGAGTAAGTAACATCTTAAGTTCATGGGTGGTGATGTTCTGTGTCTCATCTACGATTATGAAGGCATTATCGAAGCTACGCCCCCGCATAAGTGCAAGAGGTGCCATTTCAATGTTGCCATTCTTGATACCTGTCTCAACGGTTCCTTTTCCAAGGTGCTTCTCCAATACGTCTAGCACAGGCAAGGCCCATGGCATTGTCTTCTCAGCTAGGTCACCCTTAAGGAATCCTAACTCCTTACCTACGGCTACGTGAGGACGGGTGATGACGATCTTGTCAATAGCCTTGGTAGCGTAGAGGTCAGCTGCATAAGTAGCAGTGACGTAAGTTTTACCAGTACCAGCAGGACCAAGGACAAAGATCTGATTGCTGTTTGACAACGCATCAATGAAGTCCTTTTGTTTGTCAGTACGAGGGACTAAGCCTGATGTCTTCTTGGCTGCTGCTCCTTTGTAGTTGGTCTTACGACGAGTACGTGTGGGCTTCTGTAGGGGTTCAATGTTGTTCATAGGTTAACCAACTCAGCTTCTACGTAAGGGATGTGAAAGAACTTTTCTCCGTGGGTAATGTATCTACCCTTGGCACCCTTAAGGCTTTCCTGGGTAAGTTGTGTATCCTTGATACGCCATGCTTGCTTGAAGTCAGGACGAAAGATGTAGAAGTTAAGGACACTGAACATATCTGTTGTTGAGTGTTTGTCTAACAGACGTTGCTTACGCTCAGGAATACGGATCTCTGTCCAGTGTGTAGGCCAGTCGGCTTTCCATGCTGTCTTAACTTCAGCCTCATTGAAGTAAGTGTATCCGTTCTTCTGTGACACAACGTCTACGTTAAAGTTCTCTTCGTTGTTAACGATGGTGTGACCCTTAGCCTCCAAGTAGGAGACCAAGGCATCACGGGCAGGACTATCATACGCTTCGTATAGTGCTCGACTAAAACTCTTTCGTACTGCTGTCATTGAGTAGTTCCTTTAGTTCGGTGTAGCCACCAATGTGCTCACCTGTAGGGTTAAAGATCTGAGGTACTGTTGTCATACCAGCATCTTTGATTAATGTCAAGAGCCATTTACTGCTAGGGGAGTCGAGGGTGTAGGAGGTGTATGAAAGCCCCCTACCCCGCAACAGAGCCTTAGCGTCATCACAGAAGTTACACTGTGTTCTACCTAAGACTATCCAACTCATGTCAAGTCTACAATCTCACATGAGTCACCTGAGCAAGCCATAGTCTGACTACCTGAGGTGTTGTCTTCTTGTTCGTAGTCTGCCAACTCTGCCCAATTGATTGACGTAGGCATTGATGACAACAACTCTTCATACTCTGACTCATTGCAGTCCTGATAGGGAGCCTGTTGGTACGTATGGTCAGAGTGAGGGAGAAAAGATACACCACTCATTTCATCGAAGTGTTTGTACACGAAGGCACCTACCTCTACCCACTCACAATCCTTAACCGAGATCGTCACGGATGGTTTGTGTTCACACCAGTGACGTTGGTAAGTCAGCCAGGTCTCCAGTTGTTCGATAGCTGTTGTGTCGTTACGTGTGACAGCATTGGTAGGCGACTTCATAGGGAAGCTAAACACAGTAGTCTGATCTGGCTTCATGACACATGGCTCCGATGGGATACCTTGGTCAATCATGAACTGTGTCAAGGGGTCTTTGTTGTCTCCTCGAACGGTTCGGATGTAGTAGTCACTGTGTCGGGCGTGAATCCCAGAGGCTGAGTCAACGAGTTGGCTGACTGTTCCAGATGGCTTAACACAGCTAATAGCAGCAGCAACAGGAATACCAAGAAGGCCAGCCCACTCAGAGTTAGTTTCGATAGCAATGTCACGTAGTTTCTCCAATGTTTTATCTAGGCCAGCATTCTTACTGGTCATTAACGGGTTGTCCATGATACCTGTAAGGCTCACACCCAACAGACGTTCAGCTTCTGTGTTAACAGACCACACCTTACGGAGGTAAGGCATCTTAGTGTAGGTAGATTGGATCGTACCCAAGATTGTAGCCAACTTAACCTTACGAGCCAAGGTGTCGAAGTCATCTGTAGCACGTACTACGCACTCCGTTAGGTTACAAAACTGATTTGGGCGCAAAATTATTTCCGAACACGGGTTGGTCCCGAACTCAAAGTTAGGATCACGGCGACCATTCTTTTCAGCCTGTTTCTTTGATGCCTGACGGTTGAAGATACCACGTTCACCTGAGCCTGACTCAACCAAGGATGTCCACTCACGCATGAATGACGGAGCATCGGGCTTCTCTGTGTAAGAGACTGAGTTGTTTGCCAAGGCACGTTGAGGATTGTTCTCCCACCATGCACCTGACTTGGCATGACGCATACGATCATCTGACAGGTTAGACAGAGAGATCATAGCACTACGGCGTACACCACCAACAACAACTACCTCACCAATCTTACACATCAAGTCATGGCATTCTACCGATGACAGTTTACGTCCCTCTGCTGCACGGAATGTGTTGACCGCAAAGTTAAACAAGTCTATTAATGGTGCTGGTCCTGACGCACGGCCCCCAAAGGTCTTCAAACGGGAACCAGCTGGACGTACCTTAGACACATCCCACTTAGGGATCTCACCACTGTATAGGAGTGCAATAACTTGACGGAGAGCCTTAGCCCAACCTTCCTTACTATCCTTAACGACAATGACAGACTCACTCTCGAAGAGTTGCGGCACTTCTGGGAGCTTGCTGATGAACTGGCGCTCGACGGAGAACCCAACACCAGTACCGCAGAGAAGGATGAACATAGCCTCATCGAAGGCCTTAAGGTCATCTACGGGTAGGTAAGAGCAGTTGTACATGCAAGTGTTGTCACGTGCAGCGGCTGGTCCTGCTGTCATGAGTGACCGCATGGATGGCATTACCTCAAGGTTAAGGATAGCCTCCTCGATGTCCTTGATGTAGCTGTCGTTACCTGCAACAGGACGTACAATGTTGTCCATGTAACGTGCCACAGTTTCACCCCAGTTCTCACGGCGTCCTTCTTTGTCAAGCCAACGTGCATACCGTGAGGTAGCAATGAAGGTCTGGTAGTCTGTTGGTAGTAGGTTGCTCATTCGCCTCGTCCTCGCATTGTTTTGTCTTCTTCTAACCAGACCATCCGGTCAATGTCTTCTCGGCTAATGCCAATGTCTTTTAGTTCTCTGTCAGATAACTTATTTAGGATCTTGATTGCCTGACGGTGTTCTGACCACATTACGCAGTACCTCATGAACCTCACGAATATATTCTCTACCCACTTCTTCTTCATCTGTTATCTCCTGACCCTTTAATGACACCACGATTAGATCTATCGTTTAGTTTATCCATGTTAGCTTCCATCACCTCAGGCAAGTTACTGTAGAAGTAGTTAGCCAAGGCAGTTGCGTAGAATATAACATCACCCAACTCTTTGATGATCTCCTTCTGGCTTACCTTTGTATTGTCTCGGAGATACTTCTTGATCTTCTCTGCTACTTCTCCTGACTCACCCACAAGACCCAGGGTATTCTCCACTAGCCTTGTCTCTCCCTCTGTTATGATCTTGTCTTCTACCCAGTACGAGTACTCCATAGGTGTGACATTGACAATGCTAAATGCCTCTATGTCTTCTGCTGTAATCATTCTTCTACCCTTTTCCATTCAGCCATTTCTGCATCTAAGTTAAAGTAATCATCCAAGTCAATGAGTTTTTCGTCTAAGAGGTACTCAACTATAAGCCTCTCTGAAATCTCATTCTGTTCTAGGAGTAGTTCTAGTCCATAGTTTTCGACAAGAGCAACAATTTTACTATCTAGGTCAAACATTGTCAATCACCATTAGTTGTCTGCGACATTAAATTCTAAAACGATAGGTTCTATGGTTGTACTTAAATGCTTAATCATTTCGTAAGCACTATCGAAGTCATCCATAAGTACCTCTTCGTTCTCCAGTGTACCATCCTCATGCTCTACCAAGCATAGGTTGTAGTAGCAATTCTCCTCGTCTAAGAAGAAGGGACCACTGACAACCCTGTGTATCTTCATTATCATTTCTTCTTCTCCTTAACCCACTCAACAGGTATATACTCTTGTGCATACAAGAACCCATGTTTGTCACACCAATCAGCATAAGATGTCTTAGAACCCTTCCTGATCTTGGCTTTAGGATTACTGAAAACAAACCTAATGTCAAGCTCTGGATACTGCTTTTGTACAAGTAAATGTTTCTTTCTATCTGACGGAAGGAACCGTCCTTTGGTCTCAATGTATATACCATTGGGTAGCTGGAAGTCTGGGGTGTAGTGTCTGGTCTCTGACACAGCGTAGGGTATCCGTGTCTCTTCGTACTTGAACTTAACCTTACGTAGACTAAGCCAGGCAGCTGTTCTTTTCTCTAAGCCTGATCTGAAACGCATTTAGGTGGCTCCCATAGTTGTCCTTCGTAACGGCGTAGCCATAGAAGTCTTGCATTCTCGATGACACGATCCTCGTCACCTCCGTAGGCACGTAAGCATTCCTCGTACATCTCTTCGTCAGTAACAGAATCAGCCAACAACTTCTCAGCTTTCTTAGGGCCAATGCCATAGAGACCTATGATGTTATCAGCCTTATCTCCTGTAAGGATCTGAGTGTAGAAGAACTTAGAGCCCTCACGTTCCGACATGGTGGTAAAGGTTCTCTTGTTGGGGTTGAAGTGATGGCATGGGATCTGTAGCATATCTTTGTCAATAGAAATGATGGTGGCGTTAGGCCCATACGCAGTGGCCCAGATGCCTAGTAGATCGTCTGCCTCTTCACCCTCTGACACAATGGCTGACCAGTTGTCTATCATGTGTTGACGAATGGCTTGTAGGTGTGCTGGTTTCTCTACACCCTTACGGTTGCCTTTGTACTCATGGGATACAGCTATGTCATAACGGAAGTTACCCTTGCCTGTGAGGAAGATCTGGTAGTCATCCTCAGATACCTCCCACATAACTTCGTTCAGGGCATCATCCAGAACCTCATCAACTTTATCCAAGGCATCGTCCTCTGAGTAATTCTCACAGGAGAATGCTGCACGGTATGCAAAAGGATCTCCGTCTACTAGGACTTGCTTGTTCATAGCTTGTCACACCCATTCAGTTGATTGATACGCATCTCAGCGTAACGGATTACTTTCTCTAGGTCGATGATCTCACTGGCATCCTTAGTCTTGCCATCGTACATCTTAAACCCAGCACGACTAGCATACTTGACGATGTTACCACGCCAGAACTCGAAGTCATTAAGCATGATGTAGGTAATAGGTTCTATCTCCCACCGTGCATAGTGGGCAGGTTCCTGTACGATGTCTTCTGCTGTGTGTTCTGCCATTACGCTCTCCTTAAATGCTTCTTCTTCTGCGATCAGTCTTCTCCATTCACTGTTAATCATTCTTCCTCCAGACAGAAACCACACCATGTGTCTCTACTTGCATTACCACAACTGACACACTTACGCCACTTATTCTTTTCATCACGCTCCAAGGATGCCTTACGTTCTTCATCCGTCATGGGTCTTATCATTGTCTGTCTCCCAGTATAGGCCAGTCTTAACCAGTGACACAAAGCCTACGTTAAAGATCGCAGCGAATGTCTTAGGGTCACACTCTACCTGTAGTGTAGCACTTCCATCTTCATGCTCTGTTATGTCAGTTATCTTGACGGGTTCACTTACATACTTAGTCATTACCGTACCCTTCAAGTGCTTCCCATGATACAGGGAATATTCTTAACATTATTTTATCTACACCAAGGGCTACCTGTCTACTCTCGTATTGGGTATCCGGTGTAATCCTTAGCCTACACATATCAGCAAAGGCGTCAAGGCTACCTGACCAGTACCACTCAGTCATGGTAGACTGTGGTAGTACCATACGGGCTTGCTCTGGTGCTACACCTGCATCAAGTAACTCTTCGTATTGCTCAACTGCTGTTACATGGGCTGCTAATAGCGGTAGCTCAAGATTAACAACACCCTCACTACCTTGCTTCTTGTCGGCACTACGTCCACGCCATACGTCAGGAACATAGAACTCAGGCTCATCATCCACGTAGCGCCTAGATATTTCGTTCCATCTCAAGAACTTATGCTTGACTAGCTGTCGTGCCACAAAGATCGGAGCCTTAACATGGAAGCTGGCGAAGCAGTGACCAAAGGGGCTGATGTGCTTGTGCTTGGCAAGGTAACGGATCAGCTTTGCATCTTTCTCTTTGAGCTTAGGTGGCCCCCACGCATCATCTTCCATCTCGCTGGTCTTACCAAACGATACACGAGCTGCGTTGGCTACCGTTAGGTCATTACCCATGTGGTCAATGTATGTTACTTCAATCATCTAACTTCACTCCTATACACTCTATTGTTTCTGTCTTATCGTTTACTAACACAGATGCGTATCTTAATTCATCCATGCAAAGTGTTTCATTGGTGTGAGTGGATAGGTGGTGGTACCTTACTCCTTGTTCCTCTACTACTTGGAACCATATTAAAAGAAAGATCATGTTAGTCTCCTATGTAGGTTGAAGGGGAGCATGAGCCCCCCTCCGTTTTCTACCAACGATCCTCAGCCTCAGCTAACTCTTGGTAGGGTACGTGTTCAACAACACCAACCTTCTCCAATCGTACTGCTGCGGTAGAACCCTCGCCATAGATAGAGACCTTGACCTTAACCTTGGTGCCGTTACCTAAGTTACCATCTACGATGTTGTCCCACTTCTGACTGGTCACACCATGAGTAACTGCTGGTGCACCACCAAAGTCTTCGATGCCTGAGGGGTGTACATTAGGACGCTTAAGTTTAACACCCATGCGGTCATCGGCTGCTGCGATAGGCTTGACCATCTGGTTCCCCATGGAAACCTCAGGGAAGCCCATGTCAATCAGGCGATTCAATTCGTCACTGTCTTTAGGTACGAACATGGTGTTGTACTGACCTTGTGTACGTTCATGGTACTCAGCGTTATCCATAGTATCCTCGAACAAACGAGCATAGAACAGTTCACCTTCGAATACACCGAACTTAGTTTTTTTCTTAGCTGCCATGAGGTAACTCCTTTTACTGGCGTTTAGTGTTGTTAGACTTATAGATGATTGCCTGAATTGTCAAGACAAAAAAGACAGGGGATAGTGCAAATAAATATGGTAGCATTAGTGTGTGTCCTTCCAGTTTTTACCGATGTCTGTTGACCCAGCGAGAGGGCATATCATACCGAATTTAATTCCTGTGTCAACAATAGATTGTCGTTGTAGTGAACCTAATTGTTCTGCTTCTTCCGTGCCACCACGGATCTCTGTCTGCCACTCATCGTGAGGCCAGGTTACTAGCTTAAAGTCTAGGTTCTGTTGCTTGGCCTGACGTACCCACTGTAGGGCTGAGTGCTTCATGATAACAGACTCCCCATTTTGTAGCATACCAGCCAGTGCCTTGTGCTCAGAGGGAACCTTAACCTTACGCCCATCCAAACCCTTGAAGTATCCACGACCAGCAACATAGGGTATGATCTTCTTCTTCAACTCAGATAGACCTTGGATAGAATCCATGAAGTTATCTACTGCTTGTGTTGCCTCCTTACGGTTTACCTTTAGGATCTGAGAGATCTTCTCGTTACCTGCCCCTAGTAAAAAGGCATAGATGAATGTCTTAGCCATGTCTCTCGTGATGTGTGACATACCCAAAGCCTTACGGTTTAGGTTGTGGATGTCTGTCTCTGTCTCCTTCTTGCCTGACACAATAGCGTGTACATATTCTTCAGACTTCATGAGGTGTGCTAGTACTCGTAACTGGATACCTTCTGCGTCAGTACCCACCAACAAACAACCATCAGGAGTTGTCCATAGACTACGGAACTTACCATCGTACCTGTGCTTCACTTCCTCAACGGCAGTCTTAGGTGTGCCATGGAACTCCGATGGGATGTTAGCTTGGTTAGGTGCTCGGTGTGCCATACGTCCTGTCCATGCTCCGATGTGTGAGAACCTACCATGAATACGCATGTCATCCCCACAGTGCCCTAGCCACTCAACCAGTGACGATCTGCGTCCCTCAAGGGTCAACCACTCGGCAAGACGTTTACCACCCTCAGGGGCTGTCTCAGGGAGTGTGCTAAGGTTTGCCTCGGATAGTGTCCACCCGTACTTGGTAAACTTAGCTCCACGATCTTTGTTTTTGGTCTCTGTCATATTGAATATGTCCTTTTGTTTTCTCGTACGGTTCCCAACCTGCTTCCCAAAGTCTTTCTATACGCATCTTGGGGGAGGCTGGATTAAATTCTATGTAGTCATAGCAGACTAACTCTGGTGGTTTTACTGACCAGTCCACCTTGGTCTGTTCGTAATTCTCTTGGGCCTTAGTGACGTTAGAGAAGAGAGAACCATCAGCCTTGCGTCTATACTTGATACGGTTTACCTCTTGTAATTGTGGAGGGAAGTCCTCTTGGAAGGCATCGGTTAGCTCTAACATCCTTAGCTCTATCTCGTCAAGCAGTGTATCGGCTTGGTTCTTATCGAAGTAGAAACCATTGTCTGTCATCTCTTCACATAGGATCTGGATGTCATGTTCACACCGGATAGCTTCGTCCCATGTAGGGTCATTGATGACAGGCTTGAGTGTGTTGTAGAGCAGCACCGTCACAGTAACATCCTGATGGCAGTAGAAGATCATCTCTTCTGTTAGGGCTGAGAAGTCCTTGAAGTCTAGCTTAAGATCTCCAAGCCTACGTCCCCAAGCCTTGAGGCTATGCCCTTTGCCATCTAAAGTGTAGTCCACAAGGCGTGACACAATCAGGGTATCGAGTACTTTGTATGGGTCAATAACAGTTTCACCAAGCAATCTGTTAATTACTGGTACATCGAAGCCAATGCCGTTGTGGAATACAAAGCAATCAACATCTGTGCAGTACTCGATAAACCTTTGCTTCTCTTCCTCTATGTGTGACACATTAAGGAACTGTTCTGTTTCCCCTGTGTCTATGTCCTTGGCGCAGATAACCCAGATGCGTGTGGCATCTATTGCATCTGTCTCTATGTCCATTGCTACTGTTCGCATCAGTCTTCCTCATCTCTTCCAAAGGCTTCTTCCCACATCATCACCAACACAGTAATAGGCCAAGTGATACTCTGGAACATTGCCTTAGTTTTGTTTAACTCTTCGTACCTGTCTAACAGATGGAAGATAGTCCTAACGTGTAGGTAGTGTAGGTATATGCCCATGAAGTAGGATAGGGCAGCGATTGCTGTCATAGTTTCTAGTGGATCAAATGAAGGCATACTTTTCTTCCAATGTAAAGGTGTTAGTGTTAAACTTAAGTTGTCCTGCGTACCCTGTCGGGCCTACTGGTCTGTTCTTTGTGACAAGTAACTTGGTTGTGTTCCTTTCGTCCTCGTCCTCAGCCATCTTGTTGCGTTGGAGATCAACAACAACAGATGCTCGTTGTTCTATCATACGGCAGTACTTTACCTGCCCATCATCGTTAGTGTGTCCGATGGTAACGATACCTACGTTCAACTCAGCGGCTAACTTAGATAGTCTGACAGATAGATCGGCAAGGAATTGTTCCTTACTCTCGTCACCACCCATGTTAGCTGCGATGTCTTGGATAGGCTCGAAGAAGATATAGTTAACGTCACAAGCCTGGGACAGATAACGGATGTGCCCTAGCAAGTCAAGTGGATCGTCTTCGTCATTCAAGAAGAACTGGAATAGTCTCTCGTCCTTGGTCATGTTGCTGATTGACTCTTGTACCTTGGCACTCACACCCTTGTCCTCGATCAAGTCCATGCGTGTCACGTTGTCCTTGATGTCGTATGACACCAGCCCCAGCAGTGACCTTAGCTTGGTCTCTTCCATGTGCCATGTGGCGATCTTGATGTCAGGGTTCTTGTTTAGAATACGATACTCTAGGTAGCGCATGAACTCTGTCTTACCTATGCCTGTCTGAGCCTTGAACAGTGTGAAGTGTCCTTGCATCAGGCCCAGGCACATATCATCGAAGTCCTGTATACCTGTCTCCACATAGGTGTGGTTCTCTGCCTTGTTGTAGAGGCTAAGGAACTGGTCAGTGGTGTTGATGACATTCTCTGGGGTATACTTACGGGCGTTCATCCATGCGTTATAGTATTCATTCTTTGCACCTGCCTCAAGGAAATCATTGGCGTCCTTGTACTTGTCATGCTGCACACGATACACCTTGTTCGGGAACAGGTTAGCTATGCGTTGAGCCACGGCATTGCCTTGGTCATCATGCTCGATAGACAGAATGATCTTGTCAAAGGATGACAGCCAGTCGTTTACGTTAGTCCATAGTTTCTTAGCTGGTGTTGCCGATGGCAGTGACACAAAGGCAGACGAGAACTTAGGGTTGTGACACATCTGATAGGCAGACATGGCATCCAGCTCACCCTCACATATGGTCACGATCTTACCTGACCCTGCGTTCCAGTGGTTCATACCGAATAGCTCGTCTGACTTTAGGTTAGCTGCACGGAACTCCTTTGGGAAGTAACGTGTCTTAACACCACCAGAAGGGTAGATGTACTCTTGCTTAACCTCTTTGCCATCCTTGTCTAGGTATGTCTTGCAGTCATACTTACGCATGGTCTGGTCAGATATGCTACGGATCGTGCGGTATACACCTGTAAGCACCTCGGTAGGTACTGCCTTGATTGCGGGTTCCATATCCCAGTCGTCCTTCTCTTGTTGCTGGTATCCTTGCGTAGGATACTCGTCCTCTGCCCAGTCTAGCTTTGTTGCCTTGTCTCTCGGGTACTTACGTTCACAGCTGTGACACCTACCAGACATGCTGTCCAGGTTATAGCTGAAAGCATCTGTGCTTCCGCAGTCCTCATATGGACAAGGCTTATGTGATTTCCAATTCATAATATGTGATCCCAATAGTCTTGTGTGAAGATGTCTATGATGACAAGGATCTCCTTAGGTGTCAAGGTAGTTAATGGAACGGGCTTGCCATCCTTGTTGTATAACTCAGTGACAGAGAACTCTGGCTCGTGCTGCACCTCAAAGGTATAGCCTGTGTCACCCCAGCTATCCCAGAACCCCACACCATCATCCCATAGCTCTCCATAGACAGTATACTCTCCGTCATGACGCCTGATATTTGTTTCGTATTCCATGTCGATTTCCTCTTGACAGGTCTGAAAATGTTGATACCCTAGGGCTTGTCCCTGACAAGGGTTCTATAGGTATATATCCTTAGGCACCACCACCAACATGCACTCTTCTATTTCTTCTTCATACCTAAGGACACGTTCTGTATCCGTTAGCCAGTCAGCATCATCAATCACATCTATCTGCCTTAGCTGATATGTTCTTATTGGTGTTATGTCCTTACGATTTTCCATTGGTCACCTCTATCTTGTGTTGTTTTACTTCTAAGGGTGAGTAGTGTTTCCCCTCAAAACTAAGTATGCTATGGCAATTAGAGCATAGTATTTCACACTTGTTTAATTCTGACCTAAATTCTTCTTTTGTCTTTGTACCTCTCTTGCAATACAAATTTATAACCTTAGAAGAAATACAGAATAGTTTATCCTTTCTGTCGATGTGGTTAAACTCTAGTGCTGCATGGTGTAACTTGTAGCCACAGGACTTGCAACCTTTCATAGTCTTAAGTCTTGTGAGCACAGCTCTACCATACTCATACTTGTGCTTTGTTGTTTGTTTGGCATACTTAGCTTGACACACCTTACAAGAAGGCCTTGGCCTAGGGTCTTTCTTCGTTCTTATACTAAAGTCTGTCAAAGGTTTTACAATACCACACTTGCTGCATTCCTTTTCCCTCATTGTGTCACCTCTATCTCTATTTTAAAAGGGGCAATCGCCCTTGCCATCCCATACCTTAGGCGGCGTTGGTTTCTCTTGTGGTTGCTTAGGTGTCATACGTTCAGGCAAAACACCTAACAGATCCAATTCTCTCTCGAGATACGTTGGCAATTCATCCTGCAAAATGCCTGATCCTTTTGCCTTTGGTTTTGTTTGACTTGCGTTCAATATAAACAGAACGCCGCCCGATATGCAATGACACCATTGACTTACCTTTGCTTAAACCCCAACGCCGTATCCTTTGGCGCTTCCGTGTCAATCCTTTGACGCCACACACATTGAAGCGGAAACCTTGGGTACCATCCTTGAGGGCTTTTGTTGCTATGCAATAAAACATTTTTAGTTTCTCCTTTAGTATTTCTTTACCATCTCTACAATGGTGGTTACTTGATTGCCTATAGTATAACATAGGCGGCAATCCTTACATTTTTGACCAGTGCAATTCTGTTTGTCAACATGCTCATGCTCTAAAACATTGTTAAACGTCCGGTCAAAATGCTTTGGTGGCTTGCTCATGATTGTTGAAACCTTGGAATTAGAGTAGATCAATATCATGTTAGCAGGTTTTTCCCTTGTCTTGTAATACTTTGACACCAAGTCATTCCGTTTAGTCCAAAGAGCAAAAGAACAATGCGGGTTCTTCCTTGCTATTCTGTTTAGGTTCTCTAAGTGTGTTAGGTTAATCAATTCACCATGAGCATTGAACCTAAACCAAGCTTGATTAATAGAGGGTAGATAATCCATATCGTGCACCTTGTTAGCCAAGGCTTCACTGTTACGCTGCAATGCTGGCTGCATATTCTTGCGGTAAGACTTGAGCATAGTGTGGCTATAGCACTTTGTGCAAATGTTGTCAGCCTTGCCGCTTGCGTTCTGTTTGACACAATACTCGTTTGTCATTGTGTTTGTGCTGATAGCTTGGAACCCGTCCAGCTTGCCAGTCATTTTAGAGATATGAATTAGAGGGTGAGCCATTGTCTTAGTCCTTTCCAGGTTTAGGGTTTGGTCTTAACAAGTGACACCCTAGTAAGATGTCACCTATAAGATCATTTAGCCCATTACTAAGTTAAAGATTATTTCTTTGCACTCTTGGATTTTCTTTTCGTGGTCTTTGTATTGCTCGAAAGTCATTTCTTCATCTTCACGAAAGTATCTCGAAGATGCCCGAGTATAAGTCTCAATCATGTCCATTGCGTCAATTACCTTTTTGCTTTTTTCTAGGTTTGTCATGGTGTTCTCCTTTGGTTCCAATTTGTCGTTTGTCGTTAGTGACACCCAATAGATAAAGCCTGTATTTTATATGTCAACCCACTAAATAAATTAATTTAGGACTAACCAAAGAAATATCTAAAACATCCCATAAGTCCAGTATCACCACGGCATAGGTCCAGATGGAGAGCCAAGGGAAAAGCCAAGGAATTGCAGGGACATGGTGAGCTTGAGGGGAGCTTAGGTGTATTTCCCATATGATCTGCCAAGGCAATCCCAAGCCCATCCAGGCAATGCCAAGGGAAAAGCCTAGGGGTAGGGGGCATTAAAAGTAGTGTAAAGCGCAGGGGTGCGCAGGGGGGCGTGGGGGTAGCCTTCTGTATGTACAATGCGACTAAAGAATTTCCCAGAGTTTTTCCTAGCATGCCAAAAAGAAACACCCCAAGGCATTTTAAGCCAAGGGGTGCTATAGCAGAATCAAGAGAAGGCGTAGTCTTCGACTACTTGAACGTGTCCTTAGGACTAAGCGTAAGTAGAACGTAAGTAAGAAGAACCAATAATATATATCTGTTGGTTATATACCCTAACGGAGATACTTTAGTATTATACTTAAGGTATATACTATATCACCCCTGGCGGGCTGATACTGAAAGTATACACACTCCCAGAGGTTCTGTCAATACTAAAGTTAACCCTAAATTAATTTAATTTAAGTGTTGACACCTTAAAACTATGGTGTTATACTTCTGGCTATAACCTCTGAAAAACCATAAGGGTGTATTGTACATTGTTCTCTTTAGACCAACTAAAAGGTGTCAACGGCAAAGGCCGAACTAAAAGTCTGTTCTATGAGTTGTCATACGCAGATCCTTCGGATTGCTTGTTTACCCTTAAGGAGCAAGACATAGAGGCCCATGGTAAACACTATGTTTCTCTTCAGGCTCTCTATCTGGCTCTGGTGCCTAACGATCCTACGGAGTATGAGTTTGCCCAGGCAGTCTTTGGCTCTTGGGGTATCTGGCAGAACATATCTACTTCTCCTGTCATAAAGACTCATGTAGCCCGTTGGCGCAAAGAAGTAGAAGTAAAGGTTAAGTCTGAGGCTATCAAGGCTATTGCAGAAGAGATGAAGTCTGGTGGTCGTAGTTCTTTCTCTGCGGCTAAACTCTTATTGGACAAGGGTTGGCTAGACAAAGACAATGCGTCACAAGCTAAGAAGAAGTTACAGGCTAAAGAAGAAGAAGATCAGAACAAACAGGCTCTGTCATTCTTGTCAGAGGACGCTGAACGCTTAGGCATTAAGGTTAACTAATGACAAAGAAACCATCCCTAAACTCGATTACTTCAGGTTATGCTTCTGTCACAACCTTGAATGAGAACTTCGAGGCACTTCGTAATGCCTTCGATAATACTTTATCTCGTGATGGTTCTACTCCTAACACCATGTCTGCTGACCTAGACTTAAACGATAACGATATTTTAAATGCTAGTTCTATTATTGTTAATGGTCAGGACGTAATACAGACTACAGCTACCGCTTTAGCTGCTGCTCAGACTGCTCAAGCAACTGCTGAGGCAGCTGTTACTACTGTTACAACTAAAGCAGCTGAGGCATCTGCTAGTGCTACCTCTGCGGCTACCAGTGCTACAGCAGCACAAACAGCTGAGACCAATGCCGAACTAGCTGAGACTAATGCTGCTGCATCTGCTACTGCTGCTGCAAGCAGTGCATCTGCTGCTACTACTAACGGTGCAGTACAAGTTGCTTTAGCTGCCGATCAAGTAGCCTTAGCAGCTGTTCAAGCTAACCTAGCAACTACCAACGGCGCTGCTCAAGTAACCTTAGCAACTACCCAAGCTGGTATAGCTACGACTCAGGCTGGCATAGCAACAACTAAAGCAGGTGAAGCATCTACTTCAGCAACCAATGCCGCTACCTCAGAGACTAATGCTGCTAGTTCAGCTAGTGCAGCTTTAGCTTCTCAGAATGCGGCAGCAACATCAGTAAGCAACGCAGCAACAAGTGAAGCCAATGCAGCTACTTCAGAAACGAATGCAGCAGCCTCAGCTGTCACAGCTAGTAGTGCAGCCAGTACAGCAGCAGCTGGAGCAATATCATTAATTGAGTCTTTGAGTTACCTTCAGGACTTTGGACTTATTACGGATTCAGCTGGGGAAACCGCTGATTATGGGAGTATCGCAGCATGACAACACAGATTAAAAGACGTCGTGGGACTACTACTGAGCACTCCACCTTTACAGGTGCTGAGGGTGAACTCACTATTGATACAACAAAAGATACAGTTGTTGTCCACGATGGCTCTACTGCTGGTGGTCACCCCTTAGCTAAAGAAAGCTCCCTTACAGGTAAAGTAGATACCTCTGGCGATACGATGACTGGTGACTTAACGGTCCCTAACTTAATCGTATCTGGGAACGTAGATGGTCGTGATGTATCAGCAGATGGTACTAAGCTAGATGGCATTGAGGCTGGTGCTGACGTAACTGACACAGCCAACGTAGGTGCTGCTGGTGCTGTTATGACCACTGCTGCAACAGGTCAAGCCAATATGCCAGCGGGTACAACGGCACAACGTACAGGATCACCTGTAGCTGGTGCATTGAGGTTTAACTCTACTGACGTATCCTTTGAGGGCTACGATGGCACTGAGTGGGGCAGCATTGGTGGTGGTGCAGAAGATGGGGTGTTCTACGAGAACGAACAATCTGTTTCCTCCAGTTACACTGTTGCAGCAACTAAGAACGCTATGACAGCAGGGCCAATAACGATTAACGATGGTGTCACTGTTACGATTGAAACAGGCGGAAGATGGGTGGTTTTATAAATGGCTATTACTTTAAATGGAACAACGGGTATTACAACGCCTGACGTAGACAGCACAGATTTAACTGCTACAGGAAACTTTACATCCCGTGGTATTGACGACAACGCCACCAGCACTGCGATGACGCTGGACAGCAGCGGTAACTTGCTGGTGGGGACTACGAGCAGCTTTGGCTCTTCAGGAATAACGCTTGGCTCCAACAAGGTAATTTATGCTGCGGCTTCTTCACAAAACGTAGCTAATTTCCAAAGATACACAACGGATGGTGAGATTGTTCGCTTTGGTAAAGACGGCTCCACTGTGGGAAGTATTGGTACTTACAACAATGACATTTACTGGGGAACAGACGACACAGGATTAACATCTTCAAACGGTATGAACGCAATCATGCCATTTAATCCTTCTACTGTAGCTGTAAGAGATTCAGGAATTGACTTAGGAATAAACACAGTACGCTTCAAAGACCTCTACCT
>ENA-UZWT01013058-UZWT01013058.1-metagenome-genome-assembly--contig:-Day-1-50m-contig-13058_pt1 | contig 17841 bp, 18 predicted proteins | sample MGYA00260338_ERZ794898 | MGnify/ENA metagenome assembly ERZ794898 | reverse complement strand
TATTTATAATGCCTACTATCTGCGATTTAAAAGTTGAACTCAAATCTAAAGGTATAAAAGGATATGCTGGATTGAATAAATCACAACTGCAATCACTATTGAAAACTGGAAAGGCTACACCAAAACCACAACCAAAACCAAAACCACAACCAAAACCACTAGCACCTAAATTATTGAAATTTAAAGAAGAAGAAAAAACAAATAATTTAAAAGATAAATCTTATATCTTTTTGAAACGAAAATTTGAAAAAATTAAAAATATAATTGATAATGATGCTTCCACTGATGCTGAAAAGAAACAAGCAAAAAGTTTAATTAAGAAATACGAAGATGCAATGATATTAGCAAAACAGAAACAATATAATAAAAAGAAGAAATGAATTTAATAANNTTTAAATTCTCTCTAAAACGATTTCTACAACTAAATCTTTTGGTAATTCATTAAATCTACTATGTATATATGTTTTATTGTTTATTTTACATAAATTATAAACAATATTTATTGCTTGATTATGACATATTACTGAAATATTATAATTAGCATCAGGTAAATTGATTAATTCAAATTTGTTCTGCGGTGCTTTGTTTGTAATGCTATTAAAAATTTTTATATTATTTTGTTCATTGTTTATATCTAAAACTGGATTGTGAACTATATTTAGTTCTAATGGTTTTTTTAATGATCCAAATTCAGCACATGGTTTATAGATTTTATCAACTTTTAATATTTTTATTTCGGCTTCCGCTATGTGAGCATCTGCTACATAGGCTTCTTCATTATTTAATACTTTTATATTTCCTGTTTCAATAATATCTATATTTTGAACCATTATATTTTTACATTCTAATTTAGCAATTCCTGCATTATCACTAACGAGAGAATCAATATTTGCTTTTTTACTTGTTAATTCATTTGCATTAATTGTATTTGTAAAAACCTCTTTTGTATTAACTTTATCAGTTTTTAAATCATCAAACGAGAGAGTATTGGTTTTTATATCTTCTGTTACAATTTGCTTACTTACTAATTCATTTGTTGTTAGATTTGTTATTTTTGCTTCATTTGCATTTATGTTTTTTGTTTGCAAATTTATATTTGCTATATTGTCAGCATTGAGAGTTGGTAGATTTAATTTATTTAATTTTAAATTTAAAACTTCCAAATTATTTATATTTGCTGATTCAACTTCTAATTCATCTAATTCTAAATCCTTTGAAAAATGTAATCTATTCTTTTGCATTCTCAATACTCCTACTTTTAGATCAGGAAAATCTTCAATGTTTTCTAAAGATACGTTTTTTTCTATTTGATTAATAGATGCACCTTCATTATTAACATAAAAAATTGATTTACCATTATCATCTTTTACATTGAGAAATTTATCACCTTCATTAAATGTTACATTTTTTGTTGTAAAGGATTGATTGGCAATTAGATTATCACATTTTAGTCGTTTAAATTCAGCAAATTGAGGTATGCCCATTTATAATAGTATTATATAAAAAATTAATAAATGTTGTTTATTAATGGTTTTTGTTTAAGATTTCTTGAAAATCCTAATCTGTCTTGTGTGAAAAATTGTCTTGATAAACCAGTTCCTGATTTTACTTTAAAATGATCATGACTAAAACCGCCAAATTGTCTATTGTTACTTCTTTCATTAATGTTTTCACAGGGTTTGGCTATTAAATTTACATTTTGATACATTCCTACTCTACTCATTATGCTTGGTGTATTATCAGCCATTTGAAATATTTTATTATTTTTATAACGCCCATAATCAATACTATTTATTGAAAATGTTGGGTTTGGGTGGAGGACTTTAAAATTGCGTTCGTTATTTGCTAAACCTATAACTCTGTTGTTTATCATTCTTTTTATATTATAATAAAATATAAAAAAAATGCAATTTTATTTATTTTACAACATCACCAAATTACGGAGCATTGGCGCGACGCTGCAATCCGTAATTGGGCTGTTGTATCTACGACAACTAAAGAAGAAATAGATTTTGTGGAACTAACTTGAGCCTCATCTAAACCTTGAGCCGAGAAATAAAATTGAGAGTTAATACCACGGGAATTTAAACCTGACATAACTTTAGATGACATATCAGGGTGAGATAACATGCATGTATATACTGCTTGAGCTTGGCAAAAAGCAGTTTCACCTCCTACTAAAATCCCTTGAGTTCTTGGTGTTAATTTATTATTAACATAAGGTAAATTCGCCATTGCAAATTTGTTACCAGCCAAGAATTGCGGATTAGCAACATTGTTAATATTGAACTGATATTTAAAATCACCATCTAAATAATCCGCCGCTTTTTTGAATGTTTTATAGGTGAAAAATTTACCTTCTGCTGTAGCTCCTGTAGTTCCTACTGGCGCTCTCGCTCCTCCAGTTTTTTCTAAATCTGTCGCAGCACCAAAAGTATTATGAGAGTCTAAACGTTGAACTGCGTGTAAAGAATTAATACAACCACTTGAAAGAGCAAATCTATTAGAATATGTAGTTGCTGTAATTCCTGAAGTCACAAATGTATAATATTCTTTATAATTTAATGGTAAATATTCATCTTGTGAAAGACGACGGCGTAATAATTCACTATAAGCATCAGGTAAAACACAAGAATCAATAGTGAAATATGGGTTGTCTAAAGTATATGTTGGTGGTTTAGTAGCATTGTTGAGAGAAGCATCATTAAAAACATCATCATCAGTTTCATCAATAACCCCTGAAAGAACACTATTTGGTGCTAAAGTTATTCTAACGACAATAGAGCCAAGCACATCTGTGGGTATAAATCTTGTTGCTCCAGTTCCAAGGAAATTACTCCAATTATCAATGCAAATATCAGCGATTTCACCATTACCTGAATTATCGCCGAAAATATTTCCTTTGTCACTAGGAAGTTTAACCATCATTTTAGAGTGATTGACTAAATTACCAGTTGTTAATTGAGCATCTTGATTATAAGAACCTAATTTTAATACTTTGCAAATAGTATTATATTCATTGGAATTTTGAGTTACTTGAACTCCATTTACAAAAACTTCAATAGAAGAAATTAATGCCTCAATATTCGCTGGGAGAACGCCTAAAATATCATCACCACCTGCCGATAAACCCTTTGTGCAGGTCACTTTACCAAACATTCTTAAACTTTTCATGTCTAATGTTGAATTTTCAGGTAAAGTTATTTGAATAATACGACCAGAGGTAATACCAGTAGAAGCACTATTTGGTTCAATACGAAAGGTATTTCTTGAATATCCACTTAATACATCAGCACCAAAATCAACGTTTTCGGGCAACATTTTTTTTATAATATACACAAATATTTAAAATTTTTAAATTATAAATAAATTTAATTAAAAATTGAATTTATTTATGCTAAAATAAATTATTTTAAACCAGGTAATAAATTGCCAGTTCTATTATTTGATGGAAGATTAGAAACATTTGTAACAGATGGTTCTTCAATAATTTCAAATCTAATAACCATATTATAACTCAACATTCCATTTTTATATTGGTTTGTATTTACTTCTTCTAATGGTCTTCCTTTATTATCCACAATGCTTAAAATTGCGTTGTCAATATGTGATTGTTGTAACTTTAAACTAAACATTTCATCTCCGGAATCTTGAAATACAATGAGACCTTTATCTTGAGCATTATCTTTTATTGTATCTAAAGGTATAGTAGCAAAGGCTTGGGTTGGAACACAAACAGACGTAGAACTATTAGCCTCCATATTGGGAGTTTGTAAATTGGTATTTCCTAAATTAATATTTATTCTTAAGCATTCCATTGAATATAAAGATGCTGGATAAAATGATGTTGATAGATTTGCAGCAATTTTTAAACCTTCAACTGGGTCACCATCTGCGGGGTCTTGTTGATTAGCAATACCTCCAAAAATTTCTGCTGTATCACTAAAAAAACCATTAGCCGTAACAGAAGCAGGTATTTTTATTTGTCTTTCAGGTGGGACTTGGAAAAAAACTATATAATTATTTACATTTAAATCACTTGAATTAATTGTTATTTTTCTTGTATTGAAATCATACCGAATAGTGGTAACATTAATTGGTGGGCTTAAATTACCTAAAGCATCGCTAATATTTTTACATAAGGAATAATTCGTTGTTTCATCTTCTCCAAATACATGATAATCGCCATGTGTTAAATTTACCGCTCTATAAGTTTTATTTGTTTTATTATAAATATAAAATTCACTATTATATGAATTGATGTTATAAAAACTTTTTTTCATAAAGAATTGTTGTAAAGATAATTTCATACCATAGCCTTGCGGAACGACTAAAGTTTGAGATGGAAATAATAGTTGAACAGAATTTGTTGAGTCGTGATATTGCTCTGTATCAATAAAAATATTTTTTTGATTTGTGGAAGCCATTATTATATAATATACTTAAAGAAAAAATAATTAATTTATTACTAAATTTTCAAAGGTTTGTGCTTTTTCTTCAACAAAGAAATCTTGTTTTATTGTGCAAGATGTATCTAATTGTCTTTTGGGTGGATTATTTATTATTTCATGTAACTCTTCTTCTGTTGCTTGAAGAAGTAACATACACATAAGAAAATCTAATTGAGGGTATTTACCCATCATTTCTTCAATTTGCTTGAGTTCTTTTGGACTTCTTGGTTCAATTGGTTTTAATTCTCTACCTTCGGCATTATACATTTTATCATCAACTTCGCAACCTTCAACAGGTATTCTTTTATCTAAAACTGACATTATTATATTAACAAAATATAATAATATTAAATATTTTTGCTAAATTATTTATTTTTTATCAATATCATAGTTCTCGTGTAGAGTTTCTAAAGATGTCCCACGAGATTCACTTATTTCTCTTAATTTATTTAAATCATTTCTAAAGTGATTAACTATAATTTTATTATAAAGGTTTTCTCCTAAATTGTTTAGGCTACTTTTTTTTACGAAGTATCCAACATTTTCTTTATTAGGAATGAATACATCACAACCCTCTTCTCCTTTCTTTCTGCAATCAAATACTTTCTTAACCGCATTAAGAAATTTAGGATCTTTAATTACATCTATTTTTGTTCCATATTTTCCTGATGTTTTATAATCTCTTCTAAATAGGGTTGCTTTCTTTGCTCTTCTGCTAAACCATAAATAATTCATTTCGGGATTTTGTTTTATATCTCTTTTCAAACCAACTAATTCAAAATTGAGGTCACTATTACGAGTATGAAAATATATTAAAAAGTAATTAATGATATAATCAGTATATCTTTCGCTTTCATATAAAAATGCTAAATAATCTAATAAATCGGTGTATGAAGGAAGTCCATCATCTTTCAATTTCTTATTCTTTTCAATAACAGCACCCTTGAGTTTCTCTTTATTAGTATCACGCTGTTTTTCTAATTTCCCTGTTGGCTGCTTGTTCATCTTACGAACCATAATAGCAATATTTAATAGTGCTTGTTGTGAGTTCAGGTTATTTTGCTCTTCTACAAATTCTAAAATGTTTTTTTCACTTATGTTTTGGATATCAATGTTTTGCTCCATTTCAGTATCAACTATTTTCTTTAATTTAGAATATTGCTGTAAATATGATTTGATTGTGTTTGCCGATTTGTCTTTGATGAATTCTTTAAATTGAGATAATTCCGCCATTTGCTTTTTATAATATAACTAAATATTTTATTTTTAAATCAATTTTTAAAATAATAATTAATTATTTTGTTTTTTCCTAAATATTTATTTCTTTTTTTCTTTTTCTTTTTTTTTAAATTTTCTTATATCGCTAGAAATATCTAAATCAAATTCTAAACCACCTTCTTTTCGTTTGACAACAAAAGCATATACACGAGCCATAGCCCACGCTTCTTTTGGTAATTTAACACCTTTTACTTTCCTTACAGATGATGGATTACTTTCCCAAGCACCAGCACCACGATCATAAACCTCATTTAAAAACTTTATTGGTATTTTGGTAAGCCTACTTATATCTTCTTTTGAATTTGATTCATCTTTATCTTGTTTATACATTTTATTAAATTTTTGCTTATTAGTTAATACCATTTTTATAATATTAAAATAAAATAATATTATAAAAATAATGAAAGTAACTATTACTGATTCAACCAATCCAAAAAAAAAACTGATGGCTATATTTACAAATGATGATGGTAAGAAAGTTAAAACTACTCATTTCGGTCAGGCAGGAGCTGATGATTATACTATTACAAAAGATAAAGAACAAAGAACAAGATATAGAAATAGACATAAGAAAGATTTAGATACAAATGATTATAAAAAAGCAGGTTATCTTTCGTTTCATATACTTTGGGGTGACAGCACTTCTCTCCAAGAAAATATAAAAAATTATAAAAAAAGATTTAATTTAAATTAATATTACTTAAATCTCTCAAAATTTCTTTTTCTTTTTCTTCTTTTATCCAATTAAGAATACTATTTTTATGATATTCTACTTCCCCTCCATATGGTTTATAAATTTCATTAAAACATTCTTGTCTATATTTCTTCTCTTCATAATTCATTCTGTATCTATGTTTATTATGTAAATAGTATTTTCTATAGTATTCCGTTCTTGGATATGATACATTGGACGGGTGGGGCATTTATATATTATTAGTATTATTATTATCATTATTATTATTATTATTGTCATTATTCTCTATTTGAACATTGTTCAATTCTTCAACTGGAATGGGTTGCCTAATACATTCAAATCCACATAATCTAATTGCAGTGCATCTACTCTTTATACATGTATTTAGTAACAATCCAAACATAGCTGATATTGTAGCAACTATTGTTAAAAGAAAAGCCTCATTAGATTGTATAAAATCACTGGCTCTACATTCGCAATTTTCCATTTCTAAATAATACAAATAAAAAAATTATAATATTTATAATATTATAAAATGGAAGAAGAGAGAGAAAAAAAGGATTTTTATGAAGAGTTTAAGAAATGGGATATTGATGAAGAGAAACTCAAATGGCTTATGAATTGAACAAATAAATTTATAATTTTTTTTATTTATAATTTTATTTTAATCTCTCAATCGCAACATTAAATATTTTTTCATCTTTTTCAATTCCAATGAATTTTCTATTCATATTTTTACAAGCTATACCCGTTGAACCGCTACCCATAGTTGGATCTAATATGGAATCTCCTTCTTTTGAATAATATTTTAAACACCATTCAATTAATGCTGTTGGTTTTTGAGTGGAGTGTTTTCCTTTTTCACTTTTTATTTCTAATAGAGAATGAGGAAGCGGTGGGTCATATTTATATTCTGTTTTTGGAACCTCTTTATCTTCTCCATATAATCCGTTTTTATCACACCATTCTTCCTTTCTTTCTCTCAAAAATTTATGACTATGTGTTGATAAATCATATAATGGTAATTTACGATAAAAAACATAAATCATTTCGTGCTTTTTCATAGGCATCTTTTTAGCATTTAAAAAGCCACAAGGTGCTGATTTAACCCATACTAAATCATATCTAAAATTTTTAGGATTTGAATTTATTAAACTAACCCCAAATTTGGTGCTACAAGTAAAAAACATAGGGGTTGTATCTTTACATATTCTATTAACCTCTTTCCAAAATAAATTTAAATCTATTAAACTATCCCAGCAGCAGCTCGTTTGTCCATACGGAAGGTCACAAAATAATAAATCAATTGAATTATCACTTAAATCTTTCATCTTCTCCAAACAATCATCATTATAAATATTATTTCTGTATTGTTTATACTAAATTTCGTAATTTCCTAATTTGGAAGGTTGGACTTATCCCCCCATTTTTAGAAAAGTCAAAAAGTCACTTTTGCACCCCGTTTTACAAAAGTATTAATTCTATTGTTTTTTTCTGTATATTTTATACTTTGTAAATTCGGGGTTCAAAAGTGACTTTTTGACTTCTCCTTTTTTATTTCCTTTTTTGGAAACTTTTTCTTTCTTTTGCAAGAAATATTCTTTATTATTATTATTATTATTATTATTATTATTATTATTATTTGAGAGAAATAGAACATATAGATACTATATAGAAAGAAAGAAAGAAAGAAAAAAAGAAAGAAAGAAAGAAATAAATTGCCAAAAAAGGAAATAAATGAGAGAAGTCAAAAAGTCACTTTTGACCCCCAAATTTACAAAGTATAAAATATACAGAAAAAAACAATAGAATTAATACTTTTGTAAAACGGGGTGCAAAAGTGACTTTTTGACTTCTTTAAGTTTAAAAATTAAATATTTAATTTCGCATATTGAATATTTAATAAGTTTTTAAATTGCGTTCAACCTTTAATATAACATATTTGATCTTCTTCTTTTTTGATTGATTTTTCTTCATGTTTGATCACACCAATTAAAACATTTCTCATACATTGAGAGTCATATTTTGTTTGTATAAATTTGTCCTGTAATTTTTCAACATATTTACTCTTCAGTCTTTTATGAGTAATTATTTCTACTGAAAATGTTTTAAGTGTTTTTCTATCTTTTTTATAAGCATTTTGGTATTCATCACTTTTCTTATATTCTTCATACATATCTTTTATTCTTACAACATCTTCTTTATTTGTTGTCATTTCATAATTTTCCTTAACCCAATTATAAACATTATCATTGTCCTCCATATATTTCTTTGTATCATTTTGCACACATTCAGGGTTATAAATTTTAGTTTCTGCATTTTCAATCAAATATTTAAATAAAGCACAACGATGTTTATTTTTGAATTCTTCTGTTGTGAAAAATTGGTTTTTCTTATAAACATTTTTTCTAGTTGGATCATTTAATATTTCTGCTTCATCTGTGAAAGTAGATTCAAATAATATATCCATCAATCTTCTCCCTATGTCATCTTGTAGTTTTCCATCAAAACCTAGCTTCACATTAACTTCCATAATATTAGTTCCACATAAAACAATCTCTGTTTTATTAGAATAACATTCTCTTGCATCTGTAATCTTACTATTACCGCAAACTTTCTTTAACATATCACATCTAATTCTATCATTTTCATTTGGTTCTTTAGATAAAATTAATCTTTTCTTATCTAATTTTGCTAATTCAGGATTTGCTCCAGTTTTCGGTTTTTCTGTTAAAACAGATGTTCCCATTTCTACCGCATATTCACCTAATGTTTCTCGTAAAAGTTCGTTAATAACACCTTTTGAATTTCCACCTGTTCCATTTGCAACAACAAATTTATCTTTTGCTCCTCCAATTAAGCAATTATACATAATGCTTACATAGCATTTTCTTCTTTCTTCATTTGGAAATGCTTTAGTTATTATATCTTTAATGGTTTCCATTTCATCTTCCTCCGGTTCTTTATAATCATATCCACAAGTCATTGAAATATAGTCATCAATTTGTATAGGTTGAAATTCTTTTGTTTTGAAATTATATTTTTTATTATTAAAACCAATAACATCAGGGTTCATATCAAATTTAATATTATGTTTTAAAGATTCTCTTAAGTAAATAGATTTCAACTCTGTCCATATATTGTTTTTTCTGCAGGTTGTTTCAATTAGTTGTATTCTATTTTGCAATGAACTCAATATTTTTTCATATTTAATTTTTATTCTGTCTATTTCTATTTCCATATCTTTTTCCTGTGAATCTTTAAAAGATTTTTTTCCCTTAGACTTGATATCTAATTGATTTAATGCTTCGTCCTTTTTTTGTAAATACTTAAAAATTAGGTTGGTTTGATATGTTTTTAGTGTTTTTTCTATATCAGTTCTTATATAAGAAGCCCCATCTTTACTTTCTTTTACCCAAGTGTTTTCAATCCAAGTATAATAAGCATCATCATCTTTGATATATAATGTATTGTTAGGTTTTAGAAAAGCATATAATCCACTAAAATATGAATCTGTAGCAGAATTAATATCTTTCACAAAACTTTCATTTTCATCCGGTTCAAATATTTTAAATTTCAATTCTTCATATTCTTCAGGGCTATCTCTTTTAGCATAAAACTTTAATGTTCCCATAGTCAATTGGTCTGTTTGAGCATTCCATATTTTTTCCCAAGCCTCTTCTGTTAAAGGTGTAAAATCTCCTATACCTCTATTACTTGTTGATCTTGCAAATTCTTCGCTAAAACCTTCATTTTTCATAGCAAATATTATTTTTTTCCAATCTTCAAATTTTCCAAGAGTTTCAGGTTTTATTAAATTTATTATTTTCTCATTATAATTCATAGTAGTTTCATCTTTAGGTGTTTCTACTATCATTTTCTTTTCTTTTGGTTGTAATGCTTCTTTTTCTTTTTTCAATGCTTCCAGTAAAAACTCACTATCTCTTACCTTAAACCTTTTATGATTATCATAACGAACTGATAATTTTTCATAATCATTTTCAATATCAAAAGTATTATTATTTTTTACTTCATAATCTTCCATATCAGTATTAAATCTTATATCATAAGTATATGTTAATTTATATGCTTCGTGATTAGGTTTTTTAGAACCATATAATTGCCAATTGATACAACCTTTACTAATTCCTTCATCAAAAATATCATCAAATGAATTTGTTAATGGTAAATCTAATTTAATATCATTTATCATTTTTTTTCTTAATAACATTTGTTCTTCTGTTTTCATTTTAAAATCAAATATAATATGTATTCCGTCTTTTGTTTTATCTTCTAAACAATTAACATTGGGTTTTTCCATAACAAAAGCAATAATTTTAGAATTGCTTTCAAAATGATAAATTTCATTAATTTTTTCAGCGTATAAATCAATAATATCTTTAATTGTTTCTTCATTATGTTGTCTCGTTTTAATTTCGGGTTTAAATTTAAAATCTAAATCAACAACAAGCATTCTATTATCGCTATCTAATTGCTTTTCGGTAAAATAAAAATTACCACCTAATTTTAATTGTTTAAAATAATGATTTAAAAACTCATCATTATTATTAATTGTATATGAACCACCTGTAATATTAAATTCTTTACTACCTATTTTAGTGTGTGTTATTTCATCTCCAGTTTCTTTTTTATAATGCTTATTTTGTATATATTCTCCTAAAGTGTTTGGCGACATTTTTATAATATATATACAAAAGATTTTTTTATATCAATTTTATTTTAAATAATAAATAATTAATTATTTTTCCTAAAACAATTAATTATTAAATTTTATCTTAAAGTAAAGTATTTTGAGTAATCTATTCTTTCAGGTAATGGAGATGGTGGAGGTGATGTATCTTCTTCAACAATTGGTTTTTGTCTTCTAACAGGGGGTGGTTTTATATAAACAACCTTTGATTTAAATGGTTTTTTTTCTTTTGGTTTTTTTACATATATTACTTCTTCTTCTTCTTCACTTTCGCTTTCACTTTCTTCAATAATAACCTGTTTTTTTACTTTTGGTTTAGGTTTCACAACTTTTGGTTTAATAACCTTTTTAGGTTTAACTTCTTCTACTTCTTCTTCTTCTTCTTCAATTTCAACTTCATTATCTTCATTAACAATATCTTCATTTACTTTTTCTTCAATTTTATTTTTATTTTTTTTCCATTCTTTAAAGTCTTCTCTATCTTTGGCTCTTGTAACTTTATTTGCTTCAATCTGTTGTCTATGAGTTTCTTTTTTTACATCAGCATTTTCTTTCTTTTTATTACGTGTAATTTGCATTAGAATTCGTCGCTTCTCGCTTAACTTCTCTTTGTATGTAGGATCATCTTTTGATGGAAGCTCGGGAATTTCCAGCATTTATAATATAGAAATAATAAAAATTCTATATTATATTCTCCTAAATATTAATCATATCTTCTTTGTGTAATTGTTCCATCGCTCTCGGGAATTAAGAAAGTATCTAAATTTTTCCTATACTTGCTCGGGTGTTCTTTTTTTGGATTGAAATCAATAAAAAGAAATGAATGGGGTTCTTCAGTTGCCATTGTGTATAATTTAAAAAATAAATCTTTACCAATTTCACCAGCAACTTCTTGTGCTAAATCTTCATATTCATTTTCATTTTTTGTTTTAAATATTATTAAACTATTGCAATTACTTCTTATTGGTTTTGAAATACCCCCTGCTTGACATCTAAAAGTTTGTGTTAAAAAAAATGTGGAAAGACCTATTGCTCCACCTCCTTCACTTTCAACAGGTGCAATGTGTCTATGTTTAATTGCTAAATTATTAACTTTTCTAATACCTTTACTCATAAGAAAACTACCAAGTATATCATCAAAAATAACAGCACATTTAGGTCTTCTTCCATCTAAATAGTGTTCGGGTTTTACAATTTCATTATGATCATTCATGAATGTTGTCAAATCTTCATCACTGATTAAGTTGAATTGATTATTTTCAAGTTTTTTATTAAATTCTTTATATTCCTTCATTTTTATATGATATTCATCATATAATCTTCCTTCTTCTTCAACCTTTGAAATAATATCATCAATAATAGTTAAATCTTCAGTATCTTCATACATATCTTCAGGTTCAATATTAACCATATTCAAAATGGACTCATTACTTTTTGCGGTTGGACTAATCAAATAAATTCTATCAAATTTTAACTTTTTTACTAAATTAACAATGCTAATGGTTTTACCGGAACCTTTTGCTCCAACACATAAAAGTTGAGTGCATAAGTTAGGCATCATTTCATCTGTTTCATATTTATATCTACTTGTTTTTGGTAATTCTATTTTTAAATTTTTACTTCTCATTTTAATATTATAATATAAAAATATTATATTATTTTTGATTTTCATTTTCATTTTCATTATTATTTGAATTATTTGCCTCTACAGCCATTTGAACAGCACCAGCAATAAGAGAACCTACTAAAGCACCCCCTGCAATCCAACCTATAGGATTCCAAAAATTTGTTTCAGCTACAATTGCTTCTGCTCCTAAAAGAGGCACTAATTCTTCTGCTGTTCCCAATAAAGCAGTTTTTCCAATATTAGATACAGCCATTGGAATTGCTACTTGACTTGCTCCTCCAATTCCACCACCAATTGTTTCACTTACAATATTACTTGTATGTTTATCTATTCCTGCATTTGTGAATACCTCTTTTAATCCGTTTGATGTTCCAGTTTGTAAAAGAGCAGATGTGCCTCCTGATAAAACTGCATTTTTAAAATTATATAAATGAGAAGCACCACCTAAAGAATTCATCAATAGCTTTTCTGTTGCAACATTTGAAACAGCACCACTAACTCCACTTTGTAAATATTCATTTTTTAAAGCATCTATTTTTAAGTTTTTAGCTGCGTTATTCATTGATTCAGTAGCAGCCGCTCCAGCAAGTAATCCAGCTCCACCAGTAACTAAACTTGTAGCACCTCTCATAACAGATTGATGGGCTTTAACTTTTGTTGCTTGATTACTAATTACTTTCAAATGCGGTTCTAAATCCTTTATAAGTTCTTCTCGTAAATCGTGTGTTTCAATAATAGATTTTCCTTCACTATCTTTAATAAATTGTTCAGTTCTCTCATTTATAATATTTTTTGCATCATTTAAATCTGTTTTTCTATTTCCTTCTTCAACAAAATGGTCTAAATCATGTAATGCTACAACATCTTCAGCAACCCTTTGGATTCCAGTTGAATTGACTTTTTTTGTTGCAATAGGGTCAATAGAATCAATGGTTACATTTTTTGGTAGAGATTTATTATGTAATATTCCTTGTAAAGTAGCAATATCCTCTGTTGTTCTAATTATTGTATGAGAATTTGTTGCATTAGTTGGAACATTTTTATAAAAATTCTTTCCTAATAAAGGATTTAATAAAGTTGAATCTACATTTAAATCCGTTGCTAATTTATGTGCTTTCGTTCCTCCCATACTATAACCTGAAATATGGTTTATATCTTTTAAATCATATTTTGTTTGTATGCGTTCTTTTATTGTTTCCATATTATGTTGGTCAAATAAATTATTTTCCATTCCAGTAGCCATAATTGCTGCCCACATAACAGGCTCTCTAAAGCCTTTTAAATTTCCACTTTTAATCTTTGCATTTGGGTCAGTTCCTCTAAAGGCGATTTCAATTTTACCAGTTTCTTTAGATCTAGCCACTATATATTCATCATTGGATAATTCTGTATCTAGTTCATAATTAGGAGAGTTAAGTTGCATTCTTTCTTTTGCTGCTTCTAAACCTTCTTTTTGTAAAACAGAAGATGTTTTAACCAATTCTGCCCGTTGTTTTGCATCTAACGGCATTTCTTTTAAACTTGCCTGTAAGGGATTTTTTAAGGTTTGTAATGCAGGTAAAACTGAATGTTTCCTTATGTTACTAATTGTTGGAGTTTTATTATAAGAATCATTATTTCTTTTTTCATCATTTTTTTGTTTTTCTTTTTCTCGTTCTTTTTGTTTTGAAACACTATGGTCAATTTTATGTTTTACCTTATGCTCAATCCTATGGTTGAATTTTCCATTATTCAAAAAGGGTTTATAATCATAACCCATATTTCCATACCTTATGATATCTTTCTCCAAATCCCTTTTTATCATTATTATATTAAATAAATATAATAAAAATAATTTTACATATTATTAGGGACGGAAGGGAATAGGAACGCTTTCTAACTCAACAGATATTGGTCTGCCTGATTGACCTGTCATAACAGCTTCAACAGGTCTTCCTTCATTAGCCTCTTTTCTTCGTCTTTCAGTTTCCAATTGCTCGAGTTCTGCTTTTGTATTTTTTGTCCCTGAAACAAGACCATAAATTGGCTCTAACCCTAGTTCAGGGTATTCATTACGAAATATAGAACCTAAACTACTTGGAACTGAACTATAACCTTCTCTTGCATCAAAATCTCTTAATAATTGTTCGGGTCTGCTCATCATATCTCTAGCATCTCTTGCATCAAAATCGCTTATTAATTGTGCTGTTCTTGATAGCATTGATTTGCTAGTAGCAGCCCCAACCGACATTCCCATTAAACTTTCGGGATTATAAAAACCTTGATCCACATCAACACCAACTCGAAGAGGCATATCATTATTAAAACCTTCCATTGTATAAAATTCTCTTAATATTTCTTCTGCTCTTAACATTTTTTGTCTGCTTTTTTGTGCTTCAACCGACATTCCCATTAAACTTTCGGGATTATAAAAACCTTGTTGAACATCAACTCCAACTTGAAGAGGCATATCAATATTAAATTCAGCAATATCAATTTCTGTTAAATTATTATTAAATTCTAAAATATCTAATTCGCTCATATTCATAAAAATATCCTCTAATTCTTCATCGGCAGGTGGGTCTTTTCCTAAAGTTTTAAATGAACTTTTAATAATATTTATAAAATCACTTTTATTTATTTTAGGACTATCACTATTAGGTGGGGGTATAAAAGCATTTAATGAACTGCTAAATTTGAGATTAGGATTTAATAAACCATTTCTTTGTTTTTTTTTATTTTTATTGTTTTTGATGATACATTGTTTTTCAACATTATCATTATATTCATCAATATAACTAATCATTCTTTGTATTATATATAAATAAAAAAAATAATAAAATATTGTCTTACATTATATTAATGACATCTTTGGGTCAATATGCTTCAGGAAGAACTATAGAATGCGAGTTACTAAAAGCATCAAAAATAGAGGGAGAAATAGATTTCAAAGAATTAGAAACTGAAAGTATTTCTTTAGAAGACAAATGGAAAATATATTTAGATGAAAATGATAGTTTTATAATAAAAAATGAAATGCAAAATGTAATATCATTATCGGCACATTGGCATACGGGAGATGTAACGCTTCGCGGAGGAGGAGGAGGAGGAGCAGAAAATTTAACAGATTTACAAGATGTAAGCGGTGCAACAACAGATGGTCAAATGTTTTATTATAATGCACTATCAGGTAAATATGAATTTACAAATAATATAAAAAATGATACAACAAATGATAAAATAATTATAAATGATTTGTCCTGTCTTGAAATATCAGCAAATGAAATAAAATGCAATGAAATTGAAATAAATATGTTCCCACAGGGATTTGATAACACATTTTTTAATAAAGGAGGAAACGGAGATAATCAAATTTTTGGACAGAATAATAGAATAGGCGGTGTTCATAATGAAATATTTGGATCAACAAGTATTGCTGATTTAAGTTCAACATTAATAAAATCTCAAGAAATAAGTTGTAATGAAATAAGTTGCAATATATTAAATTATAACACTTTAAACCCAACTATAAATGTTCCAACTCATTTTGCAGATTTAACAGATGTAAGCGGAACAAACGTAAATGGTCAAATGTTATATTATGATTCAACTTCAGGTAAATATCAATTTACAGATAATATAAAAAATGATGAAACTAATTCACTGATAATTATTAATAAAGAAGTTCATTTGAAAAGTAGTGACACAGCGTTTGGCGACACAAAACTGAATTATGGAACTAATGGCGAGAGTTATTTTAGAGGTAACTTATTTGACGTAGTTACTACTACCATTCAATTACAAGCCGATAAGGTAGAATTAAAAAATGGAGGGGGTTATAGCAATACTCTTTTTAATGAGAATGATAATGGAGAAAATTATATACGAGGTAATAAATGCGATATAGATACAGAAGTAATCCACCTAAATGGTAATACGAGCGGCGTTCAAATATATAATGTTAATAATACGTCACCAGCAACCCATTTTAATATAAACAATCAAGGAACAAATATAATTCACGGACAAACAACAATAAACTATTTAGACTCTTTGACAATTTCAGCAAATCTTTTAAAAACTCAAGAATGCAGTGGTGTAATTTTAAGAGGTAAAAACATTTTTTCAACATCAATAACAGCAGATGAATTAACAATTTATACTAAAATTTCAATGGATACAGACACATCTATGATTTTTAATGATTTTCCTGGTTCAGGAGGATTGCCTCAACAAGGAACAATAATAAATAATAGAGAATTAGTATCTTCTATTGTTTCAGCAGGAAATATATACTCACCTAATATTACAACAGCTAATTTAGTCGGTGATTCAACAGCCAATAGTTTAAAAATTTCATCAGGTTTAAACAAACCTACTCCATCATCAATTGAAATAGAAGAAAATATAATAACTGGAATAAATTTTGCAGGAACGCAAGATACATTATATTTGGATGGAGATAAAATTATTTTGGGTGCAACGTCTTCATCTTTAAAGGATTTATTGTGTCAAGATATTGATGCAAGTTCTGTTAAATTAAACGCTTTAGAAGTAAGTAACGGAAGCAGCATAACAGCAACAACAGGAGATGTTTTAACAGCCTCAGGAGGTAGTATGATATGGTCGTCACCTTCTCCTACATCTAATTTAGGAGTTGATTTGTTTCAAAGTAACCCTACAGGCACAACTAGTAATTTTCCGGCTGGACGTTACATATTAAATTATAGTATGTATGTTCCTGGTAATGGTAATCCTAATAATGTTCAACAAAATACAGGTGCTGGATCATTCACAATACTAGTTGCTGGAAATTATATGATAATGAGCCACACTCTGCTACAGGCATTTAATGCGAATGCTACACAATTTGAGGTTAGAATCCTACAAAATAATACTACTCGTGTTGCTTTTGACACTACTGCTTATGGTAGTGGTATTGGTCATCTTTTTACGGGACATTGTAATGCTACAATAACGGCAAATGTTGGTGATACATTTACGTTAGATGGAGTTGGGGTAGGACTAACGGGTCAGTGGAGAGCAATAAACACACGGATTAGTTTTATTAAAATATGATAATTAATTAAAAAATAAAATC
>ENA-UZWT01006069-UZWT01006069.1-metagenome-genome-assembly--contig:-Day-1-50m-contig-6069_pt1 | contig 17906 bp, 18 predicted proteins | sample MGYA00260338_ERZ794898 | MGnify/ENA metagenome assembly ERZ794898 | reverse complement strand
AAAGATAATGCCGAAATGGTTGAAGGTAGTCTAACTATGTATGCTACTATCTCAATGGAAGAAGGTGATGTGGGTAAAGATTATGACGAATGGGAATCAGGAGTTGCATTAATAGAATATGGTAAAATAATAATTAGAGGATTGTATATTAACGATAGATCTGTTTTTAATTCACTAATGGATATCATTAAACAAAGTAATAGTAAAAACTTTACACTTTAATGGGGGAGACTTTACCATTTAGAGAAATATTGTATAACAACTACAGTACAAGGATTTTTTCAAAGGACATTAATGAGTCTGAATTGAAATGGCATTTTGATAATGAAGATCGTGAAGTGACTTTTTTACATGAAAGTGATTGGTCGTTTCAAATGGATAATGAACTTCCTATTAAAATTACAAAAGGTTTAGTTGTTACAATACCTGAAGGAGAATTCCATAGGGTTATTAAGGGAAGTGGTGACTTAAATGTAAAAATAAGAAAACTTAATAAAACTCAACTTCTACCCCACACTCATTCAACAAAATAAGGGAACGTTCTTGACTTTCCTTCCATTTACCTAAATTCTTAGTAGTACAATGTTCTTTACATACAATCTTTATTACCCCCGATTGTACCAAACCTCTTGCACAGTCCATACATGGTAGTCCTGAAGTTAGATATACTGTGGATTGTTTTAGTGATACACCTATTCTCGCAGCATTATATATGGCGTTTCTTTCTGCATGTTCAAACCAAAAGTACTTTTCAGGTCGTTCTTGTCTCTGAACCACATTATCGTTTAATCCTCTTGGGAATGAGTTATATCCCGTACTTAGAATTTCATTGTCCTTACCAACAATAACGGCACCTATTTTAGTCTTAACATCTTTAGACTTTTCTTTAACTTGTTCTGCAATACTAACAAAGTAATCTTTCCATACCATAAGTTATAATATACGGAAAATAATGCAATAAAAAAAGGGGACCGAATCGATCCCCTTTAATATTAATAGAACTTAAAGATATATTATCTTAAAGAATCTAAGTTGAATGTTTGTAATCCTGCAACGTTTATTACACCGAAGTAACGGTTATTAACCATTTTCTTAGCGTATCTCGTCATGATACCCTTGATCGGTGTAAAGTTGAATGGATTGTACATTGTAGGTGTAAGTTGTAACGGTACGTAAGGTGCGTAAATGTACCCTGCGTCTAACAACGACTTTCCTTTATGTCCAACCAATACTTTACCCGCTGGGAAGTAAGGATCTCTATACACTTGGTATCTTCCTGCTAAAGTACCAACTTTCTCAATACCCATATTGTACTGATCTTGTTCTGCACCTGCGTTAGATACGTGGAAGTACTCTAAGTCATCGAATACAGCTGAAACTTCAGAAGAAACAACGATCCAGTTAGCACCACCTCTAAGTGTAGTTTTATGGATTTGAGCCGATAATTGGTTAATTTTAGTAATTAACGTTTGGTTCCAATCCTTTTGGGTATAACCCTGTAGTGTTTTTCCAGCGTCTCCACCGTATTTCCACTCATTGTAGTCCCATTTAAGGTTCCAAGCTGCACCTTTTCTTAAGTCTCTTAAGATCTCTCTATCAACCTCAGCCGCGATTTGCTCAGATAACAATGCAGTTAACTCAGCCTCAGCGTCGATGTTATGGAAAGCAGATACATCCTGAGCCAATTCAGGAGACCAGCTAGCTCTTAACTTTCTTTCAGTAACAGAAACTGTTACAGAATCTAAATCGAAAGATACTTCTCCGATTTCATCTTCGAATTCAAGTGAACCATACTGTCTGTAAGTTCCCGTTAATTCAGTTGCCGCAATGTCAGCATCTACTGTTTCAGCCTGAAAACCAAGTGCCGCATCATATCTTTCCATATCAACTTGTAGGAAAATGACACCGTCTTTATCTACGATATCAGGATATTCTCCTGTTACACCTGTTCCTTTTACACCGTACTCAACGATTCCGTTTCCGTATTTTTGAGTTACAACGTTAAAAGGTAATTTAGCTCCACCTCTAACACCAGCGATAGTTATTTCTAAAGATGCTAAAAATTCTTCAGTATCCATTTCGTTACCATTAGGTCCTGAAAGTTTACCTGATCCTAATTTAGTGAATCCACCAACTTTAAAAATTGCAGATGAATAAGTACCTGCCACTAAATTATCTGCCTCAGTTGCCAATCCGTTCTCAAATGTTACGACTTTAGCTCCTGTTACAGTTTGTTCAGTGTATTTACCTTTAGAGTAGTCAAATAGACCTTCTTCAGCTCCGTCACCTTCTTCGTAGAATCTATCATAAAGATTTCTTCCACCGTCAAAGTTTCCGTTTGCTACGTCAGTGTCTCCGTTTGGTACACCATAAGGTTTCTTGTGTTTATTTGTAGCATCGTCTCTTTCACCGATTTTAGGTACAAAGTAGAACAATTTACCAATTGGTAAGTTCATAGCTTGTACAGAAACGATATCGTTTGCCAATAATTTAGAGAATACTCTTCTAATAATTGGAAAAACAACTGTTTCGAATGAACCTGATGCGTCAGACACAGCAGCTTCGTTAATTAGATAAGACGCTTGGTTTTCATATAACTGAGCGATGTTATCTTTTTGATGTCCATTAAGTCCCTCTAAGAAACCTAAGTCATCCCATTTTTTGATGGTATCTTCCTTGATAACTCTTAGGTGTTTTAACCCAATGTTACCAACCATACCTGATTCTAATAATGCTCCCATTTTAAATGTAAGTTTTAGTTTTTTTTATTTATTTTATTATAATTTTGACATTAAATCTTTCATTCTCTTGAACTGAGGACTTTCATATGCCTTTGTTTCTGAAAGTACCTCTTGAGATGAGGATGATGTCGGAGTTGAAACGATTGCTTTGGCAACCGACTCAGTAACATTTTGTTTTGAACCTAATTCACCTTCTATTACTTTATAAGTGGATTTAGATTCTGTTAAAGAACTGACAGAGTCAAATCTTTTCAAAATATTTAATTTCTCTTGACGAGTTGTCGAATGTTCTGTGAACAATCTTGTAGCGTATGCCAAGTTAGCGTTAAACACAGCAACCTCGTTTAGTTTCTCTTTAAATAAAACTAACGCCTTTTTATATTCACCGTTTTGTTTTCTTAAAGTTTCAACTTCTTCGTTGATTGCACCTGCCTTATATTTAGTCTTAGACTTAATACCGGCTCTGTTAGCACCTCCTTTGTCACCATGTACATTGGATTTTGTTCTTGCAGCTTCGTCGACTTCTTCTTCATGAGATTCTTCCTCTTCAGAGACTTCTTCTTCCATTTCTTCCTCAGATACTTCTGATTCGTCAATTTCTTCTTCAGATACCTCTTCTTCGGAAACTTCTTCTTCGGATACGTCTTCTTCGGATACGTCTTCTAACTCAATTTCGTAGACAGTGTCGTCAGTTTCAGATACTTCTTCTTCAGATACCTCTTCTTCCATATCGGTCTCAGATACTTCTGATTCCTCTACTTCTTCTTCAGATACCTCTTCGTTGTATTCTGTTTCTTCGACTTCACTTTCTTCGTCATCTAATTTGATGATGTATTCGTCGTCTCCATCTTCGAGTTCAACATTATCACCGTCACGTTTCACAACAATTCCGTCTTCAGGTTTCATTGATTTGAATACCTTTAAAACTTCATCGTCAGATGCGTCGGTCATGTCAAGGACTTCATCTTCACCTTCTTCTTCAGAATCCATTGGTAATGAAAAATCTTCGTCCTCATCATCTATAGATAATTCGTCGTCTGATTCGTCTTCACCTTCTTCATCTTCCATGTCTGGATCAACGTCGTCTGCTGGCTCGTCGTTTATCGAAGTTTCGTCATCATTTCCTTCCTCGTCTTCAATTCCTTGTTCTGAGATTGGCATATCTTGTTCGTCTTCTTTATTAGGAGTTTCAATTTCTTCAACTTCCTCTTGTTCCATAGATTCGTTTAGGACATCGTTTAGTTCTTCCTTCATGGTTGAAGCAAGTATACCTTTTGCGTTTGCCTTTACTGCCTCTTCAAGGTCTTGTACTTGAAGCAATGCTTGTTCTAAAATGGATTTTTTACTCATTTGTTTTATATAGTTTAATAATAAATACTTGTTAATTAAGAAAAAATTACTTTTATGATATAGTAATCAAAGAAAAGTTTATTATTTAGACAAGAAACTATTGAGATTACCCATAAGTTTACTCATTCTCTCATCCACTATAGGTTGTTCCTCAATCGATTCTTCGTATTTTTCTCTATCTCCTGGATCTTGAAATACATATGCACCAGGTGTTGATGGGGATGATACTAAATCAAAACAAACCAATTCAAAGTCTTCCTGTACTATATTCTGTCCTTTAACTGATTTAAGTGATCCTACCCCTCTTGATGATATACCTAAGGTAACACCGTTCATTAATAACATTGCCGCTTGGTCACCTTTGGTACTTACAATACCTGATTTTTTCCAACCAGGTGAAAGAAGTAATTTAATTTTTCCCATAAGAATTTTACCGTCCCACCAAGTCTCGGTGATCGTATGTGAAACTCTATCTAAATCTATGAGTGAAGATGATGGATGATTTAATTCATTTAATGCTGAACCTTTATCAATTATCTCTTGATACTTTTCCATCTCTCTCTTGAGTAATCTCTCTGGATAGATTCTCCCGTTCTTATTCGGGGTATCATATTTCTGTAGAACAGCGTAAAGGATAATATCTTCAGAGAAATCAATTCCCTTCATTTCCGATATAACACTTTTATTCTCTTTGGGAGAAATAAATCCCGCGTCATATTCTATTAATATTCCTTTACCTGTTTCTTTTGGTCCTAATACTTTCATGTATCTGTAGTTTTATTACTATAAATACATGGAAAACGGACTTATTTTTTCTTTTTGTGGAAATTGTATAATAATTCGTTATCTAAACAAGTATCTATGATTTCACATAGTAGACTATACATGTCTGTTTTCAAGTCTTTATCCTTGACGTTTACTTGTTTTAACGTATAAAGAGTAACTTCTAAATTCATAAAAGATCTCTTTTCTTTTTTTATACCTTTAGTTCTCACATCCAAATCAACGATAGATTCTTCTCTAAAAAGTCCGTGACCTAAATTGTGAACTAATCTTTTTATTTTATTTTTCGATGACCTTAGTATTGCATCGTAATCCTCACATATCTCATTTGGTTCTAACCAAGAGTTTAAAGAGAGGTAAATTGTCTTTAAGTTTTTATGGTTTATCGTCCCATATCCAATCTTAACGTTTTTGTGATCCCCTAATGGGATGTAACGTCCTAGTTTCATTTAATTCATTATTATAATCTTTTAATGGTGTTTAATAAAATATAAGTAATTTTCTTTGGAAAAACAAATTTTTCTAGTATATTTATTAATATACAAAATTATATATGCTAATAATAAAAGTAGACAAAGGTGGTATTGAGAAAGCGATAAAGAAATTGCGTAGAAAAGTAAGAAACGTAAAACAGATCAATAAACTCAGGGAGAAAAAAGAATTCACCAAACCATCCGTCAAAAAAAGACTACAAAAACAAAAGGCGGTGTATATACAGAAACTGAACGACGAAAACGAGCAATAAAAAATCCCTATTTGAGACTTTGATGTATCAAAAACAGGGATTTACACCTCTAAGGTAGCTGCCGTAAAGGAATATTATTCTGACAAGTTACTTAATAACTCCTCTAATCTGTATAAGTTATACTTACTTTGACTCATTTCATTAATCTCGGTCTTAACCTCAATAGACTTAGATTTAAACTCTGCGTCTGATTCTACTATTGAACCTAACTTTTCGTTGATACTTTCAGTCAATTCACTAAACTTACTTTCTAAATCTTCTTGGTTAAGAGATAATATATTTTTTAATCTACTTTTATCTTCTTCATTCAATGTCTTATCAAAACTAACATTAAAGTTATTTACTAAGACTGAATTTAATAATGATTCATTTACACCTTGATCTACAGTAAGTGATTCGTTAGTTTTATTTTTTGTTAAATGTTCGACTAAATATTTTTTAGCAATAACCTTATTAGATATATTACTTAAATTATCGGGAGTAGATAAAGAATCGATACTTTCATATAATTCGTTACTTGTGGATTCAACATTAGATAAATCTTCACCTAATTTATTTAAATCGGTTTGTATATTAGAACTTTTTTCTTTTAATATTCTTGATAGTTCTTCCACATATAATGTCGCAGTCTCTTTATCTTCAAAAGTTTTATCTTCCAATTCTTCATATAATGAATACATCTCCTTGAGTGTATCATTTTTAGTTATAGGTTTAAAATACGTATTGAGGTTATTTTTAAAATCCTTTTTACCGTATGATTCAGTTAGTTTAACTAAAATCTTATTTTTAATGTTCCCGAATGTTGCCATAATTATTCTTTTAATATGTCTTTGAGTTTATTCTCTACTTCATAAATATTCTGTTGTGCCTTATTAACATCAAAAAGATCATCAAAATCTTGTGATTCGTCACCTAACATACTTAATATTTTGGATTTCTTTGATTTTTTAGTGCCTTCACTTAAAGGTTCTTCGCCACCCATATCTCCTGCGGGTGGAGGTGGTGATCCTCCCATGTCACCCATGTCACCCATATCATCTCCACTAGCGGATGCACTAGAGTCCATAGACTGTCTTTCCTCTTCAGGTATCCCGTACTTCTTATCCACTTCATCAAACACACCTGTTCTCTTAATGATATTAGGTGTAGCACCTAATTCACCACCAAGTGCACGTTCAAGTCTTTGTTGTTGTAAGTCTAATACTACGTCGTTATCACTCATACCTAAGATATTTTTCTTAGCCCATGTGTGTGAAACAGGTTGTATACCAATTTGAGATTGATCTGATGTTGCGTCTTTATATAATGTTATCTTTTCTTTCCACTGTTCTACCTTTAATAAATCAGATTGTGCCGAAGGATTAGTTAATGACAATGTAAAATTATCTAACTCGTCCTCTAAACCTAACAAGTATAAATGAACTAACGCAATTTTATTTAATTCTTGTATTAATGATTTTTGTATTCTATTAATTGTTCTTGCAAAACGAATATCCATTAACGCTAAAGTCTTACCATCACCAACGATTTCCTCAAAACCTAAAAAGGCCTTAGGTATTCTAAGTGCCGCTAACATCTTCTTTTGAATATATTCAATATCTGCAATCTCACCTAAGTTTTGTGCTCCTGGTAATGTTTCTATAGGAGATGTTTGACCTGGGTCTCTAACAGGAATAAAGTAATCTTGATCCACAGCCATTTGATTGTATCTCATATCAACCTGACCATTTTGAGGATCTACTACTTGATCTCGTTTAAATTTGTTCGCCACACGTTGTACATACGCCTCAATATCTTTATCATCCATATTACCAACAAAGACTTTAAATACTCTTCTTTCGGGTGCTCTCGATGTTCTGTATATTAACATTGCATCTTCCGCAAGTAATAACTGTTTCCATATACGTCTTACTTTATCTAACATAGACGTACCGTAAGGTAATTTTCTGTCATCACCTAATAGTCTGAAATGAGCAACTTCCCATGCTTGGAATTCCATGTCTTTGTTCTTCCATGCAAATCTTAATTCTCTACTTGGCATTGTAACGTTTGATGACGGTTCCGCCTTATGTACATTGGAGGCCGCACCTTCGTGTCTCTCGATTTCAATGTTGGGTAATTGTTGACAACCCACAACCCCCCTTTCAGGATCTATTTTTAAATAAACGAAGTTATCTCCGTACTTACCTAAACCTCTACACCACATTTGTAAGTTAGTGTTTACATCTAAGATGTTCTCAAAAAGATCTGTAAGTATATTTTTTACTCTTTTTGATTCTGAATAAATTGTAAGTATATCTCCCTTTTCAGAAAGTGTCGTTGATTCTTCTGAATATATGTCCAATGCTGCAGATATCTCAGGGGTAAACTCCATAGATTCATAATCGTAATATGCCGCCAATCTGTTAGGTTCATAGTAAACTGATTGATTATATAACGATTGATCTAATTTAGACCACTTATCCGCAATATATTGAGATTGTTGTTGTTGTAAGAGTGATTTTTCATATTCCTCTTTACTATCTGTTTTTAACAGTTGGTCTCTATCAAATTTGTATTGTGGTGGCGTAGAAGGTTGGTCGGCGGTAAAACCGAAAACCTTTGTTAACCTTTGATACACTGTCATATTTTGTTTTGCCATATTAATAAATATTAGTCTTTATAATATACGAATTTTTTTTCACTTTATAAACCTGTTTAATTACCTATATCCTCTTTTACTAAATAACCAACTGTGTTCCATGTATTGATCCTTACTGACATTTTGGTTAGATGGGTTATACGGTTGTCCGTCTGTAGTCATTCCACCCACCGCATCAAATGCGGTTCCGTGAGAATAAAACGATTTTTTAGTTTCATATGTCCTTTCCGTTAATAACCAAGAATCTAACATTGCCTTATTTGCACTGTCACTTCTTTTTAGTTGTGTAAAACATATGTCACCAACATACATTGCTATTGCCATCGCCATAATCGCATCATCATGAGATCCTTTCATATGGTTAGGTCTACCGTTAATATAGACAAAAGTATTTAATTCATTTAATAGTCTTGAGGATCTAACCATAAACCCATGTCTAAGTTTCTCCTCAAAGGTTGCAACGATCTGAGTTCGTTTATTATTAAAGTTTATACCCGGTATCTTTTCTTGTGCCTTTTTGTTGTATTGCCAAATATTATTAGAATTAACCCCATCAATATATTGGTCCTTATACCCCATTTCTTGTAGTTTACGAGATGTTGCAATACCCATACCTCCCGTAATATCTGTTGCTACGAACGCTTTATATAATGTACCCCATTTATAAACAATAGATGCTAAATCGTCGGGTGGTATCATACCAACATACTCTGCAACTTGTTCGTTTTCATCAAAGTCAATAACACATATAGATGATGAATCAGCACTATCTCCTCGAGATACGTCGACACCCATTATATATCTATGACCCTCAACAGGTTCTTTCCATAACCAAAAAGTACCCTGCATGTATTTTTCCATGGGGTCTTTTATCATGGTCTTTCTTATTTTGTCCTGTACTGTACTTGGGATAACACCATCGCCAGAACCAAGGAAGTCGCACTCCAATTCCTGTGCGATTTTTCTTTTGTCATACTTGAATTTTTTTGCCATATTCTCAAACCAATGAGAGTACGGTTTGTATCCTTGTTCGAGTAATTTTTCATATCCTTCCCAACCCTGTTCTAAAATTATTTCATCATCATTATATTGTTCTCTATTTAACATATAATGAATAATATCATCCACTTTAACCCATTTTAAGTCACCAGCATATCTCGGATCTTTAAACCACCTTAAATCGGTTATTTTAAAGTCATTCATACCTCTTAGTGCCTGATCATATACCCCGTAATAAATTGGGTCATGTCCGTTAGGTGTAGAGATGAGAATTACCTTACCACCTGTGGATAAGGATGCCATACATGCTGCCCAAAAATCTTCTCCCGCCTCAATATACGCGGCCTCATCAAAAACTAGTACTGTTGGTGTATAACCACGTAGTGCATCGGCAGAAGTCGCAACCGCCTTAACTTCACACCCATTATTCATTCTATACCTACTTTCTGAATTCTTGTCCGCCGAAAAACCAACATTAATCCACTCTGGCCACTGATCTAAAAAACCTCTAACCTTATTTGCCATCTCGATTGCGGTATCTCTTTTGTTGGCAATAATTAGAATTCTCTCAGGTTCGTCTGGTTTTGACATTTGAATCCTTTTAGATAACCAAGCCGCAGTTACTGTGGATACACCCGCCTGTCTATACTTACGAGTTATGTTTTCATTATAATTGTCGTAGTCATTTATCAGTTCAATTTGGTCAGGGAATAACTCTAATGGTACGTATTTCTTTTTTGTGTTATCGTACGTAGTTAGATATGTTTTAAGAGCATACGGAGTATCTTTCATGATCTTCGCATATTCTTTTAACTGTATGAGTTTATGTTTATCCATATCCTATAAATACAAAAAAAGTGGTCTATTGACCACTTTCTTATAATCTGTGTTATTTAATTGTCGTCTTCAGGAGAAAATGTAATCCCTAATGACCCTAAGAATCCTCCGAGACCATCGTCATCGTCATCATCTTTTTCTCTATTATATTGGTCCTCTTCGTAATCTTCATTTTGTAAATCTTGAATAATCTGATCTACCATGTTACCTAAAATACTTTTACCCATCTCCGAACCTCTCATTATCTCTTTAGCAACTCTGAAGAATTCTTCAGCATCTAATTGAGAAAATCTTGAGAAAAGATAGTTTTGAATGTGTACCATATCCTCTTGGTTTAATCTGTCAGGATAAGACGATCTAAACTTCTCCCAAATAATTGGACCTAATCTTAAATCCCAAATTTCTGAAGGTAAAGTATCTGTTTTATTCATAACCATTTCTGCAGATCTTGGATCATCAGGTAAACCTTGTGTACCCATAATTTCCATTACCCCTTTAATTACTTCATGAATTAATGCGGGGAAAAATACCGCCCTTGCAATAATTGTGGGAGGATCTGTTTCTGTATCTATTTCTTCTTTTCCCGCTTGTTGTCCATCACCCATACCCATTTCCATCATTTCATCGGGTAGTACCCAATAAAGTAAATCGTTGACCGACATTAAAACACCATATTGGTTTACTATGTTTGGGTCTCTTTGAGTTAATTCGTCAGCAACTAATTCAAACATATAGTGACCTTTCTTGGACGCTCCTTGGATTAATGCGTTTATAAATCTTCTTTTTGCAGTTTCTTGATCAAATTTCTCCATTGCATCTATGAAGTCTTCTAAACCGTCTTCCGCCTCTTCAGGGTTCACACCGAATTGTTGTTCTACTTCTTCTTCACTTGGATCTTCTGATTCCTTAGAAAAACCTTCTGAGTCTATACCACCTATACCAACTAATTTCGCATCGAATTGTAGTGTGTCTTCAGGTAGTGACATTTCTTTCTTAACAAGTTCTACTGCTAAGTTCTCTAAATATTCTTTATTATCTTGTTCAAATCGTAAAACACTCATCAACGTTCGTTTCATAGTACCCATTAATTGAGTTAGTACGTTTTGGTCTGTTACATTACCTTCCTCACCCGTATATCTTTTTACCTTTGCAACAACATCTTTAAATCTCTTAGATGCCAATAGTTCCTCAAAGTTAGATTCAACACCTTCTGGTGGTTCTTCAGGAAACGAAGGATTATCTTTATAGGGTGTTTCTCTTGACGCTAATTTATCTTCCACGTCAGGTGTCATTCTTTCAGGGTTATCTCCGTAGTCTACCGGCATTTCTTTTATACCTTTTATAGTTTCTAATAATTCTTTTTTACTAATCATTCTGCCGCCATTTTTAAATTAAGACCAATAGAATCAAAACTTAGTTGTTTTGGTAACTTAGCCTTAGGTTTTGGTTTATGTTTCGGTTCAAAAGGATTTTCTCTTTTTGGTTTACCTGGTTTTGTAGTTGGTTTTTCTCTTACAGGTGCGTCAGTATCTGGTTTAGATGGTTCAGGTGATTGTTCATCCACACTAAAATAATTTTGAGCCGCAACTAATGCGTCGGGTGAGTCTGAAAGTGCACCAATCATCTCGTATATCTCCTTTTTAGTGGTAACCTCTGTGTGGTAGTTTTCTTTAACCACACCTTCTACCCATTCTTCGATACCTTGTTTCTCATCTAATTCGTCCATATCATCATCGAACCTACCATACATACTTAATATTATATCACCATACTCATATTTAAAAAGATCGTATAATTCATCATACTGTTCGTGGTCAACATAGTCATCCAATAAATTAGTTATAAAATTATCTCCAAATTCAAACTCATCACTATAATCTTCGGGTGTCATCTCATCAACAATATCATCATATTTACTAGACAATGCAATCCTTTTAACCAACACGGATAAATCAAGTGTTGAAGATTCTCCATTCTCTTCTTCATAGGTAACAAATTTTTCACCTTTTCTTTTCGCGTCTTCCACACCTTGTTGGTCATCTTTAGGTATGTTTAAAGTTTCTTCAGATAAAATTCTATTTGATAATTCAGTAATTTGTTTATCTGTTAGTTTAGATAGGAACTTTCCAGTGAAACCCTCACCTAAAAGTTTTAATACTATTACGTTTCTTTTCATATTCCTGTATTATAATTTAATTCTTCCTTTATTAGTTTAAAACCTCTCGATTCTATTTTTTCACTAACCTTATCTATTTTTTCACCAAATGAAAAAGTAAGTCTTTCAAACTCACTCTCGAAATCAAACTTTTCCCACCCTAATGAAATGACACCATCTACAGCGTCTATTACACCAAAGTGATCTGATTTTTGTATTAGATCTAAATCAATGTCACTATTTTTAAGGACACCAACTAAACTGATATATTCTAAATGTGGGGATAATGGTTCTATACTCGTAGATGCGGGTATATGGTACCACTCCTCTATATCAAACTCAAGTTGGTCACTAAAAATAAATTCGTATTGTTTCTGACCTTTATAGTCAGAACCTATTTCATTGATATAGATAAGTCTCATATTACTTGAAATATTTACTCAAAGTATCGTCAACGTTTTTGTTGATTTCTTTTTTGAGTTCATCTAAGTCAAGTTCTACGTCTTCTTCCATTTCAGATACTTCTTCGTGTCTTACACTTAAATCTGCAATGTCTTCTATTCTTTTTTCTTCTACTTTCTCTGATTCAGGTAAATCACCTTCAGGTATTTCATCTTCATCAACAATAGTGTCGGTATCAATAAAACTTTCTAATTTGTCCATTATTTCATCTAACTCTTCATCAGATGGTTCGTTAGGAACCTCATCATCCATTGAATCTTCAGATGGAATGTCATCCATTCCTTCTTCATCAGAAAATTCGTCTTTATTTTCAAACCTCTCAGCTATCTCTTCTCTGTCTTCTTCATCTAATGCGTCGATATTAACTGCAGAAAGAACCATGTTGATAACATACTTGATATCATCACTCTCCATTTTTTCTTTAACGTCTCTTAACGATTGTCCTAATTTACCTGAGAATTTTTGTATCTCCGCCATGTAGTCCGATCTTTTACCTTCTTCCTCACCTTCAGGTTCTATTGCAGGTTCGTCAGATGGTATTTCATCTTCCATGCCTGAATCTGCTGGTGGTAAGTCATCTATTGGTGCGTCATCTACAGGTAAATCAGCCACAGGTTCTGCGGGTACATCCTCTACAGGTGCATCAGCCACAGGTGCCGAGTCTTTAGTTTTCAATACATACTTCTTAGCCTCATTAAGTGATTCTTGACCACTGATCAATTCTAACCTTCTAAGTGCTTCAGAATATGATCTGAATTTGTTTTTATTCTTCATGAATATCCCACCAATGTAATCTAACGAACCTTCGGTAAGTCCTTTCTTTACGAAATAACCTTCTTTCTCTTTTACGATACCGTAAACACCGTTAGATGATTCCTTAATGAACTCAACAGATTTAGTTGATTGTCCTTCATTGATAGTGGATTTTGTGTTCATACCATAATTGGCAATCTCCATAATCCTTTTTAATTTTTCGTCTACAGGTAATTTTTCACTACCCAATGGTCTAAGATCTGACATATTTAAATAATTATTTATAACTTATTCTTATACTATAAATACAACAATATCGAGAAAAATATATTGATCTCTATTGTTCTATAGATAATTTCTTATCTGTGGTTTTAGTTTGGATATCTAACAACTTACCTATATACCCATTTCTTCGTAATAATTTGAATGCCAAATTCTCATAAGAGAACTCCCCACCATCATCTAAACCACTTTGTCTAAACTTTTTCAGTTTAACTTTTAGGAGTTTTATGTCTTCTAATACATCCTCTCCTTTATCGAATCTTTCTGATATTTCGTCGATCTTATCTTCGAAATCTTCCGATTTTTTTAAGATCATACTTTTATCAATAGACTCTATTGTTTTGACGGGAGTTACTAACCACTCATTATTTAATACGGAATAGATACCTGAGGCATGATGAGGTTCATTTACGTCTTGAACGTAAATTTCACAATCAAAACCTTTAACTAAAATTTCGTGTTGTTTATTCCAAAGACTTCTCTTACTGTTAAAAAACCCTTTTAGTAATTCTAAATTATAATCTGTTTCATTGTAATCTACCAATATATGTAAGTCTACATCCGAATACTTTGACCAATTATAATTTGCGAGTGATCCTGTTAATATCACATCATGTATAAAAAATTCAATGTCCAAATAGTCCATGAATTTCTCCGTAACATCCATAAGTTTTTCTCTTATTTCCTTATGCATAAAAAATTCACCATCCTTACCTTCAAAAATGTCGGTGGACAATGAATCCCTTACCTCAAAAGATTTTACTATCTCCTGATTGTTACCTATTTCCTCAATTAACTCATCAACAATTTGATTGTTCTTCATTACAGTTTCTTGTACTCATAAGATCTTCCAATGTTTAAATTAAAAAACCTACCTTGCGATTCCGCCATTCTAAGTTTAGTAAACTTATCCCACGGAACTTTATAATACTCATAAACAATACCACTTTTAAAAGTGACCTTCAACGTTTCATCTTCCGTATTGTAAGATGCGGACTTTAGATTGGATGACTCTATCTCTACAAGAATCTCTTTTCCATTGATTTTTTCTGATGTAATTGCCATAATACTTTATTTTACTTTAATATAACAATTTATACAGACAAAGTCAAGTTAGTCCGATGTATCATATAAATATCTATAAAAAATTAAACCCCCTAATTGGGGGTCTAATTTATAAAACTGAAATGGTTCTTTGTTTACTTTTTTTCTTAGTCTTAGGGAAATTTATATACAATATCCCATCCTTAACCTTAGCGTCAATTTTTTTATCATCGACATCTTCGGGTAAACTATAAGTTCTTTCAAAGGTACCCATATACGATGAAGAGTCTTCAGGTTTACTATATTTAACCTTTAGAAAGTCTTCTTCTACGACAATGTTAATGTCCTTCTTATTAAGACCCGGAACAAGAAACTGTAATTCATACCTTTCCTCATTTTCCTGTCTTTGTACGTTAACAATACCACTTTGTTGAGTGGTCTCAGTTTTAGAGTCAAAAAACTCATCAACAAATTTGATCCATGGATCATTTCTAAATAAAATCATACTTTAAATTTTTAGTTTTTATTATACACATAATATCAAATTGAATACCAACACCATAAATGAGACATTATGTCACAGATATAACAATTATACGTGACACAATGACAATATTAAATTGAACTCTATTGTATTTGACTTTTGGAACAATTTTATGTATCTTTATTTAAAACACTTTTAATATATGTCAGTAGATTTTTTCGAAGAGGGAACTCAATCCCAAAGTAAGAGAAGTAAGAAAGGTAGTAAGACACCGGTACTCGATAATTTTTCACGTGATCTAACACAATTAGCGTTAGAAGGTGATATTGACCCTATTATTGGTAGGGATAAAGAAGTACTTAGAATTGCACAAATTCTGTCTCGTAAAAAAAAGAATAATGTCATAGTTGTAGGTGATGCTGGTGTTGGTAAGTCCGCATTAGTTGAAAAACTTGCACTACTAATCAGTACAGGTAACTGTCCTACAAATCTTTTAGATAAAAGAATTATGTCGTTAGACTTAACATCTTTAGTTGCGGGTACAAAATACAGAGGTCAGTTTGAGGAAAGGATTAAGGTAATTTTAAATGAATTACAAGACGCACCTAACGTTGTTATCTTTATTGATGAAATACACACAATGGTTGGTGCGGGTAACGCTTCGGGTTCCATGGACGCCGCAAACATATTAAAACCCGCACTTGCAAGGGGTGAGATACAATGTATTGGGGCAACCACTTTTGATGAATATAAAAAGAATATAGAAAAAGATGGTGCACTTGTAAGGAGATTTCAAAAAATAGTACTGAATGAACCAACAACCGTTGAGACGATTGACATCTTAAAAAACTTGAAAGATTCATATGAGGATTTCCACAGAGTTTCTTATCAAAAGGATGTTATAGAAACAATAGTTACATTGTGTAAAAGATTTATTACGGATAAACAGTTTCCTGACAAGGCAATTGATGTGTTAGATGAGTTGGGTTCGGAAAAAAAGATAAACGTAAAAATACCTGATTCCATTGAGAAACTAAAGAAGAGTTGCGAATCTGTTAGACTCAAAAAATTAGATGTTGTTAAGAATCAAGATTATGAAAAGGCGGCAAACCTTAGAGATCAGGAAAGAAAAATTCTTAAGAAGTTAGAGAATGAAAAAAAGAAGTGGAATGACGAACAACAATTAAATAGAAAACCCATCACAGTGGATGATGTTTATAATATTGTTACCAACATAACGGGGGTACCGATTAATAAATTAGACACTAAAGAAACCAAATCTTTATTATCGTTAGAGAAAACAATATCTAAAAACGTTATTGGTCAAGATGAAGCGGTTGAGATAATTTCTAAATCCATAAGAAGAAATAGAGTGGGTGTTAAGGGACATAACAAACCCATCGGTTCTTTTATGTTCTTAGGATCTACAGGTGTAGGTAAAACACATTTAGCTAAGACTTTGGCAAACACATTATTTGGTGATCCCGATAAAATTATAAGGGTTGATATGAGTGAGTTTATGGAAAAACACAACGTATCTAAACTAATTGGGTCACCTCCAGGGTATGTTGGATTCGAGGAAGGTGGTCAACTAACTGAAAAGATTAAGAATAATCCATTCTCAGTTGTTTTGTTTGATGAAATTGAAAAGGCACACAAAGATGTCTTTAACATATTGTTACAGATATTAGATGAGGGTAGATTGACGGACTCTTTTGGGAGGAAAGTTAATTTTACGAATACTTTAATAATTATGACATCTAACGTAGGTGCTAAGAAAGTCGTAGACTTCGGTGGTGGAGTTGGATTTACATCAGATGATGATAGAGCTAAGGTTAAGGACTCAATTATTAAAAAATCTCTAAAACAAAAGTTTAGTCCTGAATTCCTTAATAGGATTGACGATATTATTGTATTTAATAAATTAAAAGACAAATCACTTAGAAAAATTATTACGATTGAATTAAATAAACTATCTAAGAGATTAACTGAGAGTAACTACAGAATTAAATTTGATCGTAGTGTGGCTCAGGAAGTTTTAAATAGAAATTCTGAAGAAGAGTACGGTGCGAGACCAATAAAACGAATCATTCAAAACTTGTGTGAGGATTTTATAAGTGATAAGATTTTAGAAGGAGACATTACGGAGGAATCTGACGTTATCCTAAAAATTAGTGAAGGAAATGTGGAATTATCAAAAAATATACCCCTCATTTAACTAAAAACTTGACTTTTTTGAAAAACATATATATTTATACATCAAAGGTACTCTTTGTCGATTACCTTTTCGTTTTTTCTCGTTAAATTATTGGTGTTGAAACCAATATAGACCTAAAACCCCAGCAAACCTTGTTGGGGTTTTTTTATGTCCTCTTCTCATATAGTTTAATTACAGACTTAGTAACATATCAATAAGTTCCTGTTGTGGAAACATATCGGATTTATCCTTACGTGTGTTTGTATGTGTCCATAAACCTTTAACTCTTCCGTAATATGCATCTTCTTGAAATTCAAATGCAGATACACCTATCTTACGAATAAGATTAGGTAGACCCTCACGTACATCAATACCATCTCTCTCAGATGTCCAAAGAATCCATTTATGTAGTGATTCAATTTGTTTGTCGGAG
>ENA-UZWT01004740-UZWT01004740.1-metagenome-genome-assembly--contig:-Day-1-50m-contig-4740_pt1 | contig 18011 bp, 17 predicted proteins | sample MGYA00260338_ERZ794898 | MGnify/ENA metagenome assembly ERZ794898 | reverse complement strand
TTCCAGATTTCGATGTAACGATCTAGATCGTCGTCTTCGCTACCTGGAGGACCACCGGCAATATGCTCACCATGATCCCAAAAGATTTCGGTGCTTGGCCCACAGGGTCCGGTATCACCCATTTGCCAAAAGTTATCTTCATCTAATCTTGATAGACGGGCGGGATCTACACCAATTTCATTAACCCAAATATCAGCCGCCTCATCATCACTGGTATGGACAGTCACCCATAGGCGCTCTTTCGGAAGTTTGAGCTCTACCGTTAAAAACTCCCAAGCAAATTTAATAGCATCCTGCTTGAAATAATCACCAAAGCTAAAATTACCTAACATTTCAAAAAAAGTATGATGTCTTGCCGTATAGCCAACGTTTTCTAGATCATTGTGCTTACCACCCGCTCTAACACAACGCTGTGAAGAAGTGGCTCGAACATAGTCGCGCTTTTCGGCACCCAAAAACACATCTTTAAACTGCACCATGCCCGCATTAGTAAACAGTAAGGTAGGATCATTCCCTGGTACCAGACTACTACTGGCCACCTTGCTATGCTGCTTTGAAGCAAAATAGTTTAGGAATGCATCTCTAATTTCGGCACTTTTCATATTTAATTCCGACGACTCAAGTTTATTATTCTAGGGTTAAAGATTTTGCTCTGAAAATTTTTGCTCTGGATTTTTATTAGCCAATATATGTAAATGCAGATGTGGAACTGTTTGTCCCGCACCCTCACCATTATTAACGACTAGCCTAAAGGCATCACTGACACCCGCCATTCTAGCAACCTCACCCGCCACCCACATTAAATGCCCTAGCAGGGAACGATCACTGTGTTTAGCATCGGATAACTTTGGGAGTGGCAATCGAGGGATAACTAACATATGGACAGGCGCCTGAGGAGATATATCATTGATGACAATACATTGATCGTCTTCATACAAAATATCGGCCGGTAATTCCCTGTTTATTATTTGGGTAAAGAGGCTGTTATCACTCATTTTTCTTTCCAATTATTTCTATTTAAAACCGCGAAGCTAATAACTCTAGTTGCTCTTTGATTTGAGTTTTTCGTCCGCATCAAGCTGTCTAGCCTCTGCTTCTAACATCACTGGAATTCCATCGCGAATCGGGTACGCAAGACCGCTGGCACGACAGACTAATTCGTTAGTCGATGCATCAAATTCGAGCGGCGCCTTGGTTACCGGACAGACCAAGATACTGAGTAATTTCTTATCCACAAAAATAATCCCAAAAAAACGAACGTTAGTTTACGCAAAATCACATAAAACTGCTATTCCCATATGACAGATAGATTGCAACAATTTACTGAGAAGGCAAGACCTTTAGAACCAAATCAGGATCAATTCGTTGATCGAGCCAATTCATACGCCAATCAAGATGCGGTCCTGTGGCACGACCAGTAGCTCCAACCTTGGCAATTTCCATCCCAAGGGTAACCTGTTGATTGGGTTTAACTAAAATTTCACTAAGATGAAGAAACGTAGAACTGAGCCCGTGACCATGATCAATAATCAATGTACCGCCAGAATAAAAAAGATCATTGTGGGCAAAGGTAACGACACCATCTGCTGGGGCAATTACTGGCGACCCTGTCGGGGCCGCATAATCGATGCCATAATGGGGGCTTTTAGGCACGCCATTATAGAACCGTTGACTGCCGTAAACCCCAGTGATGGGTCCAGTGGCTGGTTTGATAAATCCCTTTAAAAAATCCTGTTTGTTACTGACTAGCTTTCTAGCCTCCCTTACCATGGAAGCATCTTGCTTTATTCGCTGTAAATCTGAGGCGGGTGGTGTCACTGTTTTTGCTGGAACACCTTCAATTTTTTGAATGTTGTACTGGCGCGCCGCAATTTTAATAGAAATAGTTTCGGGCTCTTTATCTTGGCTGTTGAGAATAACCGTAGTTATGGCAGGAGCATTTCGACCCAACCCCAATAAGAATTGATTATTTGTCGTCAGTTTGAGTGCTTTGCCTTTATAGCTGACAGTCTGCCCCTGTTGCACCTGCCCTACTAATAAGCCGCCCTGTTTGAACTCGCCTTCAAAGCTAATAGCATGGGCTTCGGCAATATAAACTAAGATAAAAGTAAGAATTACAATGATGTGCATTGATAGATCGCCTATGGATTTCATCGACCACATTTCCGAATAAGTAAGTAGTGAGTTAGATTAGCTTAAATGAAAAAAAGGCAAAGCTAAACAATAAATTGATTACTGCTTTAGAGCGTAATTTATTTGATCAAAATTATAGCCACGATATTGCAAGAAACGCATTCGCTTGGCTTTTTCTTTGGCATCTATAGGTTGGGACTGACCAAATTTATTGTTGGCCGTTTGAAGAGCAAGTTCATACCAATCAACTTCAGCCTCTGCTAACAGCTGACTGATCAAAGTTAGGTTGGCACCTCGCTGCTTTAATTCAAGACGAATTCGTGTTTCACCCTGTCCACGAGAAATTCGTGAGCGGATAAAGGCTTCAATAAAGCGTTGGTCTGATTGAAGATTCTCTTCGACAAGGCGCTCAAGAACATCGGGAATATAGGGGGAGTTATCAAATTTCTTTGCTAATTTTTCGGCTAATTGGTTCTGCAGATATTCACGACCCGCCAACATTCCCATTGCGGCAATGCGGATTTTACTCGGTGTTATTTCATTTAGTTGCTGTTCCGTCATAGGTTGCTCTCGTGCACCCTGTGGTTAGCAATCGATAAATTAGACTGTGGATAGGCTAACTATCCACAGTCTATCTATTTTAGGCTTCTTGAGGCTGATCTTTAACTGGTTTTAAATGACTCAGCTCTATTTCACGAATCTGCGATTCAATTTCAGTGGCAATTTCAGGATTTTCGGTTAGGTAAATTCCCACATTAGCTTTACCCTGACCTATCTTATTGCCTTTGTAGGCGTACCAGGCACCTGATTTATCAATTAGACCATTCTTAACACCCAGATCTACCAACTCACCGTAGCGGTTAATGCCTCGGCCATAAAGAATTTGGAATTCTGCCTTCTTAAAGGGTGGAGATACTTTGTTTTTAACCACTTTAACGCGAGTCTCATTACCCACAACTTCCTCACCCTCTTTGACGGCGCCAATTCGGCGAATATCTAAGCGGACGGATGAGTAAAACTTCAATGCGTTACCACCGGTGGTAGTTTCAGGGTTACCAAACATCACACCAATCTTCATACGAATTTGGTTAATAAAGATAACCAGGCAGTTGGCAGTTTTGATATTACTGGTTAGCTTTCTTAGCGCTTGAGACATGAGACGTGCTTGCAAACCAACGTGGTGGTCGCCCATCTCACCTTCAATTTCAGCGCGTGGCGTTAATGCCGCCACCGAGTCTACGACCAACACATCACAGGCGCCTGATCTTACTAACATATCTGTTACTTCTAGAGCTTGCTCACCCGTGTCTGGCTGAGAAACAATCAGGTCGTCAACCTCAACCCCAAGTTTTTCCGCGTATACCGGATCTAATGCATGCTCAGCATCGATAAAGGCACAGGTACCGCCCGCTTTTTGTGCCTCTGCAATTACCTGCAGAGTCAGGGTTGTTTTACCTGATGATTCTGGACCATAGATTTCAACAATCCGACCCTTGGGAAGTCCGCCAATACCCAAGGCAATATCTAATCCGAGTGAGCCTGTAGAGATAGAGGGGATCGCTTCACGCTTATCTTCACCCATACGCATGACGGTTCCTTTACCAAATTGTTTTTCAATTTGACCAAGAGCCGCTTCAAGTGCTTTTTCTTTATTGGCTTCCATTATTGATTCCTCTTAAACTAATTTCGATAGATATTGGTACGGTTTTTTGCCAACCAACGTTTACTGTATGTGTGTACAGTATATCATCAAATTAGATGTTGCAAGAGTTGTTGTAAAGATTTTTTTACTGCCGCTGTTCTGACCGCCTGCCGATCACCCGACAGCATTAATTTTTGCGCCCATGATTCTGTAGGCGTATGCCAGCAGACCCAGACAGTGCCTACGGGCTTGTCCTCAGTACCTCCATCAGGGCCGGCAATACCACTAACCGCAATGGCATAGTCGGCCCCAGACTGCAAAAGAGCCCCCTGAGCCATTTCCATAACCACCTGCTCACTGACAGCACCGTATTGATTCAATGTTTCTTTTGATACCCCAAGTAACTTTTGCTTGGCAGTATTTGCATAGGTCACAAACCCAAATTCGAACCACTGAGAACTCCCTGAGACAGTGGTAATGGCCTCAGATATACCACCCCCCGTACAGGACTCTGCCGTAGTTAATTTAGCATTTTTTTTACAGAGTATTTCACCCAATTGTTGTGCAATGGGGGTTAAGGTTTGAGAATTAACTGGCTCGGACAAAATTTCACTCCTTTAAAGAAACCTAGTGTACCTAATCTATTTAGCTCATGTCTAAGTAACCAGCAAGCAACTATATGTTAATAATTTGTCAGCTTGGGGGGCTTTTCGATATTTTGAATAGTCTTTTCACCATAGTCTGTACTAAACTTGGTACAGCAAAATATTAATAACGTTTTTATCAGAAAAGTAGATATAAGTTTACCCATGAGCACTCAAGCCGCAACCGACAACCATACGCCAATGATGAAGCAATACCTCAGCCTTAAAGCTGAGCATCCCAATGATCTGGTGTTTTACCGTATGGGTGACTTTTATGAACTCTTTTTTGATGATGCTAAAAAAGCTAGCCAGATACTCGATGTAACGCTCACCGCTCGCGGCAAAGCTAGCGGCAACCCTATTCCCATGTGTGGCGTTCCCTTTCATGCTGCTGAAGGTTACCTAGCCAAACTGGTAACACAGGGCGTATCAGTAGCTATCTGTGAACAAATTGGCGACCCCACCACCAGCAAAGGGCCGGTTGAGCGCGCGGTGGTCAGAGTATTAACCCCGGGAACTCTGAGCGACGAAGCTTTGCTCGACGATCGTTCGGATAATTTACTCGCGGCTATTCATTGCTCAAATAATCAATTTGGTATCGCTACCCTCGATATGAGTAGCGGTCGCTTTCAGCTACTTGAAGCTAAGCAGGTCGATGAACTTCATAGTGAATTACAGCGACTTAATCCCGTTGAAATTTTAATTCCAGAGGATTTTCCTAAAATCGATTGGCTAGAAAACTGGGTGGGCATGCGCACCCAACCGCCCTGGCTATTTGATCTAGATTCGGCAAACCGATTATTAAACCAACAGCTAGGCACTCAAGATTTAAGTGCCTTTGGTTGCAGTCATCTGCCCATTGCCATTTGTGCGGCTGGCTGTCTATTGCAATATGCCAAGGATACCCAGCGAGGCAATCTTCCGCATATTCACAGTATTAGTGTAGAAAACCGCGAAGACGGTGTGGCCTTAGATGCCGCAAGTCGACGTAACCTTGAGTTAGATACCAACCTTAATGGTGGCCAAGAAAACACCTTATTTGATGTGCTTAATAACACCGCTACTAGCATGGCGAGCCGTCTGCTACGGCGCTGGCTTAATCGCCCCCTCAGACAGTTAACCGAACTGCAGTCTCGACAACAGAGCATTGCCGAATTGCAGTCTAATTATCTTTACGAAACCCTAAACGGCCACCTAAAACAGGTGGGTGATATGGAGCGCATACTGACGCGAGTAGCATTGCATTCTGCTCGCCCTAGAGATCTGACTCGGTTGCTCTCGTCTATTGCAGTTCTCCCTGAAATTAAATCAGTGATGCGCGATGTTGCCCATTCCCACCTAAACGATCTACTGGAACAGGCCAAACCCCTGCCCCATTTAGTTGAGTTGCTAGATAAAGCCATCATTGATAACCCACCCATGGTGATCCGCGAAGGCGGTGTTATTGCTGATGGCTATGATTCAGAGCTTGATGAATTACGGGCATTAAATACCAATGCCGGTGAGTTTTTGCTGGCTATGGAAGAGCGCGAAAAAGAAGCCACCGGTATTGCTAATTTAAAGGTGGGCTACAATCGGGTTCACGGCTACTATATTGAAATATCACGCGGACAAAGTGATCGCGCGCCAGCGGAATATATTCGGCGTCAAACGTTAAAAAATGCCGAGCGATTTATCACCCCAGAACTCAAAGAATTTGAAGATAAGGCCCTTAGCGCAAAAAGTCGTGCTCTTGGCAGAGAAAAACAACTCTATGCCGAGCTTATAGAAATACTCAATCAAGATTTACAAAGTTTACAAAATTGTGCTGCGGCTATTTCTGAAATTGATTTACTGGCAACCCTGGCAGAGCGTGCCCATAGTCTTAATTTCTGTCAACCAGAGCTCACCGAGCAAGCAGGTATCAGCATCCAAGGCGGTCGCCACCCGGTGGTTGAAAAGGTTTCTACCGAACCCTTTGTGGCCAACGATTTGCAGATGAGCCCTGAGCGTAAAATGCTGATTATTACCGGCCCCAATATGGGCGGTAAATCTACCTATATGCGCCAAGCAGCATTAATTGTATTACTGGCACAAATTGGTAGTTTTGTTCCTGCTACTAGCGCCAAAATTGGACTGGTTGACCGAATATTTACTCGTATTGGCTCTTCTGATGACCTAGCTGGTGGTCGTTCTACTTTTATGGTGGAAATGATGGAAACTGCTAATATTTTGCACAACGCCAGCGAGAACAGCCTAGTGCTTATGGATGAAATCGGACGCGGGACCAGTACCTTCGACGGACTATCATTGGCTTGGGCCTGCGCCTATCACCTTGCAGAAAAAGTTAAGGCCTTCACCCTATTTGCTACTCATTATTTTGAGCTTACCGGGCTTCCTGAATCAGTCAGCGGCACAGTGAATGTCCATTTAGATGCCACCGAACACAAAGACAATCTGGTCTTCTTGCACTCTGTACAAGAGGGCCCAGCCAGTCAAAGCTATGGCCTTCAGGTTGCCAAACTAGCCGGCATACCCAAAGAGGTCGTCAATCTAGCTAAACATGAACTTCAGAGCCTAGAAAAGAAAAGCCTCAATCAAGATGTAGGGCAATCAGCAAAATCAGTGCCTGAAAACAGCACACCACAAACTGATTTATTCGCCATTAATGAGCCCTCAGAGTTAGAGCAAATGATGGACGATATTGAACCCGATGAGCTTTCGCCGCGTGACGCATTAGATGCCATTTATAAACTAAAGCGCCTTAGCAACCGTAGCAATTGACCTGAAGCGCACTACTAGACGAAATTTATATCCAAATAAGTTCACAGACGCCTAGTTCCTGCTATAATGCCGCGCCCAAATTGACCGCTATTTCAAGAGATTTGACAACATGACCTTTATCGTTGGTGAGAATTGCATTAAATGCAAATACACGGATTGCGTAGAAGTTTGCCCAGTAGACTGTTTTTACGAAGGCCCTAACTTCCTCGTCATTCACCCGGACGAATGCATCGACTGCGCACTCTGCGAACCAGAATGTCCTGCAGAAGCCATTTATGCAGAGGATGAAATACCCGAAGGCCAAGAACCCTTCTTAGAGATCAATGCGGAACTAGCCGATGTATGGCCCAACATCTCTGAGCAAAAAGCCCCTGCAGCCGATGCCGCAGAATGGGATGGTGTCGAAGGCAAAATCAAATACCTCGAACGCTAATATAAGTTACACTTAATAAACTTCCAGCACCCGTAGCTCAGCTGGATAGAGTAGGTGGCTTCGAACCACTTGGTCGGGGGTTCGAATCCCTCCGGGTGCACCAAATATCAAACCCTCAGCCGCAGGCTGGGGGTTTTTTGTATTTTCATCTAGCGTATTGGTTCGAACCCCTAGTGCGACAAGTTGCGCTTGCATCTTAGACGAGAAGCGAAGCGAAGGTTCAATTTCGTCAGTAAGTGAGCCAAATATGATTAATAGGGAAATCCAGGCACATTGAGTTTAGCGGAATAAATACCAGCTGATAAGCAGACACTCTCGCCACAATAACGTAACGCATCCCCATTCATAGGGTCGGTCAGACCAGTCACAAATAGCGTTTTTCGATCCTCTCCACCAAAGGCTACATTAGTGACAATGTGAATACCTTCTACGTTTAATTGTCCGATTCTTTGGTATTCTTTATCAATGATCAGAACCACTTGGCCATCTGCTCTTTCAGCTAACTTGGTTGTTGTGGTGATATATATATTGCCATTGCAATCTTTTCCCAACCCATCTATGGGTGAATCAAGAATTTGTTGTGGGTTAGATACATCACCAGCAGTTAAATCAAAAACCCATAAACCTCTTAGTCCGCCCACGATAAGTTGTCGCTGATCAAGTGATAATATAATTCCATTAGGCTTATCTTTTAAGGCAGGTACAAGTTCAGTGACTGCTGTTGGCTTGATAGTACCCTTGGCCAAATAATAAATACGCTGGCCAGGCTCTGAAGAGCCAGGAGCTCCGCCACCTTGTATATTTTTAGGATCAATATCTGACGGTGTATTCCAATTAGGGTCTGTGAAAAAAATCGTATCATCATGGGCAATGGTCAGATCGTTAGGCGAATTAAATCGTTTGCCATTAAAGCCCTTAGCTAATGAGGTAATCTGCTTGCTTTCCCAATCAATGCTCACCAGAGAGCCATCAAGCTGTCGAGCCGCTATAAGGTTACCCTCACTGTCCAGTGCTAACCCATTGGTTCCTGCCACAGTATCATCCATCCATAACTCAGGCTTCTGGCCCTTTATCCATCGCCATATAACAGCCTGATTACTTAAAACAAAGCCATTTTTATCGGGTAAATGTGACCCCATGTTTGAATAGTAAAGCGCACCATCATGCCATACTGGACCTTCAATATTATTATATCCATGATAAATTAGCGGAATATTTTTTTCCCGCTTGAGCTTTATGTCAGTTAAGTCTAATTTTGTGTTAGCCGAGTCTTCTGGGCAAAATTTAGCGTTTACATCAGCAACAGTGACTGGGATAACTGAAGTTTCTGGGGACAGTACCTCAGAACATGAAACAAGTAACATATAAGAACAGAAAATGGCGATAGCTGATGGCTTATAAATTATGTTTTTGAAGTTAGACAATGGTGGCACCTTATTTATTATTTACTTAAAAGTTAGTAGTCTTTAATTGTGATTATCTAGTCGAATTACGCATAATTAATTCAAAACCTGTATTAATATAGTTGGACGTTATCGATTTTTTGTCACTAGTAGGACGAGTTTTTTCAAAGATAAGTTCCATTGCCCTACTCCCCATTTTGTATCGATTAACCCTTACAGTAGTTAGTGCTGGCTCAGTAAAAGCAGCCATTTCAATGTCATTGAAACCGCAGACACCAAACTTCTCAGGTACATTAATTTGCATTTTTTTGCACTCATGCAGAACTCCTACCCCAAGATCATCATTGCAGCAAAAAACCGCGTCACAGTCGCCTTCTGTAACTTCCATTAACTCTCTGAATAATCTTGCCCCCATAGCCACTGAAGATGGCTCAGAGGTTGTTATAACGCGTTTCTTGTCCAGTTGATTAACTGCTGACAGTCTTTTTTCGAATCCATCTAGTCGCTGGCAGGTTCTACGATCCATTCTCGCACCTAAAAAACCTATTTTGCGGTAGGACCTATCCAATAATAACTGAGCCACAGATTCTCCAGCATCAAAATGTGAAAAACCAACATTGATATCAATAGGTTTATCAACTTTTCCCATTATTTGAACCACAGGCACCTTGGCTTCTTGCAGCATGGTTCTGGAGGCAGGCGTCTGCTCGCCACCCGTAACAATAATTCCTTCAGGCGACTGCCCTAATAAGGTTCTTATTGCACGCATTTCCTCAATGGGAGAATAATGAGTATTGAACAACAACACCTGATAGTTAGCCGTCGTCGCAATATCATAGATACCCCGCAAAACATCATTAAAAACCACATTGGACAGTGATGGAATTAACACCCCGATTAACTTAGACTTTGAGGACGCCAACACACTGGCCGAGCGATTGGGAATATAGCCTAGTTCAGCAATGGCTTTTTCTACTTTTTCACGCACATTAGCTCTTACCCCTTCAGCACCGTTAACCACCCGAGACACAGTAATAGGACTGACTTCAGCCATAGCGGCAACATCCTTTAATGTTAAACGCTTCAAATTCTGAGCTTCTCTTTTTTTCATAGAATTACGATCGGCTAATTATAAAAAAAGCGATATCAACAGGCAGCAGAATAAGCCGATTAATGAGATCAAAGTGGTCATCACTGTCCAGCTCTTTAAGGTGTTTGTTTCACTCATGCCTAGGTAACGGCTGACTAGCCAGAATCCTGAATCATTCACGTGCGAAAGTATGGTTGCTCCAGAGGAAATTGCTATGACTAGCAAACCCAAACTAGGTGCTGACATTGGCTGTAGTTCTAATATAGGCGCCATCAGACCTGCGCCTGTGATCATCGCTACAGTTGCTGAGCCCTGTGCAACTCGCGTGATAGCAGCAATTAAAAAACCTAAAATAAAAACAGAGAACTGAGCCTCTACAAATACTGTCGCAAGCATTTGTCCCACACCAGAATCAATTAAAACTTGCTTAAATGCGCCGCCAGCACCAGTAATTAAAATAACCACCCCAGCAGGTTCAAGTCCTTTATTGGCAATTTTTAATAGTGATTCAGAACTAAGGTTACACTTTATATGAGCCATTATCAGAGCAAAAATAGTGGCTAGAGTTAGTGCAACAAAAGGGTGACCTAAAAAATGAATAACACCCAGCAAATTACTGTCTTCAACCAATAAAAAGGGTGCGATGGTCGCCAGCATTATAAGAAACAAAGGCAGTAAAATAATCAAAGAAACCCATGCAAAACTCAGAGATGGAGTATTTAACTGTTTGGATTGATGAGAATATGTTTCGGGCACCGGAATATAAATCTTTTTAGCTATAAACTGACCGAACCAAGGGCCGGCTATCATCATAGCTGGTATTCCTGTTAATGCACCAAAGAGAATAACCCAGCCAAGATCAGCATTGACTAACTTGGCAACAGCAATAGGGCCAGGTGTTGGAGGGATAAAGCTATGAGTAATAGCTAGTCCCGCTAACAGGGGAATGGCGTAATACAGCAATGACCGCCCTGAGCGCTTAGCTAATCCATAAAGCATCGGCGCAAGGATAATAAATGCCACATCAAAAAATACTGGAATAGCAACAATGAAGCCCGTCACACCAAGACTCCACTGAGTTTTTTCAGGTCCAAAGGTGCGAATTAAACTATCAGCTATGCGTTCAATACCACCTGAGCTCTCTAAGATTTGACCAAGAATAGCCCCTAGGCCCACCACCACAGCCACAAAACCCAAGGTACCACCCATACCATTTTTGACTGATTCTATAACCTGAGCTGGTGGTAAACCTGAAAGAAGACCTACGCTTAAACTGGAAACAAGCAACGCCAAAAAAGCAGGCACACGCATAGCTATTATCAAAAAAAGTAGCAGCGCAATCCCTGCACTAGTTACCCAAAATAAACTTAAATCCATAGTAATATCCTGATCAACATATCCCTAAAGCATTATGGTTGAGCATTGACAGTCGCAACATTTATTCGATCGCCAATAATAATTTCGAACTCACCCGGCTCAACCACTGACGTCATATAACGATCTAGTAATGCAAAATCTTTGTTCGAAATAGTAAAGTTCAAAGTCTGCTTTTCGCCACGCTTAAGGTGAATTCGTTTAAATGCCACCAGCTTTCTTACCGGTGTGGTGACAGTGCTGACTTTGTCATTGATATAGATTAATACCACTTCGTCACCATCCATGTCGCCTGTATTGGCTATATCAACACTGAGGCTGAGATTGTCACTTATAGACATGGTCTCCGGTACGCTCAGGTTACTGTATTCGAAACTTGTGTAAGAAAGTCCATAGCCGAAGTAATAAAGTGGTTTACGACTGCTTAAATAAAACCCACCACGATGAAACGCTGAGGGCTTATAGTTGTAAAAGCTTTGCAGGTGACCAACCGATCGAGGCACTGTAATTGGCAACTTTCCGCCAGGATTTATTTTTCCAACTAGAGTTTCGGCGATGGCCTTACCGCCATACATACCGGGTTCCCAAGCTTCCAAAATTGCATCAGCATTTTCAGTCAACCATTCTGATGCAATAGGGCCGCCATTGACCAACACCACTACCAGTTGGGCGCCGCTAGCTTTAATTTCCTTAAGTAACTCAATCTGGTTACCAATTAAATCTAAAGTTGGACGATCTACATTTTCAGCACTGGTTTTATTCTTATCGAAACGTAGAGAATTTTCACCCATTACAGCAATAACCACATCTGCTCTCTTAGCTGCTTTAACCACTTTAGAAATTTCATCAGAGGTAATCGCATGATGCTGAGCAATAGGCACATGATCAACTTTAGTTCCTTTGGAATATTCCTCGCTAATGCCTTCCAAAACAGTAATAACATTTTTATCTGGCTGTAACCGCGCCCACTCACCCAAAAGAGCTTGATGATTAGCATTAGGACCAGTCACAAGGATGCGATCCAGATCTTTTGGCAATGGCAAAGCACCATTATTTTTAAGTAAAACCATCGACTTTTGTGCGGTTTTTAACGCCAGCTCAAGATGACTATTGTTGAGTAATGTATTTTCTACCGTTTGCTTATCTGTATAGCGGTTTTCAAACAAACCTAATTGGAATTTAGCAAAAAGGATTTTGCTGACAGCATGGTCAATTCGACTGATTGGAATCTCACCATTTTCAACCAACGATTTAACATTATCAAAAAAACCGGGGCCCTGCATATGCACATCCATACCAGCTAGCACAGCGACTTTGTCGGCCTCTCTCTCAGAGTCCACAATCTTATGCGCTCCCTCTAGACGTTGGATATCCATCCAGTCACTGATATAAAAACCATCAAAGCCCCATTCGCCTCGAATTAAATCCGTTAAATATTCTTGGTGTGCATGGGCAGGAATACCATTAATTTCGTTGTGTGCGGGCATAATGGTATAAACGCCATTTTCAATTGAGCCCACAAAAGGTGGAAAAAATATCTCATGTAATGTGCGCTCAGAAACATCCGCAGGTGCTCCATTAACGCCATTGTAGGGAATGCCACCACCGACAAAATGCTTGGCTGAAGCTATTACATTAGTTGGTTCATCAAAATTTTTACCCTGATAACCTCGTACCATAGCATTACCCATCTCAGTAACAAGATAAGGGTCCTCGCCAAAGGTTTCTCCAATCCTCCCCCAACGTGCATCACGAACAACCTCAACATTAGGAGAATAAGCCCAGTGAAAACCTGTAGCTCGCATTTCACTGGCAGTGTATTCAGCCATAAGCTCGGCCAGCTCGGGCTCAAATGATGCAGCCAAACCAATTTGCGTTGCATAAATCGTGGTAGGACCCATATACATACCATGACCATGAATAGCATCGGTGGCAATTAAGAGGGGTATTTTTAGCCGAGACTCTTCGGCTAAACTCTGTAAGATATTGGCTTCTTGATAGGTGGAAACTTTTAAAAATGAACCAATTTTACCTTCTTTGATTAATCCTGCCCTAGCACCTAAAGCTAAGGTGTAATTTGACTTGGTGTCCTTGCTATCAAAATCGATATCAGAGGCTTCACCTACAAATTGACACATTTGGCCGATTTTTTCATCCAGAGTCATTTCGCTCATTAACAGCTCAACACGCTTTTCCGATGGTAGGCTTTCATCTAAGTAGGATACTTTTGCAGCTTGGCTGCTTGCTGAAATAATAAGAAATGCTGACAAGACCAGCCATTGAGTAGCAGAAATCATAGAATAAACCCTGTATTTTGTAATTTTTTTGCTGTTTTTATTAAATTGTTATTAAGCAGGCAATTGGTTGCGCAACCATATTAGTGTACAATACTTACAGTTACAACTATTGAATCAACTATAATTGAGCTTTTTAAACTACCTACTCTATCTGCCACAGATAGTCAGATAGGAACAGGAAATGATGCTATCTGAAACAACACATAAGCCAACCATAGATTGTGAGCCTCTTTTGATAGTTGTGATGGGCGTATCAGGAACAGGCAAATCAACATTGGCTTACGAATTTTCTCAACGCTATCAGTTCATCTACATAGATGCTGATAGTTTTCACAGTAAGCAAGCAATTCAACAGATGTCTCAGGGTATCCCTTTGACTAATGAACAGCGGTTACCTTGGATTAAGCGGATCTCGCAACAACTCATCAAGTATCGACGGCAAAATAAAAATTGTATTCTTGCCTACTCCGGTTTAAAAAAAGTTCACAGGGATATTATTTTTAGCTCGTATACTAAAAATTTAGGTGTGCTGTTAAATGCTGACCCAAAGCTCATTGCCGAACGCCTAAATCTGCGCTCAGACCATTTTATGTCCTCAAAGTTACTAGACAATCAATTTGCCGAAATGGAACCCTTCGAAGATGATAAACTTCTTCTTGAACTCGACATTACTCATAGTATTGACGAGCTACTAAAACAGATGCAAACCTGCGTATCAAAAAGATACAAAAACCATAAATAGTGTTTCAATGGATGTATTGGTAAAGCCTGAGATTTGATGTTTTAACTTGGCATACTTTCATACTTCGAATAAACACGATGGCAGTATTTGGCCACATTTAATTTATGCTTGTTAAAAGAGAACCATGATGAATCCTAGAAATCCATTTTCTAACTTATTTACACTCATTACCTTAGTATTTAGTTTTTCCGCTCAAAGTGATCAAGTCAGCTTAAAAAATGGCGACATGATACATGGCAGCCTTATCTCTCAAGATGAGAAATATATTACTTGGGAATCTGAGATTTTCGGGATTATAGACATACCACTAGATCAAGTTGCACTTATTGACAAGGAATCTGACACTTTAGCCTTAACACCAAGTGTATCCAAAAAGGAGTCTTTTAAGGGGATAGTTGGCCTTTCGGGCACATACCTTGGCGGCAATGAAGAACGCGATGACCTAGACTTGAGCATTGGGATTACATTTGAAACAAAAGGTGTAACCCATAAAGCCGCCTTTAACTATGAAACTCTTGGTCAAGAAAATGAAGCAACCACCAACGATTATGGTATCGAATACGGCATAGACTGGGTAATTAGTGAACATTGGTACTGGGGTAACAATTTTTTCTTTGGAGCTGATGATAAACGGCAAATTGATCAATCCGTTTCTGCAGGAACAAACCTAGGTTATCAGTTCTGGAAAGATGCCAATGGTAGCTTATCGACGGATATCGGATTGTCTTGGATAGATGATAAATTTTTCAGTATGGTTAAAGATGAACGACTCGCTTGGGTTTGGTCAAGCAATTATCAAAAACAATTAAATAAAAATGTGTCGCTTTATTATTCACATGAATTAAATGTTTCTTTAAAAGACTCTGACAATAAACAATTATCTTCTGATATTGGCATTATTATTCCAGTAACCGAACAATTGGATACAAAAATCACATGGGATTTGTCAATTGATAATCAACCTGAACCAGGCAATGAAAGAATTGATCGAAAGCTAAAGTTTGGCATTGACTATTCACTTCAATAACATTGCTTTTTAAAGCCTGTAAAGCATATAACCATGAAATATATCAACCAAAGATAGCAAGCGAAAAAAAACCCGATAATAAATTATCGGGTTTTTTCAAATTAGCAAATTGATCGATGCCCTAAGGCATTTCACAAATTATTCGCCAATAACGTTCTCAGCTTGTGCGCCTTTTTGACCCTGAGTAACTTCCATAGTTACTGCTTGGCCTTCTTTCAAAGACTTAAAACCTTCAGCTTGAATAGCACTGTGGTGTACAAATACATCACCGCCGCCTTCTTGCTCAATAAAACCAAAACCTTTACTGTCGTTGAACCACTTTACAGTGCCAGAAACTCTATCCGACATAACTAACCTCACTATTAAAAAAATATACCGTTTAAGGTGTTTAAAATATCCAGCCTCGAAACGGGGCTAGCCTAACCTTCATCACATAAAAGTAATAAAGATATTACTGTTTCAACAGACACTAAAAGTGTAACCGCTAATTCAGAGGGCCTATCATATTGTGTTTTTGTTGATTTGGCTAATTTAAGTCCATATTTTTTGCAAAATACAGGTATTAAGTCGAAAAAAAAGGAAAAAAAGGAATTATTACCAAAAAAACCAGCCTTTACTCTTTTCGTCAAGCCTAGATTTACAGCCCTTTAATTGCCCACCATAAATATCTGCTTGGCGTTTTACTTTGTTGGCAACTTTAATGAGATTAGGTTTTTTATTAAAACTACCACGAGCATAGCCACCCCATCCTTCATGGTAAGCGAGATACTGTTTATATGCATCCCATTTTGAAATACCCAAGCGCTTGCTACTTTTGCTGGTATACCAACCTATAAAGTTTATCGCGTCTCCAAAATCGTCACGATCATGGCTCCAATTTCCTGTAGCTTTGCGATAATCATTCCACGCGGGGTTTTGTGCCTGAGCATAACCATAAGCAGACGATTTTCGAGGCAGAGGAATAAAAAAGAACGTTGGACGCTTAGGTCGCACCTTAGCCCTAAAGGTCGATTCCTGTTTCATAATGGCCATGCTGATATGCATGGGTGTACCCCAACGTTTTTGCGCGCCTTTGGCACTTTTATACCAATCTAGTTCACCTAAAAAGATAGAACAGACATTATCAACCTGTTTTGGCTTATAGGTGGAGCAACCCGAAATCACCAAAAAAACAGCAACAATTAAAAATAACCGAAACATCCAAACTCTCCACAATAAGCCAGGGTTTTACACTTCACTAAGTTTAGTGGGTCTTAGCCCCATATGGAACTGGATTTTTTGGACTGCGCTTTTGGCTTTGCATCAGCATCTTCATAAGCCTGTACTAAAGATATCTTTTCGCGTGTGATTACAATCATCTTACGCTTATAGAGAGCACCCAAGGCGTTTTTATATTTTTTCTTAGACACTTTGAATCGGCTATAAATAAGATCAGGGTCACTTTTATCAGTAAGCTCAGATTCACCCCCAGAGACTCTAAGATAGTTCAGTATCTGATCTTCTAGACCATTATTACCTGCCGATGAATGCTGAGAAATAATGACATCAATCTTGCCATCTTCACGAATAGCTTTGATGTAACCGGGTAGTCTTTCACCCAAAGCTAATGGGCGAAAAGCATCACCATGAAAAATCAGACCTAAATATTGGTCATTAATTAATACCTTGTAGCCTAACTCCGTTTTATCCGTGACTCTTAAATCAACTTTTTGACGAGGCTCTAAATCTGATGCCTCCTCCTCAAAATAAAGATTAAGCTTTGATGATGCGAGAATCCGATCTGAAGTATGGTCATGAAAAACATAAACCATATAGGATTCACCCTCTTTCATGGGGTGATGCTGTTCGCTGTATGGCACCAATAAATCTTTTGGCAAACCCCAGTCTAAGAAAGCACCGACTCGATTAGTATCGATGACTTTAAGTAACTCAACAGTGCCAATAAAGGCCTTAGGCGTTTCAGTAGTCGCAATTAACAAATCATCTGAATCAAAATACAGAAAAACATCAACCCAATCGTCTATCTCTGTGCCTTCGGGCACATAGCGGTTAGGCAACAGAATAGTGCCCTCCTCACCACCGTCCACATAAACACCATGGTCAGCGATTTTAACCACCTGAAGATTATTGAATTTTCCTATTTTTAATGCCATAAATTATGTCTTTTGGTATGTGTTAAAACCTTGTAAATCCCAAAAAAAATTTGCAAGGATTTACCTGTTAATTAAGGGCGCTATATTAGGTTGCTTAGCAAGATATGTATATAGCATCAGAAAATGTTTGACAGTGGGTATCAGTTCGGTAGAATGCACGCCTCTTCCCAGAGGGTGGTTAGCTCAGCTGGTAGAGCATCGCCCTTACAAGGCGAGGGTCACAGGTTCAATCCCTGTACCACCCACCAAGGAAGAAAGGTTATTGTGGACCGGTAGTTCAGCTGGTTAGAATGCCGGCCTGTCACGCCGG
>ENA-UZWT01002576-UZWT01002576.1-metagenome-genome-assembly--contig:-Day-1-50m-contig-2576_pt1 | contig 18110 bp, 18 predicted proteins | sample MGYA00260338_ERZ794898 | MGnify/ENA metagenome assembly ERZ794898 | reverse complement strand
ATGGCGTATACAATTAACACATATAATACTAATCAATTAACCGTTGTGCAAGACGGTACAATTGATCAGACTACAGATATTAAGTTAGTTGGTAAAAACTATGCAGGATACGGTGAAATACAAAATGAAAATTTTGTGTTTTTACTTGAAAATTTTGCTGGTGGAAACCAACCACCTAGAGCTATTACAGGACAAATTTGGTTTGACACTGTAAACAGCAAACTTAAATTTTATGATAGCACAAAATGGCGCACAACAGGCGGCGCTGAAATTAGTTCTACTGCTCCAGCAGGCCTAGCAATAGGTGATTTTTGGTGGGATACAGGAAATGAACAACTTAAAGTATATAACGGAACGGACTTTATACTAGTTGGCCCACAAGATGCAGGTGCTGGTATTACACAAATGCAAAGTGCTAGTGTATTAGATACGGGTTCAGTTGCTAGATCAATTATTAAAGCTACTGTAAACGACGAAGTGATGTTCATTATTAGCACAAGCGAATTTACTATTGACTCAACAGATGCAGAAAACGCCATTTCTGGATTTGATATTGTACGTGCAGGTATTACCCTTAAAAATACTACCAATGCAACAGCAGGTGTAACAAGTGGAAGTCAAAGATTTTGGGGAACTGCTTCAAACGCATTAACATTAAATGGAATTGATGCAAGTTCTTATGTTACAGCAACACCCGGAGATCCAACTGTATTTACAGAGATAACAAACTTTCAAACTGATGCAGGAATCGCAATTGGTACAGGATTAGATTTAAAAATATTTATTGAAGATGATAGCCAAGGCGTGATTAGTAATGCACAAGGTGACGAAATACGTTTTAGAGCAAAACAAACCGGCGGAGTTATAAAAAATATAGTTACAATGGAGCCTGGAAAAATGAAGCCAGGACTTAACGCAGCAGGTACAGCAGTTGAATTAGTTGACTTGGGTAGTACTACTGAAAAATTCCAAGCAATGTATGCAGAAAATATTTATGGTATATCAGAAAAATCATCTGCACTAATAGTTGGCGGAAGCGCACGATCTGGTGCAGTAGATTCAACAGGTACTGGCACAGGAAATAGTGTTGCAGTCAGAGATGGCTCAGGAAACCTAAATGCAGTGCTTTTCCAAGGTACAGCAACAAGTGCAAGATATGCTGATTTAGCAGAAAAATATACAACTGATCAAGAGTATCCAGTAGGTACAGCAATGGCAGTTGGTGGCGAAGCTGAAGCAAAAGCAGCAAAAGCAAGTAATATGTGTATTGGTGTTATATCTGCAGAACCAGCATACTTAATGAACAGCGACTGTGACGGTCAAGCAATTGGTCTTAAAGGGCGTGTTCCTGTAAGAGTAAAAGGCGTTGTAACAAAAGGTCAGCCTGTATATGCTTGGGAAGATGGAGTATGTTCAACTATTGCAGCAACAGCATTAGTTGGTATTGCATTAGAATCAAGCGACGAAGAATCGGAAAAATTAATAGAGTGTGTATTAAAAGTATAAATAACTACGTACTTTAAGAAAAGGATTAACGATGGCAGTAACAGCAGGCACAACGATTGGTGAATCAGAATATACTACTCTGCGTAGTAAAATGCTAACAGTAATGAGTACACCTTCCGGAACAGGAACAGCAGCAGCAGGATATTTACAAGCAACAACTGCTCCGTCAGTTAGTCCAGGAGATAAAATTTTATCATCGCAATGGAATTCATTGAAAGATGATATGACAAAAGCATTTACACACCAAACAGGTGCGGCACCAGCTGCTCCAGCACTAGTTACAGTTGATGCTGATACTGGTATTACAGCTGACATACACAACGATTTTGAAACTGTAGCAAATTTTATTTCAAATGATGCTAATAGATTTAGTTTAGGTTCAGGACAAAGTTCAACAGAATCTGCAAGATCTAACGATGCATCTAATTGGAATGCTACAATTATTCATGATGTAACATTTACATGGGCAAGCGCCAATGCAGCAAAAGCATTTTTTAATGCAGGTAGTTACATAAGAATGAGTTCAACACTTTCTTATACAGGGAGTGAATCAAAAACATTACAATGGAAATCAATGCTGTCAGACTCTAGTGTGATAGCACTTAATCATGTAAGTGCTTACAAAGAAACTGGCACAAGTGGTACAATTAGCAATAATGATGGCTTTTATGATATTGACAGCACAGAGCGTGAACTATATGTACAAGATAATGCAGCAAATCCTTATTCAGAAAACAGATACAAAATTTTAGCAAGAGCCATTACAAATGGACTTCGTATAAGACTAGTATACGAAGATAACGACACCGGCGATCAAACAGGTGTAGGCCCTGCAGTCGATGAAGATGTTAAAGGTACACTTACAAGTGCATTTTCCTTAGTTCGTGCTACAGGATCAGCAGTTGAAGTAGATGCACCTACTATTGCTACTGGCGGCACAAATACTTTCACTTAAGACTTGACAAACTTCTAGTTTTAGTATATACTATAACAGTATATACAAGGAGATCCCATGGACGAACGACTAGAAAAAGCTCTAGAATTTTCTAATTTTTTAGAGACACAAAATAATCAAAAGAGTATCTTTTTAAAACAATATAAGGATAATCTTGTTCATTATAAGTATGGACATAAGATTACGGTCACACCTACTCTAATTAGTTTTTGTAAAAGTATGTTATTATTAGATCAAGAGCAAATCGTAGTATTAGATGATAATGAAACTCCTTTTAATGTTGAAGATCTAACACAATTTACTAGAGAAATACTTGGTGTTTATACATTTGCATCTCGTAAATATTTGTACGATTATGGAAAAATTAAAAAGCATAGAACAGTGGAAGGATTAACTGATTTATGAGTAAAGGAGTAGTATTATTTGCTTTTAATAACTTACATGTAGATTATATTAAACAAGCAGTATATTGTGCAAAGCGTATAAAAAAATACCTAAATCTGCCAGTACAGATAATAACTAACAATGCTAGTTATCTTGAAGAAAACTTTCCTTTTTATAAAAGTTATATTGATACAATAACATATAGCGAAGCGCCAACGCCGTCAAAGAAAACATTTTTTGATGGAATATATTCTAACAAAGGAAAATTAGAATGGAAAAATGGTGCAAGAGATTCTGCATATAAGCTATCTGTATTTGAAAAAACATTAGTAATTGACACTGATTTGTTAATTACTAACAATAAACTACTAAAATGTTTTGACACAAACGAAGACTTTATGATTGCTAAAGATTATAATATGATTAATACACAAAAGCATTATGATAGTCTTGACAGAATTAGCGATATGTCAATTCCAATGTATTGGGCAACTATTCTATACTTTACAAAAAGTAACACTGCAAAAACAATATTTGACACAGTACAGCATATTAAAGAAAATTATAACTATTATAGAATGATGTACGATATAGTAGAAACAAAGTTTAGGAATGATTTTGCTTTTAGCATAGCAGTGCATATGATGAGAGGATTTACTGAAAATAGTAATTGGCCATTGCCTATACCTAGTGATATGTGGGTATCATTAGATAAAGATCTACTAGTAGGAGTAAAAGATAATGGCATACATTTACTAGCCCAAAAAGATTATGATTATTTGTCAGTAAAGTTAACTGATGCTACTGTACATGTTATGAACAAGTTTAGTTTAAATAAATTTATTGATACGGAGTTTTTGAATGAGTAATGGTATATGTTTAGTTGCACAAAATAATTCTAAAACAGATTATATTAGACAAGCATATGCTCTTGCACTAAGTGTATTAGCAAATAGTCCACGAGCTAATATTAGTTTAATTACTAATGACGAAGTTCCTAAAGAATATAAATTAGTATTTGATAAAATTATTGATATACCTTGGGGAGATATGGCTAGCGAAACTGATTGGAAAGTTGAGAACCGTTGGAAAGTTTATCATTTAACACCCTACGAAAATACAGTAGTATTTGATGTTGACATGTTAGTTTTAGATAATATTAATCATATGTGGCAAAGTTTCAAAGATAACCAATCATTATTATTCACTAAAAATGTTAAAACATATCGTAACGAATTAATAACTTCAAAATATTATAGGAAAACATTTGATGAAAATGACTTGCCTAATGTATATGTAGGTATGTATCAGTTTAATAAAAGTAAAGAAACACAAGCATTTTTTAAACTATTAGATATTGTAATGCAAAACTGGGAAATATTTTATAAAAAATACACTCCTAATAAATTACAACAATGGTGCAGTGTTGATGTTAGTGTAGCAATTACTCTTAAAATATTAGACATGCAAGGATATTCGTTAAATCATAGTCCTATGGAATTTACACATATGAAACCATATGCACAAAATATATCTAATCCGCAACCTAAATGGACTGATATGTTATCTGTAGATTTTGGTAAAGGAATTTGCATCAATGGATATAAACAATCTGGTGTGTTACATTATGTTGAAGATGAATTTTTAACAGACGATTTACTAGATTGGTTAAAGGAAAGAGTTTAATGTATTATATACACTACACCGAAAACGGAAAAATAACATCAGTTGCTAATCATAATAATTCTGAGTTATGTATCGAAACTTCAAAAGTATTTTTTGATAGTTTTCAATCCGGACATTCGCATTTTCATGAATACAGAGTAATTGAAGATATAAAAATCAAAGGCAGAATGTATGTTGTATCTACTGACTATAATGACTTAGAAGAAATTGTTCATTCTACCGGAATTATAGATCAATGTAGTATTACAAAAGAGTATAACGGAATCCAGATTGTTCAAAATAAAGCCTCTTGGACTGTAAATAATTTTATAGATTCGGTAACTGCAAGTAAGTTGAGTATTAGTAATCCTTATCTTAAAGAGTATTATATTGTAGACAAAACAAATAGGTATGTATTACTTGATAAATTTAGTTTTGATCTAACTGAATTTGTACATAAAAAAAGTATTAATATAAAAGGATGTAGTGCAAATAAGAGGGCGTGTATAGCTACAAAGCAAAGCCATATAGCTCACATACATACAACAGGAAAAACAAATGAAAATAATTGATCAAGATATTATCTTTTTATCATATGATGAGCCTAACGCTGAAAAAAACTATGCAGATTTATGCAGTAAAGTACCTTGGGCAAAACGTGTACACGGAGTAGAAGGAAGTGATGCAGCACATAAAGCCTGTGCTGAATTAAGTGAAACTGAAAACTTTATTACTATTGATGGAGATACAATTATTGATCCTGCGTTTTTACAAGTAGAATTAGATTTAAAAAAATTAAACGCAACTCCGGAGTTTCAGTTTAGCTGGGCTGGAAACATTGATGTTAATGGATTGAAATATGGTAACGGCAGTATTAAGATGTGGACAAGAGACTTTGTTAAAAATATGAAGACTCACGAAAATACCGACGGATCAGACGAAACTAATATTGAATTTTGTTACTTTGACAACTACCTACAACTCAATGAAAATTATTCTACTAGTATTATTAGTAGTACAGCACAGCAAGCATGGCGGGCTGGGTTCCGTGAAGGCGTAAAAATGTCTCTCAATCGCGGAACAAAAGTTAGTATTGAAAATTATAAACGTAATTATTGGCAAAATTTACATAGACTGTATGTTTGGCTTATGGTAGGTGCAGATGTTGAAAACGGTCTTTGGGCAATTTATGGTGCTAGAGAAGGAGTGTTTAAAACAATGTGTACGGACTGGGACCATATCAATGTAAGGGACTTTGAATATCTTAATAAGTTGTGGAACGAAAAACAAGACTCGACAAACAACGAACTAGTTGAGGCAATAGAAGTATTAGGTGCAACAATTATTAATCAACTAGACTTACCAATAGGACAAGCGCCGTTGGACGAGCAACAGAGTAATTTTTTTAAAACATTATATCAGCCTGTTAAACGGAATATGAAATTAAATAATGAGCAATGAACAACGCATACAAATATTAGAAGAAAAGCGTGATAAGATAAACAATGTAAGTTGTTCATTTTGTACAGCCAAATGGCTACAAACTACTTTATTATTACAAAACGGTTACAATCACAGTTGTCATCATCCTGCTCCTCATAAAATACCTCTTGAAGAAATAGAAGCAGATCCAGCAGCATTACATAACAGCAAGTTTAAAAAAGAACAACGTGCTAAAATGCTTAAAGGTGAACGTCCTAGTGAATGTGGATACTGTTGGAAAATAGAAGACCTAGACAACGAATATTTTAGTGATAGACATTATAAAACAAGTGACAATTGGGCTTGGGATAGATTTGAAGAAATTGCAAAAAGCAATCCACAAGACAATGTATATCCAAGTTACTTAGAAGTTAGTTTCTCAAATGCGTGTAACTTTGCATGTGCTTACTGTTCACCTGAGATTAGTTCAAAGTGGATGGAAGATGTGAAACAAAACGGCCAATATCCAGACGGCGCACATAATTTAGATTATCTAAAGAAAATAGGCAAAATGCCTTATAAGAATAGCGAATATAATCCTTATGTAGAAGCCTTTTGGAAATGGTTCCCGGAAGTTTTACCCCATTTAAAAGTATTGCGTATTACAGGCGGCGAACCTACTATGTCAAAGGACTTATGGAAGTTGTTTGATTATATAAAAGAACATCCACAACATCAACTTGATATTGCAATTAACACAAACTTGGGCGTACCAAATACATTAATAGAACGATTGAAAGAAAATGTAAATGCAATTGAAAACAATGTAAAACAAATTGACATATATACCAGCATAGAAAGTATAGGTGAGCAAGCCGAATATGCAAGAGACGGCTTGGATTACAATCAATGGTTACTAAATGTACATGACATGTTATCTAATACAAAATGTAAAGTTGCAATAATGACAACTATAAATATTCTTAGTTTGCCAACATTTAACAATTTTATTATAAAACTTATGGAACTTCGCTCACAGTATAATGTAAGACTTGAAGATAATAGAGTACCACTTAGTATTAATATAATGCATTGGCCACAACATTTACAGTGTACGTTATTAAATAACGAAGATAGAAATATGTATGCTAATACAATTGAAAATAATTGTAAAAAGTGGTTAAAGTATTACAGCAAAGAAAAATTTGGCAGAATATATTTAGAAGAATGGGATCAAATACAAAGACTATGCGATTACTTACGCAGTAACCAACCAGCAATAGAACAGCGTAGCAAATTTGTAAGATATATACAAGCATACGATAAACGCAGGAATAAAAACTTTACAGCAACGTTCCCAGAATATTCAACTTTATTAAAGGATTGGCAAGATGCCTAGTAAAAAGAACGAATCTTTACAACAGTATAAAGAAAGAGTAATGGATCCAAAGGGTAAAAGTTTTTGTGGTGCTAAATGGTATAATGCTACTACATGGCTAGGAAGTGGCACTACTGCTAGTTGTCATCACCCACCTGCACATAAAATACCACTTGAAGAGGTAGAAGAAAACTACACAGCAATTCATAATACTAAGCATAAGAAAGAGATGCGCCGCCAAATGCAAAACGGCGATCGTCCTGCAGAGTGCGAATATTGCTGGAAGATGGAAGATATGAAAAAAGATGCTGTTAGTGACAGAACTTTTAAAAGTATTATCTACACTGATGAAGAATTGCAAGCGGCATATGATGCAGATGCAAATAGTAATACTAATCTTAAAACTTTTGAAATTGCATTTGACAGAACGTGTAACTTAGCATGTAGTTATTGTAATGCAAGTTTCTCAACTACTTGGGCCAAAGATATTAAGAAGAATGGCGAATACACAAACTTAGTAAGTGATGGTGCTGGAGCATTTAAGCAAGACGGTAGTTGGACACAACCATATAAAGACGATGAAGACAACCCTTATATTCAAGCATTTTGGAAATGGTGGGATAATGGTCTAGCAGACAGTTTAGACGAATTACGTATCACCGGCGGTGAGCCTTTAATGAGTGCAAACACTTGGAAGTTGTTTGATTGGTTTAATTCACAAGAAACTAATATGCGCTTTGCTATTAACAGTAATCTAATTGCTAAAGATAGTATTATTGATAAGTTAATTGAAAAAACAAAAGGTATTAGAAGATTTGATATCTATACAAGTTGTGAAGCTGTTGGAGATCAAGCTGAATATATCCGTGATGGGTTAGATTACGATATGTGGTTAAAAAATACAACACGTATATTAGATGAGACTAATGCCAATTTAAGTATTATGATGACTATTAACAGCCTGTGCTTGTTTAGTATTACAGAATTTCTCGATCAAGTGTATAAATTAAAACAACATACAGGGTCAAGTTCACCAACAGTAAGTTTAAACTTATTACGTTTTCCAAGTTTTCAATCACCACTAGCACTACCTAATCATATTAAGGACTATTGTCATAACAAATTGTCAACATGGTATGATGCTAACAAAAACAAGGAATTCTGGAATGAACATGAACGTGCAAGTATTGAACGGTTAATAGATTACTTGGTTACAGTAGATGCTCCGCATAGACGTACAAGTAATCCCGTTACACTATGGCGCGACTTTAAAACATTTTATGCACAGTACGATTTACGTCGACATAGAAGTTTAGATGTATTTCCAAAGATATTAACAGATTGGGTAAATTCAATACCTACTACTAATATAGAAATTGAAAATTTAGCAAAACAAGAAGGTTGGATATTATCCCCTGATCCCAAAAACATCAAAGAGGCATTAGCAAAGTATGAATGATATCAATCAAATACAAGCATCTAAAGCTAGATTACAAGATTTATATAGATATAATCGATTTATTTATTTTGAATCAAAAAAACAAAACTCTATAGGAAAATCATACAGCACTCCGTTTTTTATTGATCCTGAAAAATTCCAACATAATGATCCGTGGGAATATAAAATAAATTCATATGGATTTCGTGGAGACGAATGGACGTTTGAAAAAACTCCTGCATTTTTTGGTTGTAGTTGTACATTTGGAGTAGGTGTAAAAGCACCTGCTTCTGATATTGTATGCGACGAATTAGGCGTAAAATCAATACCTAACTTAGGTTCACCGGGTGTTTCATTAGCAAACATTGTAAAATTATTCGCCGCATTCGTAAATCTACATGCAGTTAGTGAAGCATTTATTATTATTCCTCCCATAACACGAGTATTGCTACCAACTTACAGTGATAAAGACGCTTGGCAAATGATTAATTATTTGCCTAATTATATCTATAAAGATGATAACAAGTTTCATAAAAAGGTATTTCAAGTGTTAAATGATAATGTTGCAAAGTCTTATGCAGTAGATTATATAGATTGGGCTAATTTAATTGCAAAGGATAAAGGTATAAAGGTACATTGGGGAACCTGGGAAAAGGATACATACGAGTTTTTAAAATTAGCTGTCAATAATCCTTTTTATTGGGATAATCCTCTAACTGATCGAGCAAGAGATGGCAATCATCCTGGGCAAAAAACACATCGTATACTAGCAGAAAAATGTATTAGTTTATTATGATATTAAAGACTTTGCCTCATAATTCTACTCACGCTGAATTGTTTTTTAAATATAAGCATGCAGAAGAACATTTAGGAGAACTAGTTTTAGATAAGAGTTATCTAGACTTTGATACTATACATTCGTTAACTCGTGATGTTACTGAATTCAATAAGACCGGTATTAACCTAAAAGTAAACTGGTCGCAACTAGAGGTTGACACACCTAGTTATATAAAATATCAAACACATTTAGAAAATTATGTAAAAGCAGTTTGGTTAACAAAAGATTATATAATAAACTCAGGATTTAAAAATCCTATAGGGGTTCATTGGAACCCTAAATTAAACAAATGGAATATACACCCAGGAGGGTCTAGACAAAAAATATTACATTTGTTTGAAAAAAAATCTATAAAAGCTATTGCATTTAACACTAGTGGTATTGATGTAAAGTTTAAAAAAATATTTAATAGCGTAAAAGATATTAGAAATTACTATAATTTAGAAGATGTATTTTTAACTTGTGTTGCTGACTACGGATCGTTAGTGCCACATGTACATTTTGACCAAAAAGGTATATTAGTCAGTGTAAGAAAACAATTTGATAGTGTTAAAAAGTTCTACAAACATGCAAATATACAAGCAAACTTTGATTTAACAAAATGGGGATACACTCCGCCTACTAATTGTAAATACAATGTAACTATTAAAGTAGAAGATCCGCTAAACAATGATAATATTATTAGGGCATTTTTACTACTACCTAGCTTTGATACATTTAATGATTATGGAGTAAAAATTGAACGTACCTAATTTAGAAAGAGCAGTTGTTGAGGTGTTTGGTGGATGTAACTACAAGTGTCAAATGTGTCCACAGACTACCGGACGTGGCAAAGAATGGACACGTAAGATGCCATTTGATATGTTTGAAGACATATTGGATCAGTTGCCAGGTAAGCCTGTAATAAATCTAGAAGGTTCAGGAGAGCCCACAATGGCTAAAGACCTTCCTTTATATATAGAAGCATGTACTAAGAGAGATTTGCCCAGTTTTATATATTCCAATGGTAGTTATTTTAGCGGGCACTTTATGCAGGATTGTATAGATGCAGGATTAAGTTTTGCTAGATTTAGTTGCATAGGATACAACAAAGACAAGTATAAAGAATGGATGGCTGTTGATAACTTCGAGCTGTTAAAAACTAATGTTATCAAAGCCAAAGAATATATTAAAGAAAAATCTAGTAGTTGTATTGTAAGCAGTTATCATTTAATACTAGATAACAACCAAATTGAATATGAAGTTGAGCAATATAGAAATAATTTTATTGGACCAACTGGTACAATAGGTTACATATGGAAAATGCATAACTGGAGTGGGAATTACGATCCTAGCTATATAAGAGATACATCTAAACGCACAACTTGCGGCAGGCCATTTGCTCCAGAAATCACAATTCGTTCTGGAGGTATTGGTGGATTAAAAGGTGCAGTTACTCCTTGCTGTCAAACAATGGGACCACCAAATGAAAGTAAAAGTGTATTAGGACATGTTGAAACAACTAGTATTGAAGATATATGGTATGGCGATGATTACAACAACTTACGCAAGGCACACGAGATGAAGGATTTTGATAGTATTGATTATTGCAAAAACTGTGATTTTTTGTATGATGATCCTGAAGTACTGATATGGTCTAATGATAAAAATGCAAAACCTTATCACATGCTAGGTACTAATTTTAGTTTGAAAGACCATCATAATGTATGATATTGTTTTTATAAGCTACCAAGAGACTAACGCAGAGCATAGATACTCTACACTAAAGCAAAGATTTCCGTATGCTAAACGTATACATGGTATAAAAGGAATACACCAGGCGCATATCGAAGCGGCTAAAATTACTGCTACAGATATGTTTTGGGCGGTTGATGCTGATGCTGTTATAGTAGAAGACTTTGACTTTAGTTATATTCCTAAAGTAGACGAACAACAATGGGTACATATATGGCACAGTAAAAATCCTGTAAATGATTTAGCCTACGGATACGGCGGCGTAAAATTATTGCCTCGACAATTAACTTTAGATATGGATACAACCAGTTCTGATATGACTACTAGTATTAGTAGTAATTTAAAAGTTATAGAAGAAGTTAGTAATATTACAGCATTTAATATAGACGAATTTAGTACATGGCGTAGTGCATTTAGAGAATGTGCTAAATTAGCAAGTAAAACAATAGATAGACAAAACAATGAGGAAACAAATGAACGACTTAAAACTTGGACTACTTATGCTAGTGGAGATTATAGCGGAGATGCGTTACGAGGTGCTCGCGACGGCATGCGCTTTGGCCTTTCTAGCAGCTTTGATATTAGGTTAATAAATGATTTTGATTGGCTAGAAGATCAATACAATATTAAATAAGAACCATATTTTTGTATTTTTTATGTAATGGACTGTATATAGTCATTAACACCATATATATGTAAGAAAAATACTGTATATTGTGGCTAAAAGTAACGTAAATAGAATATAGTTTAAACACCACAATGTGTACACATGTGTTACACTTAAACTGTTAAAGAGCTGTTAATTTACCTACAAGCATATAACGTGTACCGCGAGTGTCTTCTACTTCCTCTTCAAAAAGTATCTCAGCACGTTCGGGCATTTGATCTTTAAACTGTTGTAAACTATCAACACAATTCACATGCCCTTCTATACCAAACATGTTATTAGACTGAAAGGCAAAGTAACAGTTGTCGGATAATTTTGGCGATCCAAACTTATGTTTATACTGACTGTCGGTGCTTAATGCACCTTTTTGAAACCACGGCCATTCTTTCATAGGCAGCATATGTTCGCATGATGTGTTTATTATTAGATTAGCATCTAAGTATGCATCTCTGTATGTTTTAAAAACATCATCACACACATATTCAATATTAGTATACTCATTGAATAATCTGTTCTTTGCAATCTGTAGAGGAGTTTCGTCTAAGTCTATGCTGATAATTTTCTTAACTTTATTAGCAAGTTTTGGTATAAGAATACTGCCATACCAACTACCCCAAATTACTACTGAAGAATCTTTATCTAAGAAATTTAATTTATCTACAGCATTTAATAGTGCAGTTTTTGAAGCTGTTTGATTACTGCTGACAGAATCTAAAATATCATCTTTTATCTCAGGCATATCTTTAATAAGATTTATTACATTAAAAAGATAGGTATCATCAATAGACGGATGAGATAATTTTAATATAATTTTTAAAAGTTCGTTATCTTTATCGTGTTCGACACAATATAATATTGTAGACAAAATATCTAAATCAACATTAGAGTTAGATGTCTTTAAAATATTTTCATAGTATTTTAAAATATCTCTATCAATCATTTGTTTTCCTAATTGTATAATCGCCAATTACTAATATGTCTAATCCGCATTTATTAAATGTAGCAATAGCATCTTCAGGAGTTTCTACAATAGGTTCCTGACAATTAAAGCTAGTATTGAGCAACATAGGAACACCTGTAATCTTATAAAATGCGTTAATTAAATCATAATAACGTGCATTAAACTCTCTAGTTACAGTCTGTATACGTGCTGTACCGTCTATGTGTGTTACACCCGGAATAGCATCTGATATAACTGGCATGATACGGCTCATATACGGACTAGGTTGATTAGTGTCAAAGTATTCCTTGTAATGTTCTTCAAGTACACTTGGCGCAAATGGCCTAAAGTCTTCACGTAGTTTAATTTTGCTGTTTATTATATCTTTAATTTTAGGATTTCTTGGATCAGCAAGTATACTTCTATTGCCTAATGCTCTGTTACCGCTTTCGCTTTTACCTTGAAACCATCCTACTATCTTGCCATCGGAAATAGCTTGTGCAATTTCTTTAAAATCTACTTTTTCTTTGCCTACGTAGTTATATTCTAACCCAGAATACACACTTGGAACGTGTACATTATTATTTTGTGTATAATCAGCATGCATATATGTACCAAGTGCTTGACCTTCATCGCCTGCCGCTGGCGGTACATGAACATTATTCCAGTGCTTTGTAAGTTGTTCATTTACATAACCATTGTATGCAACACCACCTGCCACACATAAATTATCACAAGTTTTTAATGGAAATACATATTCTTCAATAAGATTTTCTGTAAATTTTTGTAATGTATATGCTACATCTTCTTTAGGCACTCGATTTAATATGTCTTGATGTTTGTTTNNACTTTCCAAATCCTGCTAGGCCCATAACTTTGCCTGCATGTAAATATCCAAAGCCGATGTCCTGTGCTAGTCTATTCCAAAGACCGCCTACTGGAATCTTATTACTTAGATCAATTATGTTATCATACTTGTCAATGAAGATACAGTTGTAATGCCATCCTCTTCCGTCTATTGCTAATATGTCAGATTTTTCATAACCTGATGTCAAATATGCATACGCGGCATGACTTTGATGATGATCAATATAGTAATAGGTATCAGTTTTATAGTAATCCCAAAGTCCTTTTGGTTTAAATTTAAGAAACTCCATATCAGGAAGACTCTCTTCTAGTAGGTCATAAACAAATTGCTGACCTAAATTACTAACAGTAAACGCAAAAAGTTCTTCTTTGTCTAAGTAGTTTGAAAGGAAGTGTTCGCAAAAAAACTTACGGCTTGGTTCTTCGTCGTGTGAATTATTAGGATTTAAATTGTGCTTTATTCTATTGTGTCGTTCTATTTGGTTATGGAATGTTCCATCGTACGAATTATGATCGTGAATGTTCACTGCAACAGAATATATATTCATTCTAATTAGTTTCACTCTCGATTATACTTAATATTTCATCTCGTCTTGCTTTAGGTCGCTTTGGTATAATATCCATACATGTTGTGCAATACTTTTCAAACTCAAATAAGTCGTAGTTCATCATTTTTTCTATATTATCTATAGTAATATTAAATTCTCGTGATCCATTAATTGCTTTTCTACTGCAATGTCTAATCTTTTGTATTTCAAAATCAAACACGGGTACTTGCGGAAACTTTGCACATATACGTCTTTCAATTTCGGGAGCTTGTTCAAGTTTATGATCGCTAAAGAAGTCCGGTGATCTAGAATTATATTCTTTGAATTCAGTATTTTCGTGATCAATTTCAGTAAGATCAAAATTTTCCCTATACTTAAAGTAGTTAGGTGTTTGAATGACAAGATTATAATTATTCATATCATTTTTTGGTAAGAAAGGATAATTTCCTAACTTTTCAATACGATCTTCATAGAAGTCTAGCACTAAATGTTCTATATAAATGATGTCGGGGTCTTCTAATATATGTGGATAAAACTTGCGTACTAAAGAATTTGATAATACTTGTGGAATAAGGTTAGGATGTTTTTTAATTTCAGCAATTACTTCGTCTAGGTTTTTAATAAGTCCTGGTTCGCCACCTAATAGACAGATTCGTGTTTTATATGGAGCTAGACCTTTTAAAATAGTACGTACTAAATCCATATCAACATGTAGATAGCGCATTTCTAATGTCCATGCTGTGCAATAGTGACAGCTCTTATTACAAGATTTTGATAGATAAAAGTCTACAGTTCTATATTCACTACCTTTAAGCTGTTTAAGTGTTAATGCCATTTATTTTTACCTTTGTATATTTTTCAAAACTTGGAAATCTCCATTTTTCATCTAATTTGCCGTTTCTAGCTGGCTCTGGTACATCCTTATTTAATGTTTCTGCATGTAGTCTACGATCAATTCCGGCGTTTTCGTGTCCTATACCTACTAACAGTTTAGGATCATAATCACTTCCTATAAGTTTTCCAACTTTACCTTTAGGAAATGCTGTACAATATCCTGTTTTGTATCCTAATAATGCAGCTGAAAGAATTAATTCCCCTGTAGCAATACCTATAGAATAATTAATTTGTTCCATATAATTTTGATAACTTTCTGTAGTTACATCTTTTGTATTCTGGGCAATAAAACTATTACCACCTCGAGCTTGCCCATGATCTTCAGCAAATACAAAAAGTATATTTGCTAACATTTGTGAATTGTGTACTGATCGATCTTCGTCTTGATAAAATTTACCGTCTTCTTCTTTGAACATTCCTCCATCCATTACTGCCCATAATGAAAATAATTTTGTATGATTATAAATTTCTCTTATCATATTTTGATCTGTGTAAACATGCAAACTATAATGAGTCTCGTTTTGTTTACTAGGCGAATGTGTAGCTGCATGTATTAAAGTTTTTATATCATCATCAGATATTGACTTAGATAAATCCCAGTTACGTTGCGCTCTTTGTGTGATTTCTACTGCTTTTCTAATTTGGTTGTTCATATGCATTTTTCCTAGTAATTATATATCTATTGCACAAAATTTACAATTCTATCGAAGTCTGGGCGTAAATCTTTTTCTTCTGTATCATTTTTAATATCATCTAAGTATACTTTAGCTTTACCTATAGTCATTAACATAATTGGCTTTCGTTTGACAAATGGAATGTTTTTCCACTTTTCTATATTTCTATGAAAGCATCCAGTGTAGGAAACATCTATATTATTTTCTAGGCACATAGCACTAAATGCGTCACAGAATAATCCTGCTTCAAAACTGGCAGTAGGGTACATATCATCTAGTTTATTTTCGTCTACAGCTTCGTACTTGTGTCCTCTATCAATTAACATTTTTTGATAAGGATTAGGGTTATCTTCTAATCTCATTGTAAATATAAGTAGGTATGAACAGTTTAGGATGTTAGAATAGTTTGGTAAATTAGAGCTATACCTTATTTTTAATGGATCACTTAATCCGTCATTGGTTCCTTCATTACTCGCTGCATTACGGTAAACAAGATCTTTGTATTTTTGATCTGTAGGTCCGACAACATGAATAGTGTATGGCATAAAATTGTTTTTACTCGGAGTAACTTTCCAAGTTTTTAGTAGTAGATCATAGATTAATGATTCAGAAATATCTGCATTTTGATCATATTCTTTGACATATTTACGATTCTGTAGTGTATTAAATATCATTTAATTTCCCCTCAATATGATTTTTTATTCTTCTAAAAAATTCTTTCTGAGATTTGACGCCCGGATGCATATTATCTAATGCACTATCTACGAGCCAATCTGTGTTAAAGTCTGCATAGTCTACAAGGTTCCATTTTGGAATAGGTAAGGTAATTTGTAAATTATCTTGAGACAGGTTACAGGTAGCATGATAATTTTTAATTCCTCTTTCATTTAAAATAGACCTTGAAAAATTCATATACATATGACTTTCTATATTAGAATTAGTTTCAGTATAAAAAGTTTTATAGTAAGTAGCATTATACTTTTGATGAGAACGCCTAAAGTTTTTGTTGGTTATATCCTGGATCAATATTCTTTTAGAGCGACCTTTGTCTTGAAAAAAACAACTACGACTAAAAAAAGTCCACATAATAACAACTATGTCTGTTGATTTAAGGTCTGTATTAAGAATATCATTGCAGATCTGTTTATTACTGGTACCAGGAACACTTAAATTTACACATTCTAAATTTAAATTATCTGCTAAGAGTTGCGGCCACGCAAACTTGCTCGGAGTTGGCCCAGCGTCATTATTAATCCAGCAGTCGGGCAATCCTTCTCCGTATGTATTACTACAACCAAATGCAACTAGTCTACTCATTAATGCTCTCCTTAATAGTTTCTATTACATTAGTTATTTCACTATTAGTTAGCCAAGCGTGTATAGGCAACGATAAAACAGTGCTAGATGCCGTCTTAGACGCTGTACAAGCGTCACTGCGCATGGTTAAGCTGTCGTACATAGTATTTGCGCTCAAAGGTGTTTCGTAGTGTATACTAGCACTTAAAGCATTTTTTACACGCTTCCTTGTGTCTTTGTCTTCGAAGCGGACTACATATTTGTGGTAGTTATGATTAAGTCCATTTGACATTTCCTGCGTTAATACCGGTAAATCTACAAACGCTGTATTGTACTTGTGTGCTATTTGTTGTCTACGTTCTTGATTGCGTTCTGCATGACGTAAACGTAGATTAATTATTTCAGCGTTGAGTACATACATGCGGCTATTATATCCAAGTATACTAAAGTCTTTGTCTTTACCGTGACGTCTAATCATCTTAACACGTTTGGCAATGTCTTCGTTATCTGTAAGCACAACACCGCCACCATTTATGCCAGCAATAACTTTGTTGCTGTTAAAACTATATACGCTACAATCACCAATAGTACCTGCTCGTACTCCGTGTAAACTACTACCTAAACTTTGTGCAGCATCTTCAATAAACAGTATATTGTTGTCTTTGCAAAACTGTTGAATTTCTGTAGTGTCAGTCATGTTGCCAAACAAGTGCGGATATATAATTGCTTTAACTTTATCTGAGTACATACGTTTAATACTATCTATACTAATATGATATGAGGCTAAATCAATATCACAAAACACAGGAGTAGCACCTACCATGCTTGCACAAGCTGAACTACTAATCCAGCTAAAGTCTGTTACTAATACTTCGTCACCCTTGCCTATACCGTGTGCTAACAA
>ENA-UZWT01008302-UZWT01008302.1-metagenome-genome-assembly--contig:-Day-1-50m-contig-8302_pt1 | contig 18226 bp, 17 predicted proteins | sample MGYA00260338_ERZ794898 | MGnify/ENA metagenome assembly ERZ794898 | reverse complement strand
TTTTGTATTGCTTCCGCAAGCTGTAGTGGTTGTAATATTAAGGTATAGAGTTCCTCCAGGATTAGTGCTAAAATACCAGTAGTTAGCACAAAGATTAGGAGCAGTTGGAAGGGATTTGTACACATTATTTACTGCACAAGTACCTCCAGACGAATTCGCAGGAACTCCTGTTCCTCTATTAATACTAGACTGAATCCCATCACCAATAAACCACGCCTCAACATCTGCATAGTTAGCACTTGATGTAAAAGTTTCGTCAAATGTGTAAGACCTGTATTCACAGCTATTATTTAAGAATCCTTCTCCTACTCTAGTATATTGAAACTTAATTTTTATCTTAGTGTTTACAGGAATAGCTAAGTTATTAGTAGATAAGCTAATAACAGTTCCTGCATACTTTACTGTTGCTTGTTCGGTATCTTTATCTTGCCAAACAACACTTGAAGAATTTATAGTGCTTAAATCTGATGAATTTATTTTCATATAAACTCCTGAAGGAGGGTCGATTCCTGACTTTGTAGTTATAAAACCTTCTTGCTGTGCTTTTTTTTCTAATACAGTTGCACTACCACATGTATCCAAAGGTCCTCCTGCGTCAGTTTTTATAGTGTACGTATCTCCTTCCTCTACTTTTCTAGCGTTCTCTCCTTCTAGTAAAAAATAAGTAAATGCAGTTCCTGACTCATTAAAATAAAGCTGAGTGTATATAGTTTCGTATCCTTTTTTATCAGGCTTTATTAAAAACTTATATCTAGTAGCCCACCCTGGCGGTTTTTGGCTTGGTGGTATGTTAACTTGTATGCTGTTTTTTAAATCTGAAGCAGAGCAAGGAACGTGTTCTGTATTTCTATTACTTACTAACGCTGTAGTTGACCTATTAAAATCATCCATGTAAGCGATACCTATTTCATATCCCCTGTCACTATGTAAGCTTTTGTTAGCACTAAATTTAAAAAATGTAGAAGATGCTGAATAAACATAAAAATAATTCCAAAAATAATCTACTGTTGGATTTAATGGGTCTTGAACATAATTCATAGCAGGAAACTTCATTCCTATTACATTAGTAGAAGGTATAGATATTTCTATAGGGTCTCCTGGTGTGTTTACTCCACTTTGATATTTTGTATACGCTACACTATTGTGAAGCATATTAGGTACGGCACAGTTGTATGCATCTGTAAAGGTGTTTCCTGAACATGACGTAGGATTACCAAGGTCATATACAGGCAGTATATTTAAACTAGTTCCTACTCTATCTAAAAACTCTGTGCTTGTAGCTAAATCAATAACTGAAGTATAATTCCTGTTTAAGTTAAATAAAAAACTGACAGAAAAAGAGTTTCTTGTAGTAGGTAGAACAGGAGTTCCTGCATAAGTGGAATTTAAAAAATCAATATTAAAATTGATTGAAGACCCTGATACTAACTTAGTGTTCCCTGTCAAGGGGTCTATGGCTGCTAAAGATGTTAAATCAAAATTAACTACTCCGTCTGCTACAGTAACTGTTGGTAATGCAGAAGGTATGTTATACGTGGTAGAAGTTTTTGTGACAGGCATACCGTCAGAAACCACATCTTCAGAAAGTAACTTGGTAGAATACTTTAGATTCAAATCTTGACCGTTAATATCTTTTAAGTCGTAACCATCTATGTAATTTCCATAAATAAGTCTATTACTCATTCTAGTTTGAGCTTTCGCAAACCTAGGTACGTTGTCGTATAACCTTAGTATTTCTGAATCAGGAAGTATTGTGTAAATCTTACTGTTATCAAAAGTATAAGTTTTTGATTGATTATTTCCCCATCCTTTTTGTTTCTTGTCTATTTTCTCTATAACTCTAATAATAGGGTCATCAGCATCTTTAAATAACAAGTCTATTCCAACAACTAAAGGTCCTCCTGTATCAATAGTTATTACGGCTGCATTATACCTATTCTCCATACCTTCATTAAGATAGTTCTCGTTACTTAAAAGAAAGTTTTTCGGAAAAAATGCAGGTCCTGAAAACTGTGACGTTGCAGAGTATTCGTTATTCGAATATCTATACCTGTACGCAAAGCAAACAAACCTGTCTTCCATATAGTTTACATCCTGAACTATATCTAACATCTGAATAGTAGGAGAAGTAACTGGAGGTTTTCTTATTACAAGGATAGACTCAGCAAAAACAAGAGAATCAGTGTCAATGTTTAGGGTAGGAAACGCATAGCTAATATCTACATCAATCTTTCTCGGAGCGTTATAGTCATCAGTAAAAAATAATAAGTTTTCAATCAAATCAATACCTGTTATTAAATACTCAGGATTAAAATTTAATGTGGTATCTACACCACCTCCATCATCAATGCTTATAACGTGATAATTTAAAAAATTAGTCTTGGTATCAAATGATAGTATCAAATCAAGCTTTCCAGTAGCTCCAACCGTAAATGATGGGTCGTGAACAAACCAAAATAATCTCTCGTTTGAACCATCCTCAAAAGCTCCAATACATCTAGCATCAACACTTAACGGAGTTCCGTCAGTATAAGTTAAATTAGTTAGTGATAGGTTTCCTAATGAGTTTTCTATAGAACCAACATTGTTCCCCTCCGTAGAGTTAACCCTTACGTTTAATGCATCAATATATTCACCGTCTTGCATAAGACGCACATCGGTAGACTTATTCATCCTACCCTTGGTAAAACTTCTAGTTATATTTGCCATATTATTTTATAATCTTATTCTGACCTCTCATGTTCATTAAAAGTCTCCCTGGGTGTATATTGCTGATTCTAATTTTTGCGTTCCTTAGAAGTGATGATTTGTCCTTCTTAGCCCTATTTACAACATACTCTTGAACTCCTAACTTAGAATTAAGTATAGAGTACCTGATATACGCATAAATAAACTCCTCAAACATCTTGTTTACACTAATACTTGATTCGTCTCCGTTCTCCATACCATCCGAAACATATTCCAATACACATAGTTCACCTGCCATGCTAGAGCTAAAGTTTATTACTCCAGACTTTTTATCTATCCTAAACGTAGGGTTTGAATTCGCAGTCTCAGTATTTAAACCATATCTAGCACCTATGCTGTAATCAAAATACCAAGCACCGTCAATATTGTAACCATCTTTCCCATTATAAGCACCGTCACCCAAGTAAATACTTTTTTTAGTTCCTGCTATCCTATCTGTGTCTAAGAAAGAAAATTCTGGCTTTAAAACATTTCCGTCAATGTCAAAAAGTATTCTGTAGTCGTTATCCTGAAGATAAGCGTCAGAAGATGTTGCTTGAATATTTTCTGTAAGTGGTCTCAATACGCCATCCTTATATAAAGAAATTCTTACCCAGTTAACGTAATCAGGCGGTAAAACAAATCTAAGTAAGTCAGACACATTAAGCTCTAACGCTTTTATTTCCTTAAACGCATCGTAATTCAGCTCTTGCACACCCCTTTTAGCGTGAAACAAAACCTTATACCTCTCTTCATTATTTATTAATGAATGGTTTCCTGCGTACATCAGCATGAAGTTGTTTACTATGTCCTTAAGTGTAACGTACTGATAAGAACCCCAGTTTTCATTTTCTGGGTTTGCTCCTCCGTTCTCGTAGTATTCATATTGCGATATATATGCCATTATGCTTGTGTTTGATTTTCTTTTTGTTCTTCTCCATTTGCGAATTGTGATACGCTTGCTTCTCTTATTGAAATACCTGCGTACTGCAATATCTTAGTCACCAGTGTAACCTCGTCATCCAATGGAAGCTCGAAGTCTTGATAGTCAGATTGACTTGCATCAAATGCAGGCTCACCATTTGCTAAAACAATATAAGTCCACTTTGGTTCTTTTGGATACCTAATGTACTGAGCCAATACCTGCCCATCGTTTTTCATATTCTTAGGAAAGATTGTAGCTGCTCCTGACTCCTCTGTGTAAACAGGGAATATTTCAGATGGTGCTGTAAACGGACTACTATTAAGCATTGTTATTTTGCTATGACCTACCCTCTCTGCTTCGTTCTGAACCGATGAGAATATAGAATAATCTCCTGGTAAAGATGTAAATATATCACCATCTAAGGATAGAACCGTGTCGCTCACTATTGCAGTTACTTCTGCTGACGAATAAGTGGTGGTGTTAACCACAACATCTCCAATAGCTACAGTAGCCGTAAAAGTAGCTGTTAAGTCTACTAATTGATTTGCAGAAACTGATGTGATAGTTCCGTTAACTCTAAACGTCTGGTAGGCTAATATTTTATTAATTAAATAGTAATCCTCTCCCGTTGTAGTTGACGATGGTAAGAAAAATTTATTAGCGTTACTATATCTAAGGTAGTCTGTTTTACTAAACTCATCAATTACTTCCTCTAATCCCTTTGTAATATCCGCATATCCTGTTCCTGAAGAGCGTTTATTTTCCTTGTTTATCTGGTAGTTATACTGATAAAAATAACTTTCAAATATATCCATCTGAGCTTGCTTTGAAAACAAGTTAAAATCTGATGGAGATAAATATCCGTAGTTATTTTTGTTTAGTACAGACAGTACCGTATTTCTAACTGTGTTTATCATCCTTTGCTTTTTTACAAAGATAAGCAAAAAAAAAGAGGAGCATAAAAATGCCCCTCTCTCTACTGTGTATATTTTTAATTATTATTCTTATAATAAATTTTCAAGCATTTTCAATGATTCTAGACCATCGTCACTTGATAAGTAAGAAGCTACCGTCTCCTTGGAATCATTTCCATAAGGAACTGTTAACATTCTTGTTTTGTTTGAGGATGTGTTGTACCACACCTCTGTATTATTTTTTCTGAAAGATATTAAACCTTTATCAAAAAACAACTGAACATTACCCTGTAATTGTAAATTAGGGTCTGTCAGTGTGTCTAAGAAATATTCAGGTTCTCTTTTTGCAAAAACCAATATATCACGCCTTACCTCAGCAGTAGACATTTTTGATGTGTCTCTTCCAAATAGTACTCTGCTTATATTTTCAAGCATATTAACGTCAAGTTCTTTTGCAGCTATAAGTGCATCAATTTCTAGGTTGAGTATTTCAACATCTATTGAGGCATCTTTTTCATTGTCAATCTCTACGAACTTAACCCCATTAAGTGGGTGGTAGTGTAAAAACTCTTGAAGCACTGGATTTGTTCTTGGAACGCTTAACATTCCGTCTTCAAATATCACAGGCTGTAATATTGCATTATCATCCTGTTCATCTTCAAATGGTGTCTTTTGGTTTGATGAGTAACGAAGTACTCTGTTAGAGTTGGTGTCTTCGTCAAAATACATTAAAGGAAACTTTCTTGAGTTCCTTGTAGGCAGCATGTAAGAAAGAGGAGCTGCTTCTCTTGTTAGTTTGTAGAACTTATCTACACTTTTTGTTTTTTTCTTTGTCATTTGATATAATTGTTATTTGATTTATAATAAAAAATAGAGGTCGCAATTTGCGACCCCTACCTTTAGTTTTTATACTTAGTCTTGGAATAAGAAGAAGTTGTTTGCACCTAAAGTACATACAGCTCTCTCAGACAAGAAGTTCACTTCCATAGCATCTAAATCGCTAGTCTGTGCACCACCTGCTGAACCTGTAATCCATGTCTTGTAACGTCTGTCTTCAGTTTCAGAAGCTCTGTATCTAACGTGTAAGAATGGTCTCTTAGCGTTTTTCCCCATAACTTGGTCATAAACAGATGTAGAACCTGCTGGAACTAATAGTCCGCTTACAGCTCCTGTTGCTAATCCACCTCTCATTGTTGGGTCGTTTAAGTACTTCCAATCTGACTTGTAGAAATCGTATCCTCTTCTGAATCCTGTGAATCCTAAGTTAAGAGCCATATCTTTGTCATTATCGAAAAGACCGTAAGATGAACCTCCTGAACCGTAAGAGTTTTGCTCTGCTAACATATCGTCAATACCGAAACCAAAGTCTCTGTCTACAAACAATACATTTTCTTCGATAGCACCCTGCTTGTCTAATCTAGATACAACAGAATCCCACTCTAATAAAGAAGTTGGAAAACCACCTCCCCATACGTTTCCTCTGTTTTCAACAGAATAAAAGATACCTTCAGAACCTTTAGCTGCTGCTGCGTTTATAGCATTTGTGTTAGCCATTGGTACAGCTTCAATCATTGAAGTTTCCAAGTAGTCATCGAATCTCAAACGAGTTTCATGCTCAGACTTCAAGTACCATAAGTATCCGTTAGCTCCGTTTTCAGTAGTAACCTCAACCCATCCAATTTGAGCCATATCAGAACCTGATACTGCATACTTATCTTTTAAGATAATTGGAGAGTTTTCAAAGATTGAACTATCAGCCTCTAAAGAACCTTGCATTCCATTTGTTCCTTTTTTGAATTCAGAACCGTAAATGAATACGCTTACAACCTCTGCATTAGCAAAAGCTTGTCCTGCTGCTTCATAGTAAGCTACTGTAAAAGAACTTGCTGTTGGTACTGCAGTAACGATAGCTTTATTAGAACCTGTCGCTCCTGAAATCATTACAGTCTGTCCTACTCTGATTGCGATAGAAACATCAGCGTTAGCAACTAAAGGATTAGTTCCTGGTACGCCTGCGTCTGCTACTGTAAATGTAGCCACGTCATCTCCTACTAATGCAGTTGTAGTTACGTTAGTGTATTTTGTGTGTAGTCTTCCTTGCTCTGACCATTTGATAAGGTCTGAGTTAGAAGGCATTTCAGCTCCTACCATTCTTAAGAATGAAGATACTGTTCTGTTACCATATCTTTCGAATTCTTTCTCGTAAGTATCTGGAAGATACTGATTCAAGAAATCAAAGTTGGTAATGTAGTTTGTTGCCGTAGGGATTTGTTGAGCACTTGGCTGTAAATCAAATCCTGGCGTTGCGTTTACTTGTCCTGCCATTTTTTTGTTTTTTAATGTTTATTTTTTACTTCTTATTTTTAAGCCTTTCCCAGCTCCTGGGTTTAAAGCTTTAAATTGAGTCCCCCCTTTAGAGTTGAAGTTAGGTGTTGCACGCTCAGACATATTCACGTTCTTAGTCTTTCGCATTACATCATCTACTGCCTCCGATTTACCTTGCTCGTAAAAGAACTTAGCAAATTTTTCAGGGTTCATCGCTACGGCTAATGACTTGTGGTATCCGACAGCGTCTTTAAGTAACCCATCATCATCCAAGAACTTCTTAATGAAATTCTGTGGAGTCTCTTGAATTGACTTTAATTCTGCTGCATCACCAGGAGAGAATGAAACCTTCTTGTTATCATCAAGGGAAAACTCAAAACCTTTGAACTCTCCTCCGAAAACTTCGTCAGTCTTCTTCATAAACCATTCAGATTTACGATTTGCTTCCTCCTCATAAGTGGTCGCCTGTTGAACATACTGCTTATACTCCTCTAAACCCCTTGCGTCTTCTTCAGAAATAGAACTCCCACTTGACTCAAGAGGAATCCTGTATTTTTCTTTTTCAGACTCAAAGTATTCTTTAGCCTTGGCAATAGTTTTCTTTTTATTTATTTTAATCTTCTTAATATCTGACTCATCATCGTATTCATCGTACTGGTATTCCTCCATCAACGAATCAATGTCTTCGCTATCTAGCCCTTTCTCTGTAGCTGTCAAGTAATCCCTTAACAAATTGTCAGGGTCTTGCGAATCAATATCTCTATTTAACTTAACAAAGTCATTAATATCTCTACCTGTTTCTTGTTTGTACTTATAATAAGCAGCAACATCTTCGGGTAAATTAACTTCAGAACTTTCTTTTTCAGCAGTAATCTCCTCTAATGAAGATAACTCCCTTCCGTATTTATTCTTAATAAATGAAAGGATATCCTCCTCCCTTAATTCAGTATCTGTAACTATATTTTTTTCTGCTGCATCTTCTATTGGTGCAACTTCTTCTACAGGAGCGTTAACATTTTCTGTCACGTTTGAAACCTCTGGCTCACCGTTAAGCTTCTCTTCGTGTTTAACTAAAAGGTCTCTTTCAATTTCTTGAGTAGACTTCTCTTCTCCTTGTACGACTTCTCTTACTTTAATTTCCATTTTTATTTGATTTTATTTGCAAAGATACATAATTTTTACGACACGTTATCTAGGATTGAACTCAGCGAAGTCAAAACCATCAAGGCTGTCTTCGTTAGATTCAAAATTGACAGGTGGTAAATTATTTTTTCTTTGCTCGATTAATTTTGATTGTTGTGTACTCTGTTGGCTTATTCTTTTGGATTTAGCATCCTCCTTCATAACCTCTTTATCTTTTATAGCATTAACTTCTACTCCCTTAAGCTGCATCTGTAAAGAAAATTCTTTATCCATTAGCTGAACTTTTAATTGAGCCTCTCTCTCCATCTTCATCATCATCCCATCTATCTCAGCTTGATTAATCTGCATCTTAGATTGAGTCTCAGCCTGTATCTTCTGCATAGCTGTTTGAGCAGCAAGTTGTTGTGATTGCTGTTGCTGTTGTGACTGCATAGCCTGTTTCTGCATAGCCATCTTTTCTTCTCTCTCTTGCTTATTAATACGCTTCATTTTTAGAAGCTGATTAGCTAACTTAAGATTCTTTATCTCTCTAATATCAATAGCATCTTCAAGGTTAATATCTGCATTAGATAAAGCAACTTGTATATTCTGCTCAAGCATTGCTTTTTGCTCTTCGTCTGGAGCTATTTCAATAAAAATACCAAAGTCATAAATATATAAATCTGAAATCTCATTTAATATCCCTACATTGTACTTCCCTATCTTATTTATAAAGTCCTCCTTAAAATCAGAATACTGTAATATATCTGCAACCCTATATGATATACCTTCAGATAGTGCTCTATAAATATAAAGACTTCCATCTAATATATGCCTCGTAGCTGTGTTAGAGTTTAATGCTGCTAACTTCTGGACACCTACTAAAGCATTAGAGTCAGGTGTTGAACCATCTCTAGCTTCATTAAGACCAGTTACAGAACGAATCATGTTTAAGTAATGATTATAGTTACCTATAAGCATCTGCATCTTACTTGCACCAGAATTAGATGTAAGTTGCTGAATTGGAACTCTTGCGTTATTAAACTCTCCATCTTGAGTATACGACCTACCAATAACAGAACCTGTTTGGAAGTATAACTTTAAAGCATCCTCTGGATTGTATGCAGCACCTGTTCCCAGGTCTACCTCGTTTAATCCATCTGCATCAATAAAGACACCATCAGGGACAACCTTAGCAATTACCTGCTGTATTTTTAAATGAGTAATTTGTATTAAATCTGCAAAAGGAATCATCCTTCTAACTAAAGACTCAATGTTACCCTTGTACATTCTTGGAGCACAAGCCACGTAGTTAGGAATAGCGTGCTGAGATGAAGACTTTGGTCTCACCATATTTTCAGCCATTTCCCACTTAAGAATGATATTTGTCCCCATAACCATAACGCCATCGTACCAAACGTCAATAGTTTTTGAAACTTTTTGAAACTTAGCTTCTTCCATCATTTCATCAGGAGGATTAAACCCATCATCCTTCTCTATCATTTTTATGTTTCCGTTATCAGAAACCTTCTTCTTGTATACTATTTTTTTAGTGGTCTTGTAGTTGAAGTAAAGAAGAGTAGCCGTGTCTTGACTAAAGACATCATTGTCATAATTCTGAGCTACGTTATAGTAATCGTACCAACTCTGACCGCTTTTAGATATAGTCTCTAACTGTTCGTTAGTTATCGTAGGGTCAATCTTTCTTATCTCATTAACGTGAACAGATTTAATTTCTCCCCAATAAAAACAATCTTTAAAGTGAGGGTCTTCTGTGTAACTATAAACCACATTTGCTGGGTCTACGTACTTAATCTCTACTCCTGAACCTGGTAAAAATTCGTGCTTTGCAATAGACACTCCTAATACGGTTAAATCGTAATCAAGCCTTTTTCTTAAGTCAATGTATTTGTTCTCCTCTAGTATAGTGTTAATAGCCTCTTCCTCTGCTATTTCTATAGCAGGCTTGAAATTAAGTTGCATATAAAGAGATAGTTCTTCGTCTGTCTTAGGTAAAGTTTCTGGGTCTACAACAAAAGGATTAGCTCCAGTCTTCTCCTGAATGATGTCAAGAATAGGCTTTGCAATCATTTGCTTTTCAAGAGTCTTCTGATACTTGTTCCTGTTAGATTGAGATAGTGCGTCCTGAGAGTAAGCCTTAACTTTAAATAATCTGTCAGACATTCCGTTAACAACAATATCTACAAACTTAGGTAGTATTGGAACTGGTGTCCAGTCAAGGTTTAAATAAGACAAGTCTCCATCAACCGAAATCTCGTTCTTGTACTTACCTACAGACTGTTCCCCCCTAGCATACAACCTTAACCTATTAAATTCTCTTGATTGCTCATAGAATCTACAGTTATTGCTATCCTTTTTAAACCACTCATACTGAATAGCTTGACCAATCTGCAAACCAAATTCTTCTGTTTTTTTCTCTGCATCAGATGCAAATTGATTAGGAAAACTTGTTGACTTTATATTTACGTTTATTTCTTTCATCTAATTATTTGGCTTCGATTTCCATCATTACTATACCTTGCAAAGTTAATACTTATTTTTGATTGTGTTTTTTCAGTCTGATAAAGGTTTTTTTGACAAGCCATTATTGCTAATCCAGAGCTAATAGACGCATCATGTTTCGTTCTGTTGTTGATATCAAATTTAGCCCAATCCTGAAGTGTTCTATTAAATGGCATAGACCCTATATCTTCAGAATTTCTAAAAGCTCCGTCCATATCGAATCCAACATGCTTTTCTATGTAAGACTCAATAGCTGCTGCGTGAGCTTGCTTTATATCTTCAGATGAGTTAGGTATCCCTCCAAGTTCTTTCTCTGTCTTAGAAAGCTTGTTATACACCTTGTCAGGTCTATTAGTGGAAAAGCCTCTGTACCCTCTATTTTTTAAGTGATATAAAAGCCTCGGCTTATTGTTCTCCACAAGAATAGGCATACCATAAAAAACACAAGCCATCAAAACATCCTCAAAGAATATCTCTGCCGTCTGAGGTCTAGCTATGTACTCTAAGAAAAATTCATTGCTAGGTGCTTCATCCATGTTAAACTTTGTCAGTCCATGAAGAGAACCATTAGAACCTCCACCACCAACAGTACCCGATATGTCATAACTATCACAGCCAAACGCTCCAATATGTTCGTTCCCAGGATACTTAATACCGTTCTTTGATATTACATTGTTCTGCAGTCCCTTATTAGGAGTCCAGTTAACATAAAAACGACCCCTCTGGTCAGGACTAAATATAACCTTAGTATCTTTTAAACCATCTTTCCAATGAAAAGAACCTCTTGTTACGTGATGTTCTGATATTAAAGTATCGTTATAATCTATCTGCTGATATATCTTTGTAAGATTAAATATTGATTGCTTACTCTCATCCCTAAAAGCATGAGATTCCGTTCTAGGAAACTGTCTATAAAATTCATTCAATGCGTCAGCGTCATTCTTTAATGAGTCTACCTCTGCCTGCCAATAGTCAATCGCTCCCTCTGAAATCATCTCACCGTCAATTCCAAGCACAGGTTTTTCTGGAGTATCAAAAACAGGCATTCCATACATGTCAATAAACCCCTCCATGTTCCACTCCATTGGAATAAACAACGAATACATCCCACTCTTTGTCTGACCGTTCCTGTTCCTTTTAGTAGTGTCTGAATCCTCGTATAATTTTTTGAAATTTCCACCTCCCTTGCTTAAAGCATTTGAAGTAGAACCCATCATGCATTTACCTATAATCTTACTACCCAAACGTAAACAAGTTTTTGTAACCCTCCAGTTGTTTAGTATATTATTTGGCTTAATCCATTTCCCACTTTCATCGTGAACCAATAAAAGTAATTTTTCTCCATCATAACTGTTGTCATCCGTGTTCTTCCAATCGACTGTCGTATCAAGACCTTCCATGTCGTCATTCAAAACAGAAAACATATTTTTCTTTGTAATCTTAGACGCAGGAACTCTAAATGCTAATTCAGTCTTAGGCTTATCCATACCATCCATAATTGGCTTAAAGAAGAAAGGAAGTCTGCTATTTATAGGGACAACCTTATCTGTAAACATCTTCTTAGCATCACTACCAGTCTTGGATAGTATACCAACTCTTGAATCGTTAGCTAGAGTACCTACGTTTACGCACTCAGAAGAACCCATAAATGAAAATCCTGAACGCCTTATCTTTAAGTAGTCCATTCCAAAGCTTCTTTTATCAGCCCTGCATGCCTCCCAGTAAATCCAAAAAATTCTATTAGCCTCTCTAAAGTCAGGATAACCAACATCAATAGATGCCCACTGAAGATACATGTAATGAGAGCCTGTTATGTAAGAAGGTGCTCCGTTATTCTTAAAAAACATCCCACTCTCTCTGTAATCAAACTCCTGCTCAATGTAATCAACCCACCTGTCCTTAAACTCTGACGGCATATCATTCCATTGGAATATAGACTTTATCTTAGACAATTCCTTTGGAAGCTCTTGCCTCTCCCAATGCTGCTCTTCTTTTTTCTTAGACCTTGACCAGTATGACTTTGGAGTGGCAGGCAGACCAATAACTAAACCACTTATACTTATAACGTCACCAAGAGTTCCGTCCTTTGATATAATTACAACATCGTACTTTGAGTTATATCCATACTCCCAAGACTTACCTTTGTTTTTATTTGTAAGCACAGACTTAGGAATGAAATCCTCTAGTGTTCTATATAAGTTATTATTTTTTTGACCTTCGTTCTGCAAATCCTTGTTTTGTATCTGTTTTACTAACCCCTTTTTCTATCGTAACCAAAGCTTCTTTCTCTAACTCTAATCTACTTAAAATTTCAAAAGCATCGAATATAGCTAACTTCTTAGTGGCAGCAGCATTCTTAAGCCTATCTGCTGAAATCTCATCTTCCACATCTGGCTTTATAATTTCTTCCCTAGCAACCTTTATAAGCTGCTCGACAGCTCTATGACCAGCTTCAATAATCTTTAACTTTATTTCTTTAGAGTTATCCATGTTACAACTTCATTGTTATTTGATGGTCATAAATTCTATAAAGTTTTTCGTTATCAACCAAAAACTCATATTCACTTTCTGGTTTAAACGAAACCTTATCTCCTGAATTAATTCCCTTGCTAAGTAAGTATTTATTTGGATACTTCATTATACCAACTAACGGCTCTTCCTTTACATCTTTATAAATAAAAGACTCCTCAGTTTTAACTGGCTTTATAAAGCAATACCTATCGTGTGCATGCCATTCTCCATCCTGCTTGTACATGAAGAATTGCTCCTGGTCTATGAAGAATAAATCGTCCTTAAAAAAGCTTTTACCACTCTTTTGCCTGCCAGCCATATCGAAGTAAAACTTAAAAACATTATGATGAACAAGTAAAGTGTCACTAATTTTAATTTTACCTTCATATCCTAGTGGTGTTTCTATTACTTCTGCGTAACGATTTGAAAAATTATGGTCTTCTTCTGAGGTACTTGTTATAAACTCAGTACCTGATATTTCTTTTGTGTTATTGTATCTCTTGCCATTAACTGGCTTTACGATAAATTGGAATGGTGCTTTCATAGTTGTGCTTACGAGCCACAACCAATACAATCTATTTGACTATCTGTTGGCTTGACTCCATTTAATTTCATTTTAATATTGTGTATGTCATCAGATAACTCTAACCTTTCCATCCAAGTCTTCCCCTCCTTTTGAGACTCCAACTCTTCTATTTTTAATTGTAGTAATCTTCTTTCTGCTTCAGTCATACTTAAAAATTTATATTGTACTCAATAGAAATAGGCATGGTAGAAGTAAAACTCTTCCACATAACTATTCCATCCTCTCCTTTAATCCATATCTTTATACCTTCAAACTTATAATCATTTTGTATAAGATGAATAGTATAGCTACCTCCTAATACCTCCTGCCCCACTATGTAATGCATCGCCCCTCCCTTGTAGTCAGGACCTATTGAGATTTTTCTAATATTCATATTATACGTTTTTCCAGACTTCAATTTGAGCAGATGGAGTATTACCTACCCATCCTAGTAAAGTTGCACCCTCTAATCTTCCAGAGTTATCACCTGAAGAATCCCTAATAATTTCATAGGTTAAAATATCACCTTGTGCAGCGACTATAGGAACTGTTAATTCGTAAGGAATTAATAAATTTTCCTCTGAGATTTTAAAAACTTTAGGGTCGCCTACCTGAACCCCATTAATTAAAGCTCTAAAAGCAAAAACAGAATAAATCCCTGGGTTTGTTTCTTTTGAGACAGAAATAAAAGTGTTTACAAGGTAGTTACCTGCTGTAACAAACGAAATATTACCACTTGATAATATCTCTACATTTACAGACTGATTATCAGCTCCAAACTCAACCTGTAAGGCTGTATCTGTTGTTAATGGACTTTGAACATCATAAGAAGTTCCCTTTATTTGAAAAACATATTGAGCTGTTATATTAGGAACTAAAGATATAATATCTCCAATCAAATAACTCTTTGTTGCGTTGGAATCGTCTACATCAGTTCCTACAAGGAAATCATTTACAGTTACTACATTGTCAAAACTATAAGTGCTTATCTTACCCATTTTCTTTTTTTATTTCTCCTGTTTGTATATTGATTACAGCGTCTTCGCCATATTTTTTAATTAGTTTTTGCTCCTCTAAAGCATACTCAGCTTTCATTTCTGAAATGTCAGACATTAAAGCGTTCTGCTGAATAACCGTATCTCCCAATGAGATTTTTAGTTTGTTGAAAGAGTTTACTAATTCCTGTATTCTTTCTAATTCTTTTTTAGTTAATTTATTCATTTTATTTGATTTTTTATAAAGATAGTAAATTATTTAATAGCATCCTATTCCGCTATCTTGTTTTTAGTATTTTAGCTATTCAAAGTTAAAACTTGAGTAACGGGATTGATTATAGATTGAAGAAGATTATCTGCTGACAATTTTTCCATTTCAACTTGACTTGCTCCCATTGAAGTTTTAACCCATTCTGTAACTTCAGCATTTGTTATAGTATCAAAACCTTGAAAATTGCTTAAGTCATCTACGTTTAATGTTTGTAAACCCTCAGTTGTTGCTCCATTTCCTAATCCATCAGAAACAATCAATTTCCAATTTACTTTAAAAATAACCAAAGGTTCGGTATTTCCTTCTTCATCTGTGTATGAAGTATAAACCTCTACGTCTCTGCAATTCCATTTATATGTGTTCATTTTTATTTTTTTTATGTTAACTCAAATATAGGAGTTCCAATAATACCTCCCATATTACCCGTAGTATTAAAACCTATTCCAACAACATCTCCAGCAGAAAAAGAAGTATCTGAGGAAGTCAAGTTAAATGTAATTTGCCCAGTATCACCAGAACCAGAAGAAGTTACAAAACTTCCGTTATACTCTACGGTATATCTGTTTTTAAATATTTTCATTCTAATCTGCAAACCACTTGCCCACTGAGAACTATCTACACTTCTAATAGTAAAACTTTTTAAAAAACAATTAGCTGGCATAGCTAAATCTACATAATAAAGTGGAGACCATTGTGTCCAAGTGTCAAATCTTGTAATCATATTACTGTTTGATTTACTTCTAAACACATAATAAAATGAAGTATTATTTCCAGAATGATTAGAAGCGAAAGTATATGAGAAAACTTGAGCAGAACCACCACCACCACCACCAGAGGAAACACTACCATCAGCCATTAAGAACTCAGACTCAGTACCTCCATTTTTTACAAACAAATCGGATGTATATTTTTTAGCCATATTATATATTTTTTAAAATGTATTTGTAATTATGTTAACCCATTCATAAGTACCACTTGCTACCTCCATAGACATATCTACATAACTTGCTGAACCATCCGTGCTGTATCTCATTGCACCTACATTTGAAGCTGTAGCACTATCTGTGTTATCTCCAACTTGCACACTTCCCTCAGCCTTTATATTACCACTTACCTCAAGTTTTTCTGTTGGTGTAGTTGTTCCTATTCCTAATCTTAAATTAGGCTCGTCTACAAACACTGTATCAGAAACTAATGTATTACCATCTCCAATCCAAATTCTTCCTTCAGGAAGGTTAGGAACATCATTAGCCCTCATTATAGATGACACCGTAATAGAACCTGAAGTTCCTGTTGATACCTTACCAACAAGTCCCATGTTTTGAATAGCGTTATCTTCTCCTGTAGGTTTAGTTAACGTAAGTCCTCCTCCTGATTTTAGATATACAGTATCTCCTGTAGTTGGAACAGTTCCATCAATAGGAGATGTTATAATATTTGTTAACGCTCCAGTGATTACCACAAAGCCAACATCATTGTTTACTAATGTAGTTTTAAGTAATCCAATAGCTGGATAATTACTTGCACTTATTAAAGCATTTGCAGGAGCTACCTCTATTATGGCTGTTGCACCAACAGTACCTGTTTGATATACAGGTGTACCTACTGTTATAGTTCCGCCTGAAGTGTTCTTACACGCTATTTCTACAAGTGTTGACGCTCCTGGTACTACATCAGACCACTGACTTACACTACCTGTAGATGTTAATATTTGACCTATAGTTCCTGCAGAATCATTGGAGTCAATAAAGGCTTGACTTGCTTTTATATTTCCATCAACATCTATCGAATCCTTAAATTCTATTGGCATATTATCCTATTTTAGTTACTATTACCCTAACTGCTGCTGTAGCAAGAGCAACCGTAGTTGCCAGAGTGATTGTATTAGTTGTAGTTCTTTCAACACTTAAAAAAACTGTCTCAAATGTTGTTGCATTGTAACACTGAACAGCAACATCTCTAGTAGCTAAATTATGAGTAACAACGTATGACGTTAAACTACCATTTCCTATATTAGCAGCAAACTCCCTTGTTGCAACCTCAGTATCAACAGCAGTCGCAAAATCTGTAACCTGTGATGCTGTTATTGCTATAGTCGTACTAGAAGCTGCAGTAATAAGTCCTTTACCATTTACAGTAAAAGTCCCTACAGATGATGCAGTTCCAAAAGTCCCTACATTAGAGTTAACAGTCGCTAAAGTACTCGATAATACAACATTCGCAGTTCCATCAAATGCAACAGTAGGCGCTGTCATATCTCCAGATATAGAGAAGTTTCTAGCTGTAGCTAAGGCAGTTGCTGTACTTACAGTACCTGTAATAGTACCAGTAACAGTTAACCCTCCTGTTATCGTAACATTAGTTCCGCTATCCACTATAGAGGAGTCAATAAATTGAGTTCCAGTATTATCCCATTTCAATATAGCATTGTTTGTAAATGCCGCAGCATTTTTTAAACTTATCGTTCCAGAAGTGCTTATTGTTCCTCCTGTTAATCCCTCTCCTGTTGCTACAGAAGTAACAGTACCCGAAGAACTCCCTACAGATATCCAACTAGTACCGTCATAGTATTTAAGAGCTGTTGAAGCTGTATTAAAAATAAGCTGTCCTTGACCTGATACTACAGGGTCTGATGCTAGATTTTGAATTTTTACGTTCTGTATTTCATTATTCTCTAACGAAAGATTGTTTAGATACTTTATTGCCATGGTTTTAGTTTAAGAATGCCTCTCCTGCAAATGCTGAAGAAAATGTTATGGTTATTTTTGATAAGTTTATGTATTGTACCTGACCAAACACCTCAGTTCCTGCTGAATCTACAACGGATACCGAAGGAAATTTATCTAGCGTGTGGTTTATAATCCAAGTGTTAGAAGCTACGGTTTGACTAAACACAAAGTTTTTATCTCCAGTTGCTCCGTATGAAAGTATTGAAACTATATAGTTGTTATCCTCTACTAAGTTTCCGTTCCCTGTAGCATAGGTTAATCCTATATCGTAGAACGTAGGCTCTAATACATTTTGAACCGATGAATCCCATTTGTATATTCCAAACTGAGAAACATTACTACCATTACTAATCATTACGGTAGAACCTATAAGTGGATTAGTGTAAAAAGAACTTACATCATCAGCTCCCCCTAACACTCTTTCACTCAACATAAATGTCGATATAGAACTAAGAGGTACTGTATTACCTAAAGTAGACGAAAAAGATATAGTACCTAGCTCCCTAACATCTGACCCTGTTTTATCTTGATACTTATAATGTAAGTCAGGATTATCAATACGGTTTTGATTGTTAAGAAAAGTTGCTACCTTTTGGGCTGTAAAGTTTTTAGTAGAATT